>Ga0123340_1005578_pt1 | contig 11977 bp, 9 predicted proteins | sample SirMexnodulemix_FD_89961 | JGI IMG/M metagenome (GOLD analysis project Ga0123340, IMG submission 89961) | Root nodule microbial communities of legume samples collected from Mexico - Siratro Mexico nodule mix | ecosystem: Host-associated > Plants > Roots > Nodule | place: Mexico: Nepantla... | reverse complement strand
GGTATATATATATATATATATATATATTTCTTTTTGTAAAGTCTTTTCTAAAATATTATTTTTAATTAATAATTATGGTCCATTTTATATTAGTTTCTTTTCTGTTTAGTTTGTTATGTATAAACTGTCCCACGACATGTGTATAAATTCTCATGATGCACTTCTCAACAATAACAAAATAAGTTCAATGCTTATACAAACTTTTTTTTTTATCTCTTTTTGTTTTCTCTTCATATATTATTTCGATACATATAAAGAGAATGAAAATATTTTATTAAACGTATTTATATAATATATTTAATTTAGTCTATATTATTTAAAACTATAATGAAGTATTTAAATATAAATCAATGTGAATTTAATCCTTTATGTCATACTATAACGTCATTTTTTCCAATCACGAAGTGACAAAAAATATGCTAATTTAAAAATATACGCATAAAATTTGAATAATTAATAAAACGTGATCAAATCAAATAAATTATATAAATAGAAGAAAAGAAATTAAGCTTTTTACAGAATTCCATTGTGAGTTGGACTCGGATGCACTTTGTAGTAATTCTACTTCCATTTTCCTTTCACACCCAAAATACCGTTACAAGGAGAACACATTCTGGCGAAAACACCGGTCCCAGACAAAACACGCGCACTGACACACTCTCCGCCACTCCCCCTCTCAAATCGAACTCACATTGTCACTTTCTTTCATCCCTTCCCTTCCCTTCTCTCATTCCCATACCGTCAATCATTTCCCTCTTAATCCCCACTCACACCGACACAGCCACACGCATTCCCCATTCCCCAAACGCTGTCGTTTTCCCCACAGCCTCTCATCCTTCAAATCCGATTCACATTCAGCACTGGAGTCGCTCCACGTGCTGTTGAAGCCGCCCTCGCCCTCCGCCACCTTCTCCCAGATCCGCTTCCGCTCCTCGTCCTCCGCCGAACTCCTCGCCGCCGAGCTGGAGCTCGAAACAACCAAAATGATCAAGCGCTCCGGGAGGCCGCCGCCGCCGGAGTCGCTATTAGACAAGATCTACCACCTCCGGGGAGCGTTCCTCATGGTGGCGGTTCCGCTCCTCCTCGTCACGCTCGTGCTCTACGCCATGCCTTCCGCCTCCTCCAACGAGTCCATCGAAGACTACGCCCTCACGCACCGTAAGGTCGCCCCCGATCGGAAAACCACCTTCGCCGTCATCTTCGACGCTGGAAGCTCCGGCAGCCGTGTCCACGTCTTCCGTTTCGACCAGAACTTGGATCTCGTTCCCATCGGGAATGACCTCGAGCTTTTCGTTCAGGTGAGTGAATCTCGTGGATTTGCATTTTAGTTCAGAATAATTTACTCTAATCTAGTAAGAGTAAATCAATAATTTAATTCATAAGTATTGTACTATCTATCTCGGAAGTGGTTATTAATGAAAAGAATATATATAACTAGGAATGAATCGCCACCCATTTCGTATAAATAGGCTATGTTACAGGATTTTTTTAATACTTCAAGGACTAGTTAAAATAATTTTTTTTTGCTTGAAGGTTACTTATATAATTTATTTATTTTAGAGACTACATAAGAGAGATAATAGTACTTTTTGTGGATGATATTGATGATTTATTCAATGTGATAATAAAGAAGGGAAATACGGGATAAAACGGTAAGAAAGTTCTTGTAAAGATAAAAATTAAAAAAATAATCGAACTTGTTATATAAGCTAAAATTCACTTATCCATTTTAGTTTTTAAGTTTTAGGAAAGATAAGTGTAAAAACCTTTTACATCTGGGGTAGATTTAGAGTGGTAGAAGAGATAACAAAGAAGTGAAGTGAAGTGAAGATGAAAATGAAAGAAATAAAAAGAGATATTAAACCTATTATATTAGTTAATTCTTAATAAAAAAAACTCATATTAAACCATTGACAATGTTAAATTCTATATTCTTTAAAATTTGAAAGTATACAATAGCAAATCAAGGAAATTAAGAGTACTATGAAATAAGATTTAGATAAAAACATTAAAAATTATATTGGTTCACTCTTCTAAGACATCATATCCTATTGCTTAATCATTCAATTAAGTTAATCTACTAAATTTTCAAGTTTTAAACTTCTTAAAAAACAAGAAAAAATATAACAAAAGATCATGAATACTACAACACCACTTGTGAAATTCTGTCACAATCAAACTCTCTTGACCACCCTAATTAAGAACAATATAGCACAGAAAATGGAAAAGATTATACAACAAGATTACTAGTAAAATTTTCAACCAAAAAAAAAAGAAAAAGAGAAAGAATGGTGATCTTCAAAGTAAGGTGATTAATCTATGTTCTTGATTCAATAATTCTTGATGAATACATCTCCAGGAAAGTGTTTTCCAAAATGCAAAACTCTTACTCATTATTTTTCAGAAAACTAAAGTGTTCTTATTGATTAGTGGTGTGTTGTCTCGACAATTAGGCTGAGTCAATTGTTATACGGTTGAAAAAAGGGTTGTCGTTTGTTCAGGGATTAAGAAGTCTATCAATAATTGTTGTCTCTTTCGTAAAGAGTGACATTGAATACAAGTGTTGAAACTGCGCATGGAATTGTAAATAAAACAAGATAACTACAAAGTGAATCTAAGAATAGTTGAATGCAAATGTTGTAGGTTCTAATATGATCAAGTATTAGGATTCAATAAAACTTAAACGACGACTTTTTCATGTATTTCTATAAATACAACAAATTAACTATTATACCTTTAATAAAACATTAAATAAACCATAACCTCTCTAAACTTTTTTGTATTTGGGATTGGACAATCTGATGTACAATTTAGAATGTGAAAAAAATATTATATACAATCTGAAAAGGATATTTTCGATATTTTGGAAAAATATATCTAGGTGGAGGAAGAATGCGTAAGTCTGCACTCCTTATTTATATTTGCAATGTATAACTGCTCATTTATTCCATAATACCAAGTTAATTCATCTAAGGATTAAATAACGGGCAATTAATTCCTTGACTTCATGTCATTTATTCCCTGCATTAGAGATCAGGTACCAAAACAATATATCCAAAGACTACACTATAGATTTTCCAATATCATTCAACTCCTAAGATTATTAATAATAGTTCACTACGTGTTAAAAAAGTACAAAAATCAATCAATAAGGACATATCATAACTACATATATAAAAAAGAATGTATAGAAGACTTATAGTGTTAGCCAATCTCAATCTAAGGATTAGCTACTCATAATGAGTAGGATATAATAACGAAAGCAAGATACACCGTCAACAAATAACACAACTCTAAAGTGTCTCCGGTAAGAACACTCTTTTCCCAAGTTACAATTTAAAATCTATTTATAATGCTAAGCTAGTGCCTTCACTGGAGTCCATGCGTGATAAGTGGATAGAGTTTCTTCACATGAAGGTTTTTTCCACACTCAGCCACTCTATAGCTATCCTCACTAGACCTTACTTCATTCTAAGGCTTTCTTTCTGATCAACGCTTTAAAGTTTTGCTTAGCTAATTTTATGCTCAAAAAGACGCCTTCTCTAGAGTATATCTACTCAACAGCATTTAGCTTCGCTCAAGGCTTGGAAGCTCACAAATGGGGCACTCTTTGACTTGATTCTGCTCTGCACCCATGATATGGGCTCAATGAATGGCTTGCACTGGGTCTATTTCACTCAGCTACATTAGAAATCTTGCAAAATTAGACAAAACTCCATTAGCTCTTTTGATTTCAATTTGTTCAAGATTCTAAGTTGATTGAGTTTAGGGTTCTCCTCACGAAATATATGAGAAATTTTAAACTAAATTTTTTTACATATCTTTATATACTTTCTCTATCTCCATCTCAAAGACCAAGAAATGAGATTAAACAAATTAGATGTTTGACAAACCAGCAAAGAGTCACACTCAAGCCAAATACGTCTGAAGCTCAATAGCCAAAATGACTCCCATAAGCACACATATAAAGACTTTTATACCCCAAGGAAGGAGGAGAAACTACATATATATTCACCCTACTATCACGAAAATTCCTGCACATGCTGAAAAACCTAGACACCCTCTAACAACACCATTAGTGTTGACCTTTACCCAATTGACATGAGAAAATTTTCAAATAATATGAATAGGAGAGATTTCTTTTTGACAACTTGTGGGGATATAAAAAAGCTTCAAATAAGAGAAGTCAACAATATCATTGCGCATGTGTTTCCTGTAAGAATTACCCGTTTTCTATGAGACCTTTAACAGTCTGAATAGCCGAGTAGATAAAAATGTTTTCTTGAAACCTAGCATGGTTTCTCATCCTCTACATCATCCAAATAAAGTAAGTAATAGTTGTTAGCCTGACAAGATTAACTAAGGGACTCCCTGCAAGCATTAAGAAATCAATAATATCATTAATACAAATAGGAGAGAACTCAGGAAAAACTTGCTTGGTATAATTCCAAATTTGAGAGGTGACAGAGCAATCAAAGAAAATATGAAAAACATAGAGCACATAGAACACAAAGAAAGACATCTAATTTGACTATCTTTGTCTACAAGTAACCTTTGATGTAAAACCTTCCAAATCACGAAAGTCTTCGTACGAGGAATAGAACTAGTCCTAGTCCAAATCAATTTACCCTATTGACAAGTAGGATTAGAATTCTTAAAAAACTTTCTAATCATCTTCTGGGTGAGAGAACCAGAATCTTCCAACATTCCGATTAGGACTGTCTGACCCCCCTACTACAAGGAAAGTAACCAACCAAACTACCATTAACCCTTATAGAGAACTTAGCAGACTGAAGGATAGTCAAAATCCATTGCAAAAAAGTATGGCGAAAATCAAACTGATTCAACACCTGAATGAGAAAATCCTAAGTAAGAGTACCAAAAGCTTTGGAAATATCAATCTTGAAAGCCACATTACCACCAGGTATTTTCTTAAAAAGCATGTTAATGTCTTTCGAAGTGATACCAATACAAGCCTTAATGTGTCAGCCTTTAATAAAACTATTTTGATTAGGAGAGACAATCCTAGCAACAATGGAAGCTAACCGGTTAGCTAATATTTTTGAAATGATTTTAAAACTGAATTTTTTCACAACTATAGGCCTGAAGTCTTTTATAGAAGTAGTCGCATGAATTTTAGGGATAAGAGAAATTACATTAGCATTCATTCCTTAGAGGATCCAATTATGAGAGAAAAATTGTTTTACAGCATTACAAACATCAGAACGCACAATGTCCCAACAACCATGGAAGAAAGCCTCCAAAGTCATCAAGATTAGGAACACTATTAGAGTTGAGAGCAAAGACAACCTTCTTAATCTCATCATTAGAAGGACACCTAACTAACATAGAGTTCTCGTCCTTTTTAACAACTCTAGGGATATGAGCAACAATCATAGCTTCCCTGAAATTTGTGGAGACGTTATTAATATCAAAAGAATCATATAAAGTTTTATAAAAAGAAAGAATGTGTTCCTCAATATCTTTAAGATCTTCAAAAACCAAATCCCCATCCACCAGCCTTTGTATCCCATTAGAATTGGCACACTTTTTGACTATGGTGTGAAAGAAAGAAGAATTACGGTCTCCATCTTTAAACTAAAGCATCTTAGCTTTCTCTTTCCAAAAACGGATCTGACAATCCAGAGCCATATCAAGGTTTTGTATAGCTTGTTGTTGTTGAACAAGAAACATATCCATCTCAGCAGGGTCAGTTACCTGAATCTGATGTTATAAAGAAAGAAGGATTTATTGTTTATCAACCACAACTTCATGAACATTCCCAAAAACATTCTTGTTCCAGTCCTTAAAAGAGAGCTTTAGCCTCTTGAGGTTTTGTTGTAGGATGATAATAGGACAACTAACCAGATTTTCATTCCAAGTTTTCAAATCCATCGTTTACTCTTAGCCGACCCTGCTTTAGTGGCTTTTTTGACACCTTTAAAGGAAAGTTTACGTGGCCTTCCAGGCTTCCTAGCAGTCTGGACATGATCTTCCTCCAATTCCTCAGATTCACTAAGAGAGTCTTGCTCAACCATATCCTCCAGAACTTAGAAACAACTTGCTTTTCTGCATCAAACACAAATGGTAAAACGTGCGCAGAGGTAGAAACTTGGTTAATAAATTGGTCTGCAAAAAACTGATCAACAGAGTCCTTTATACCATCTAAAACAACCACTAAACCTGTTGAAAGTTGTCCTCCAATCCCTATAGGACTTAGAGGAGAAGAATTAGAAACCCCAATTTCAGATGTGGTAGAAGCGGGATAGATTTGCATAACAAGTTCTTCATGAAACCAATTCTTCCTCTTCGTAGTAACCAAAACTTGGGTGGCAACAAAATCTACCTTAACATCATCACCAACACCTTCCTGAGAATCCTCTACAACCTGTATAGGAGTCATATTAGTAGAAGAATCCTTGCCATCCTTTGTAGTTGAGTTAGCAGCAACCATATCATTTGCACCATCTTTTTCCCAGGTTAGGAGCATCCTCAACATAACCTGCATCATCTTCAAGACATTCGAAAACATTATTAATTCCTAAATCCCTAGAAGGAGGGATTTTAAGAGCATTGGAAATCTTATCAGAACCAACAATAGGGATAGATTTTCCTTTATTCCCTTGGTTGGGACAAACATCAACCCAACCATGGTCCAAAGATGGGACCCCTTCCAAGCTAAGAGACCCCTCTTTTCCTATAGTAGAACTTTTTGTAAGCTCTTTAACCGTATTAACAATTGCATTCTGATTATCAGATTGAATATGAGCAGATTTTTTCAATAAAGTCATATTGGATTGTTTTGTCACGTAGACCTGTCCAGCCTTAGAAACATTATGCGAACCCGTTTACTATCCAGTAGTGGAAAGTTTGTCAATGTTGTGTTTCTTGCAGACAGAGAAAAAATGACCTATCGTTATACAAGCATGGCAAAAAGGGGGGAGCCTTTCATGCTCAATCTTAGCCACAAAGGCAAACCTAGGGCGTTGCACCAGCAGTTGACTTGGAAGCTCCGCAAGCATATCAAGATTCACAAGAACCCTTGCAAAAAAAACCTCTTGTTTTGTTCATGATACAATCGTCCAAGGAAAGAGGTGTTCCAACGCCTCTAGTAATAGAAAAGATATCTTTAGGGTGCCAATATTCCACAGGGAGCCCATGGATTCGCACCCAACATTGAGCCTTGGTCATCTTCATTGTAGCAGGAACAAAATGTTTTGACCAAACAAAAACTCTGAGAATCCCCGGAGAAAGATTCCAAGAATCCACTCCCAAAACCCTCCTCAAGTCTTCTAAAGAGGAGAAAGCAAACTCGTAAAATCTCTTGCTAAGAGGGATAGCTTTCCAAGAGCTGAGAATCCTCCAAGCCCCTTCAAGTTTCTTGCAAACTTCCAAGTGAGTGAGAGGCTTATCTCCTTTGAACAAGACAATCTACCATGAAGATGATTTTTGCATTCCTCTAAGCCAACATGATAGTCCTCCTCAGGGATTTGGACAGAGATCATGTCTCTTTTTAAGGCATGGTTTAGGCAGCTGAGAGAAGGGGATATCACAAGTGTTGTGTAGTACTTGAGCAAAGGTTTTATTTCTTGTAACAACAGGAGTCACAGGCTTCAAGTTATGATCTGTACCAAATTCTTTTAAGCAACCCTAAACGCCCAACTTTTAATTCTCAAAGCATTATCTGAAATCACTTTGTATTCTTTTATAAATTGCTATCTAAACCACTTGGAGGACTAAAAATGATACATTTAAAAGTGTGAAGAACTAAAAATGAATAAAATTTTAAAGGGACTAAAACTAAAGTTTGAGAAATTTAGAGAGACTAAAAACATATTTTACTATAAGCTACTTATTCATATTTTATCTAGTAAGTGTTAGACAACTTATATTATTCTTCACTACCTTTACTACAGGTATGCTTATTGGGTTGGATAATCCAACAATGTAATCCATCCCAAAGAGATGGGGTTGAGTTTTTTTTTTTTTTTTTTTTTTTTTCAACCCAACCCAATTATAATTGATTCAATCTCCTACAAGTAAAGTGACAAGTTATGTATTTTAAACCCGAAACCTGACCTAACACGACCAATTTAGTTTTATTATAAAACATGTTTTTTGCTTTGTTATTTATTATTTAATATGTTCTAGTTTTGATACTTAGTTTGTAATTATAACTTTTTGAATAGTTTTACTTGTAAACAATTATTTTTTTAACAATATAATTTGAAGGATCCATTACAACAATTTTCTTGAATTTTTGAAAGTTGAAGTCAAGATTTTAAATTCCAAAAGAAATGTATTCTTAAATTTCAACAAATGAGGCTACAATTGTAGTTGTACACACTCCCAAAAACCTTGGTGTTGTGATAAAAACATGGTCAAGAACCTTTTTTAAAACCTTGGTGTGGTGGTAACATTTTTATGCTGTTGCAGATCAAACCTGGTTTGAGTGCTTATGCTCAGAATCCACAACAGGCAGCTGAATCTTTGATTACTCTGTTGGATAAAGCTGAGAGTGTTGTTCCTCGGGAGTTTCGGCCAAAGACACCTGTCAGAGTTGGGGTGTGTGTTGTTATATATTATTTTTATTTTATATTCATATTCGTTTTGGGTATCTGAAACTTTTTATATGCTAATGCAGGCAACTGCAGGGTTGAGAGCTTTGGAAGGGGATGCTTCTGACAGGATTTTGCAAGCGGTAAACGTTGCTTGCTGCATCCTGCCTCATGTTTAATATTATTAGGATGTAGTAGCCATACTCAACCTTTCAAACTTTTGTTGCTTCTATAAGGTTCGGGATTTGCTTAAGCAAAGAAGCACTCTAAAATCCGAGTCTGATTCGGTAACAGTGCTGGATGGAACACAAGAAGGTGCTTTTCAATGGGTATGCTATATGAACTTATTAGGCAATATTTCTTACTTCTGAACAAATTTAGACTGGAGGAGAATATGCAAATTACATGCTTTAGGGACATCGAATTGATAGTTACAATACATTTGCTCTAAAGAGCACTTCAATCTCTGAAAATATGTAGTAACCAGTCACTATAAAAACCATCTATAGTCACTGACAGATATATTAAAAAGAGAAATCTGTAGTCTATACCATGAAAGGTGGAGGAAATTGCTAAATTAGCATAAATGCTACTCACTGACAATGCAACTCTAAGGTTTGTAAGAATTTAAATTTCAATCTAGTTGGATAATGCTCTGTTGTTGTCATGGGACATTGCCCTTTAATTATGGATAGTTGGATTTAATTACTGATTTGGCCATTAGTGATGTGGCAGTTAGATATACAATCAGTACTATTAGTTAGAGTAATTACAATACTATTATTGTGGAAGATATTGTCAATAAGTCATGCGTCATCGGCTAATTTTAAAAGCCTGTGAAGGTGACAATCAATGAGGGACTACATATCACCTTCTGAAAATGAATTTTCATCAGTCAAATAAAAAATCAAAATATAAAGCAAGCTAAGAGAGTTGGGACTAAGATAATAATTTATCCAGTATTGTATTTTTAATCTATAGAACATAGATCTTTGATTAGATGTCTTAAAATCAAAGTTTGCAAGCTTTCAATGTGCTGTTTTTACTTTAATATTATATGTATTTTTTTGTCAAAGATTCTGTTAGTAGGTTTATTAACTTGAATGACACTGTGCCTGTATGGACACACTTTTCTACAAGTACTTTTAGGAGAGAAAAATAAGAAGAAATAGAATGAATTTCTCCATAAACTAAAAATTAGTTTACGCATAAATTAATTTGTAAAAGTTTTCTTGTATAACATTTCTAGTTTCTTTTTTTAATTTGTGTATAAGCTAAATTTAATTTATAGAAAAATGTATTTCGTTCTGTTCCCTCCAGGATAAACTTACGGAGAATCTTGTCCAGACATATCCGTAGTTAATACTGTCCCTTATTTAGCATACTTGATTTAGGGGTTATTATAGTGTCCAAACGAGTTTGGGTGTGAACTCTGTAAGTAGTGGGCCGAATGTACTCTGACTATTATATCAGTAATGGAGTGATGATATGATGCAATAATTGAGACACATTAACTAGAAATGCAAAATTTATTTTTCCTCCTTTTTCCATCTCTTTCTATTTTGCTATTATTTTGTTGGTTTGTTATATAATAATAATTGAGTCCAGTTACTGAAGTCTGAGAGTCCGGAGATATACCTGCAATTTACACAAGATACATATGACTCTGTTGGATTGTTAACAGTCGAAAGCATTGCTACTTTTCTTTTATGCATGCATTTTATATTATAATCAAATGCTTTATAGTATAACATTTCTGGATCTTGCTTTGCTTTTGTACCAAGGGTTTAAAACATAGTATGCGTTTCCCTAGCCTTTTCTCCTACATATTCTTTTAAGCACTAACAGTTAATTTTCCTCCTAATCAGGGTGCTAAATATTTCCATTAATTTTCCTGTAAGTGCTAATTCTAGTTTCTGAGCTCTGAATGAATCAATATCATAAACTAGCTTCTTTGCCCGTGCATGTTCACAAAGATGTGCAAATCCTTTCTTATTTTAAACTACACTAGGATGCCAATGAAGTGGTCTTGCAATCGACACTATTACACCATACATTTTATTCATGTATAATGACTCCACATATACATAATCACGTCACATCATCTGTCTGTATCGTAAAGATTTGACAAAGTTCAACGTTGGCTGTCAACTGCTTTACACAATTTTTTATTGATAGCTTTTTTTCTTTATTTGAAGAGTTATGGGAGCAATGCTTACATGTATCAGACATGTTGGAAATACAATATAGAATACTTGATGAATGCTAATTTTGGGATCCTGGAAAGCTTGAGTTCTAACCTGTTATTTCAAGTTCGTAATATATGATCTGCTTAGATACCATTTCATAGAAACTAAAATTATACACTGCTAGAAAACATTGGCATGGTTCAAAAGTGACTAAAATTTTTAAGATCAAGTTTAAGCAGAATTGAAATTAAGTTAAGATGTTACGTTACGTACACTCTCCTCTACAGTATTTTGTTAGTCTTGCATTCTGTTTTATTTAGGTGACTATCAACTATCTACTGGGAAACTTAGGAAGAGATTATTCAGAGACAGTTGGGGTAGTTGATCTTGGAGGTGGATCTGTTCAGATGGCATATGCCATCTCAGAAACAGATGCTGCCGAGGCTCCAAATATATCAGTTGGAGAGGACCCATATGTCAAGGAGATGTTCCTTAGGGGAAGGAAATATTACCTCTATGTTCACAGGTTTTTCTTCTTGCTCTTGACATGCCATTTTGAGATGTTATGTTTTACGGGATCTGGGAGGGCCCACCTCTGTAGTCTTTACCATGATTTTCAGATAGATAGATATTCTGTAATACAATTCCATCTTCATGGTCAATAGGTTTTAGCATTTTGCTTTCAGTTACTTGGGCTATGGTTTACTAGCAGCTCGTGCGAAGATTTTAAAGGTTTCAGATGATTTTGGAAACCCTTGCATCTTAGATGGCTTTAACGGTGAATATTATTTCGGTTTTCTGCATGCTTGGTTCTATTTTTATGGCAATAATAAGTTTTATTTTAAAACATCCTAAGGATCTTACAATTATGGAGGAAAGTCGTTTAAGGCTTCATCCTATCCTTCTGGTGCAAGCTTGAATGAATGCAAAAGCATAGCTCTTAAGGCGCTCAAGGTTAACGAGTCAAAATGTACACATATGAAGTGCACTTTTGGTGGGATATGGAATGGTGGTGGGGGTGATGGACAGAAAAATCTTTTTGTTGCCTCATTTTTCTTTGACCGGGCAGCTGAGGTATTGATTATTTTATTCACCCTTGGACCAAATTCTGATATTAATCCCTTCATTAACGCTACTTTGCCATGCTAATAATTTTATTTATTCACAGGCTGGTTTTGCCGACCCAAACTCACCCGTTGTGAAGGTTCGTCCGGTGGATTTCGAGGCTGC
>Ga0123340_1005577_pt1 | contig 11977 bp, 6 predicted proteins | sample SirMexnodulemix_FD_89961 | JGI IMG/M metagenome (GOLD analysis project Ga0123340, IMG submission 89961) | Root nodule microbial communities of legume samples collected from Mexico - Siratro Mexico nodule mix | ecosystem: Host-associated > Plants > Roots > Nodule | place: Mexico: Nepantla... | reverse complement strand
TATATAAGAAACATTATATATATATTTAATTTTTTTTTCATAATATTACACTTCTATGTAAAAAAAAGCCAGATATAAACTAATATGAATATGAAAAAAAAAACAAAATTCATAACATTTTAAAAAGACAGTCAAAATGCTTAATAAAACATGAAACAAATTTCATAAGAAATTGATAAATTTAAAATGTAAAGCACTCAAATTCAAAATTTTACTTTCATTTTATTGACAATGCAAAATGTGAAAAAAAAAAATGACTAACAAATATGAATAATAAAACACCTAAAGAAGGAAAAAGACTAAACACCAGAAATAATGCATCATGGGGCATGGTTTGCAGTTTGTTGACCAATTTAACCCTACGGAGAAGAGAGCGAAGACTTAGGCGACGGAGGAAATAGTAAGAAAAAGGAGGGGTAAAAACGTGAGAAGGTAAAAAAAGAAAGATGTAACAGGCAATGGTAATAGAGCGTATTGGTTTTCAGAGAGAAGGATGGTAGTGGGTGGTGTCAGAGTTCACCGTTTTCTGAGTTCAATTTCTCTTTCTCTTTCTCGTTCACTTTCTCGCTCTCAACCTTCCGTCTCTCTCTCTGCGCGACCGTTTTCCGCCATGGCCGAAGAATTCGTGAAGGGCACTGTTCATCAAAACGGCGTCGCTGTCATCACCCTCGGCCGTTCCAAAGCACTCAACGCCATGAACCTAGGTTTTTTATTTTCTATTTTTTCCTCTTCCTTTCCCTAATTATGCATCCTTTAAGTTGAGAATTGTGTTCGGAGATTCGCTTTTGGAATCTGGACTGTTTAGTTGAACTCGCTTTTATAGCAATACGCAATTATTGTGGAGCTCATGGATTAGTTGAAAATTAGTATATGTGATTAGTGTAATAAGGCCCTCGAAGATTGGGAGAGTGATGATATATTTGTATTGAATTTTTTGAGCGAATGATGATTCTAGGTATTGACTGTTCGACATAGAATGAGAAAAACTAGGTCTGGATCTGTGTGTTTTTTTGTTTAAATTATTCGCCATTTTCAGTTGAGTTAATTATGAAGGTTTGTTTTGTATTTTAAATTTTGATTTGCAACGTTTTGTGTTGCAGATATGGATGTTAAGTATAAAAGTTATCTTGATGAATGGGAATCGGACCCAAGGGTCAAATGTGTACTGGTTGATAGCAACTCGCCTCGTGCCTTTTGTGCCGGTATGATTGAGTCATTGGAGAAAATACATAATTCATTGATTTTGTAATGCGATACTTCATTGAAGAATTTTTCTAGCTTAAATAAATAGATTAAAAAACGAGCTTCTTTTGCAGATATTCTTTTTTCAATTTGAGGTTTTTTGGTTGAGTGCTAGGTAAGGTTTTGAGAATCACCATTGGTGGTCAATGCAGGTATGGATATTAAAGGGGTTGTTGCTGAAATACAAAAGGACAAAAACACTCCTTTAGTGCCGAAGGTCTCATATTATTTGTTTTATTCTCAAATATGTAAATATGCATTTGTATCCAGTTGCAGCTGTGATGTACTTCATTGGATATATTGTTTGCATCTTTGTCAACATCATTGTCTTTTTTCAATGCTATCCTACTGGTTTATAGTTCGTGTTTCATCAAACAAAATTTTTCTATGTTCTCAACAACTTCTTACTCGGTAACCGAGATCTTAGTTTATACGCAGGTGGTGATGTGAAGCAGATAACAATCAAAAACAATCTAGCAGATATGATTGAGGTCTAGTTGAGTTCTTTGTAATAATTATATATGCCTTCAGATTCATACCCTTTCTCTTTATCAAAACCATGTCAGTGCAAAATATATACCCATCCTTTGCACTTATTAACTAATAATGTCTATATTTCCACTATACTCTCGAGAAAGTGTTTCCTACACTGCTAATTTATTAATGTCATTATTCATGACGAACTAGCTTTAATAGCTTCAACTTATAAGATAATTGATAATGTCCAGTAGTTGAGGGATTTTCATGACCAATTAAGGAGGCTTTTGGAAGAGTTGATTTGAGGTCACAAATGTAGTTTATAACCTTTTATGTTTTTTAAAAGCTTAATTCAATTAGCTTCATGGAGAAGCTCATCAATTAAGCTCTTTTTAGCTTATTTTAATAACTATAACCTAGCTCATTTGCAAAGAGCTTATGGAGTTAGTTTTCAATTAAGTTGTTCACCCAAATGCGTACTAAATCCAAAATAAAATGTGTCATCTTAGTCTGGGATTAAAGAAGCCATTGTGCAATTTCTCTTTTTTTGGTAAGGCCATAATATATCCTCACTTGAAGGCATGCAACCAATCCCTGCCTAGGTTTTGGTAGTATGTGTGTGGCCATGGCCAGAAAGTGCTTCCAGTTCAGACCTATTAGTGACCTATCTATCATTACAGGATTACCATTTTGACAGTCTTTTCTTTCCTTTGACACTGAACTTCCCTTGGGTGTTTTAGTATACGAGACTACTAGAACTGCATTTGTTAAGTCTTACTAATTGCTGTCAACCAACCAATGTAATCAAACTCCTCAAGAATCTAAATAAATTTCTGGAAGCTTCATAAACTTGTCTGAGACTCAACTCGTAAGAGTTTTCCTAATATGAAATAATATTAAAAAAGAATAATCATAAAATTATTAGAAAGCCATAATTCCAATTTCACAATAAAACAAACTGTAAGTTAAAAAATATGATAGAACAACATAAAATTATACAGAAATGACCAATTTAAAAGTTAATGTGATGAAATTATCACACTCTGAAGTCGAGAGTCGGGACCACAAAATTTGCCATGATATCAAATTCTTAATTTATCAATTCCAATTCTTAAGCCTCAATTCCCAACTAATGCTGCAAGTTCTGAGCCTAAACCAGTAAAGGAGGAGAAAATGTGCTTGAAATGAAAAGAGTTTCTAAAATGAACCAAAAAAGGGAAATAGTTGGCCAAATGGTGCTCTTTTGGGGGCTTTTTAGGGCCTGTTTCTGTAAATAAAGCAGACTTTCTAAATCAGCCTTGGAATGATTATTTTGAGCAATTTTTTGAAATCCTGGCTGAGCTCATACAAGTTTAGCCTGGTGCAGGCTTCCTAGCAAGTTATTGCATATTTGGACCCTAATCCTAAGCACTTTAACTTACGTGTTTGGTAACAATGCCGTGACAATTATGCATTTTGCTGTATGTTTCATATTTGGATGACCTGTTAATCGGCTACATAAACGTAATTTCATCTTACATATTTTAGGTCTTCACTGCTGAGTATTCGCTGATATGCAAAATTGCGGACTATCCGAAGCCTTATATAAGCTTCATGGATGGAATAACAATGGGTTTTGGAATTGGTTTATCTGGTCATGGCCGCTATCGCATCATAACAGAGGTATGCTCACCTGGTAATAGTTGCCTCGTTTAATCATGAATTGCCATTGTAGATCCTGCTTGTGACTTTTCTTCTACTTTCTCATCTACAGAGAACCATTCTTGCCATGCCAGAAAATGGAATTGGTTTGTTCCCGGATGTAGGTTTTTCTTATATAGCAGCTCAAAGTCCAGGGGAAGGATCTGTTGGTAAATATATTTTTTACACTTAATACAACATTTTAAGTTCTTTATTGCTTTTACAAGACTACCTAATGTGTGGTTTTGAGGTTGTTAAAACACCGATGATTCTCTTTCATTTTTTGTGTGCACTACTCTGTTGTAATCTGCATGATGAATACATGTTGTATGCTACACTAGTGAAGCATTCAGATCTGATCTCAAGTTTCAGCTAAAATTAATTTTATTTTTAGTTTGTTGAAAGTTTCTTCCATTTTTTTCACTTGCATTCTATGGATTCTTAGTTATGTTAATTTGAAAATTTTACTAATTTCAGGGGCTTATCTTGGATTGACTGGGAAGAGAATTTCTACTCCTTCAGATGCTATATATGTTGGTCTTGGAACACATTACGTACCATCTGGAAAATTAGGTTCATTCAAGGATGCCCTTTTGGCCACAAACTTGTATGTTACCTCTAACCTTTGACCAGCTCTTAAGGCTCTATTTAAGAATATTGCCCCTGTTGACTTGATCGATTTAGATTAAATTGGACCCATGAAATTATACACTGCTAGTTTTGCTCATGGTCTTCTTAAATGTTTGTTGAAATAATCTTTTATTTCTATTGACTTTGTCACTGAGTATATTATATATAATTGCAACAAGTGCACATTAACGAGTCTTCAAACCTTAAAGATATAATGATCTTGCACCAAACTTATTGGTTATATAGTTCCCAGGATCCACATCAGGACATCAAAGTACTTTTAGCAAGATTTGAATCCAACCCTGAGTCTGAGGCACAGTTGAAATTGCTGTTACCTCAGATAGTGTCTTCATTTGGAGGAAATAAATCAGTCACTGAAATCATTGGGGAGCTAAAAAAACACCAGTCAAGCACCGACCCTAATGGTATGCTGATTGACACATGAAATGTCCGGATATTCTCGTTGTTGTGTATATTAAACAGTGATGTTTGAAATTAGAGTTAATTGCCAGACTAGTTGTAATATTGTATTTTGCTATTTCTAGTCTTGGAGTGGGCTAATGAAGCTCTCGAAGGCCTCAGGAAAGGTGCTCCCTTTTCCCTTTCCTTGACCAATAAGTACTTCTCTGCAGTTGCCTCTGCAGTGAGGAAGAATGATGGTGAACTATCCACGGTAAGCACTCTTTTTTAAGGGCGAGGCTGGTTGATTTCCATGTCTTCAAATTAATATATGTGTATTCCATCTGCATTGGGAACTTCCAGCTTAATGGCTTAATGAAAACTGAGTATCGTATTGCCTTGAGGTCTTCGCTGCGACATGATTTTTCAGAAGGTGTCCGCGCAGTGCTGGTGGACAAGGATCAGGTTCTCTATTTTTCTTTTGTTTTGTATGTTTTTAATCTAGAAAACAAACTCCAATTATAGCCGTCTGCTAAACCAGGAAATATAATTTTCATTGCTTGTGTGCTGAAAATAAGTGGTATCGCTATAAGTTATTACTTAAGATATTATCAGTGAAACAAAATCATGCAAAAATTAAGTTTCTTCCAAAGCTTGGAAAGCAGTCGATAATCCAGTTGAAAATACGTGTGTCTGTTTGATTATTTTTCAACAGTTGTGCAAAAAAACTGAAGGCATAAAATACCTACTTGGATACTTACATTTTTTAATGGTTTTTTTCGTTTCCATACCGTTCAACTGCTCTTCCTCTCTCATATCAAATTACTACCACCTCCATTGCCATTACATCACTTATACCATCATCATTTCATTGCCTGCTAGCGTGCTCAATTTCAAAACTATATGAAACATAGTTTATCAAACATGCTTTTGATAATTTTCTTCTGTGAGATAATTGTATGAAATGATTTTAAAAGAGAACAATAAAATCAAATATTCATTTCTCTGGGTATAAGTCTACAGTTCTAAGTATTCAGAAATTATATCTGGTCCTTGTCTGTGTCCATATATTTTCTTCAATATGCTGTCTTGGACTTCCGTAATATATTCACTAATGTTCTTCGCGCAGAACCCAAAATGGAAACCATCAAGCCTGGAGGAAGTTGATCCGAGTGAAGTGGAAGCCGTCTTTAAACCATTAGGACCAGAGGCTGGGGAGTTGAGAGTGTAAGTTTAGAAAGAATACTCTTCTCATTTCTCAAATGCATTAAAGAATGTAGGCACTGCATAAAATAAACAGATGTTATTTCATTCCCGTCCTGACCTAGCATGTTCCTTGTACTGTTCACCATACGATAACATGGTATCCTTGTTTTCGAAAGTCAAAGGACGATGTTGCACCTATCATACCCATTTGGAAGAAATGAAAGCTCTGCTTTCTTAATCGACATCTCTGAATGTACGCAGTGAATTACACAATTTATCTAATATTGAGCATTTTATATGATCTTTTCATTTTTATTTTTCAAATACTGTTAATTAAATCAGTCATAATCCATCTCTATGTATGAGTGTAAGGATATACAGTTATTTTAATGCACTATAATTTAAATCCCTGGAAGTATTATAATATAAAGAAAAGTATCTAAAAGTGATATCATTTTAGTCTCTGAATTCAAAAATGTTGATTAAATATTGTTAAAATGGCGATAATAATTAAATTTAAAGAATAAAACTATTGTAAGTAGTTAAATCTAGGAACTAAAGTGAAAGTATGTTTACATAAATGCAACATGGACTTTAATGAAGATTCTAATAGTAGGACTAAAAGGGTAAGTTTGATTTTAGGATTTTACCTTTAAATTTTAACAAATCCAGGAATCTAAATTGCAGTTAATTAATTTTTTTTGAGAAGTAAAGTGAACTAAAGTGTTTTTTTATTATTAAAATGAATTAAAATCACATCTTCGTTAGTTTACGGTTCAGTCACTTAACATTAATTTCATTTTTTTGTATTATATTAATTGAAATTGACGTGACAAAATAATTATAAAATTGATTTTAATCCATATAAAATATTTAAAAAATAAACTAATATTACTATTAAATATCTTTTAATTGATTTTTTTTTTCAAATTTTATCGTCTTCCAAAAAATATATTATATTAGTTCAAATTGTTTAATTTTAATACGACTTAAAATGGACATATAATTAAACAGTTGGTTGGATAAAATTATTTTTATAGTATTATGTCTTTAGTTTTCGTTCAAATATTAAAGGAAAAGAATACATTTCGAACCTACAATTGCGAATGGGCATAACTGTTATACTTTTGACACCTTTTCCTTTTTCTTTCACACACCTATATTACAAGTCTTACTATTTTATCAACAGCCTTTTATATGTTTAGTTACAAACATACCCTTTGTATCTACAATAAAAAAATATAATTTAACGTAAGACAAAATACATTTATATCAATAATTTATATTAAAATAAAAAGATATAATTAAAATATTAATACATTTAGTTGTTTAATGTTTAAAGAGTGCCAAGTATCACCTCCCTGTAATAAAACATTAACATTTCAACACTCTTGATTTCAGGAAGGAAAGACAGTCGCATAAATTCCACAAACATCATGTTAACTACCAACATACAACAACAACAACCACCTTTTTTCTCTGACGCCACTGTTCCATACAGTGGAGTTGAGACTATTTTACAATGTATTCCAACATTGTTTTTCAAGGTCTATTTCTTCTCTTCTCCAAACATAAAGAGAACACCGAATAAAAAAAGAGATAAGATTTAATGGAGCAGATGCCGCAGGTTAAGAGCTCCTCCGTAACCAGACAGGTATATACAACACCATCTGACAGTGCGCGATACACAGCAAAAACTCATCAGTAGGAAATAATATGTAGATATATCATCTTTACCCACTTACTGAAGCCTGTCCTTTCCTCCTCGATCTTGGAGCCCTTTGATTTACTTGATGATCCTTTGAATTGGGCTCCACAAGCAGCAAACGTGACATAACATATGACAAAAGCTCTTCACGGTGAGAGAAGGTAAAATCCAAATGAGCATATTCAAACTCATTATAAGACACATCCACACCAGCATCCTTCATCAATTTATAGTGTCTCTTTACCATTGAGGATCGTATTACCGTGTCTCTCTGACCAGCAACCAGATCAACAGGAATGTCGATGAGTCCATAGTGTTCACCCAAGTCCAAAGGCTCAGGGGAACCATATATTTTCATATTATATGCACTTCCATAATCAAACATTCTAAATCTTCTAGTACGCTTTATCTGTGCAAGATGGAGAGCAACACCAAACGATACTCCTGGCATATCATTCATGTTGTAATGTGGTAATCCTAAAACACCAACCCAATTTGAGCTGTCCCCGCCAGTAACATAACCTACTAAAGTTTGAACCAATCCTCCAACTGCAGGCAGGTTTTGTAGGTCCCTAGCTAACTTGTTAACAAGCATTCGGAAAAACCTGGTTGGTATATAGAAGGCCGGGAAAATACGGGACAAAATAGGGCCCAGTAAAAACAATACATGCTCCACCACAGAAATGAGTAGGTTTGAGTCATGATGAAAACCAGCAGGTGATAACAAAATCAGTCTTGAAAGTCTATGTGGCTTTGATTCTAACCTACGCGTAACAACATACATTAACATAGAAGCTCCTCCCAAACTATGGCAAATTGCACAGAGCTTGTAAAGCTGATCATCATTACTTTCCTGCTCAATATCAAGCTTATTAAGCCTCAATTCAGCAGTTTTGACTTGATGGATTTTCTCAATCAAAGCAGGAATATCCACCGTCCCATATTCATTGATGGAGTACTTCCAGTATCTGCATTACATCAATCTCACATGAATGAAGAGTAGGGTAACTAAAAACTACTAAAAACTACATTGTGTAAGACAACACAAGACAAATGAAAAGGTTTTGCTTTGAGCACTTACTCACGAGAGGAGATATTCTTGTTTACATGTTCCCTAGAAACCAAACCGCGAATATTTCCCAGAAATACATCATAGCCTGATAATAAACAAACATACATGTAATAATTCTTCAAAAACAGATATTTTCTTGTGACGCGCATACTATTTTGACTCTGGTAACAAACCTTGATCATAGGCTGCAAAGGCGGGAGAGCCAACAACACCGTTAGATACCCAACTGAACCAAAAAAATTTAATTTATTAGACAACCACTATTGTCCTAACATCATTCTGGCATCCTAGCAACTGAAAGAATAGACAAAAAATTCACGATTCAGAGGGTGGGAATCAGGTACAGAACAGAGGATGCAGGGTAAAATCTAAACAGAAAAGGTCATCAGTCCTATATGTCATGCCAAGATCAGAACTAATAAAGGATAAAAGATTCAGTCGACCTTATACTTGAAAATATGATGCAACACAAATTTACCCAACCCAACCACCATACAGGTCTCTACTTCACATGCACAAGAAAAGAAATACTCTACAAATTAAACCCAAACTGATAAAGATTGAGTAAGCAACATTACACACCCCATTGATGAATCAAAGACTCCATGCTGAAGATAAACAGCTTTACGTGCATATCGCCTGTGAAGTTAGACTACAGACATTAGAATTTACACAAAGCAATAAGAATAATGAAGTCTCCCTATTGTCATTTCTTATATAGTTGTTATAAATTTCTCATAATTATATATATTCTGGATGATAAAATTCTGTCATAGCTTTCAAAACCCTCTACCTTTACACATGATAGAGTCCTGATGCCAATAGTGCTATAATTATGCCAGGAATGAGCCACAACTTTGAAAAGAATGACGACTAACAGAAAAAGACGCATATGAGATTCAATTCACTCCATACAACAATAGAAAAAAAGTTGAGATCAAAAGATGTCAAATAGTTAATTAGTATCATGCATTATGTCTCCAACTCTGCAGTGATTCTCACTGGATAATCAGATGGGGCGCATTTAATTTTAATATTGGAAATATCACAGTAAGTTCAAAATCAAAGATGGTGGATGTTAACACTTACGGAGGTCCATAAATTTCCCTAAAAAATTTCTAATTTACCTAGGAATTCTTTCTAGAAGAAGAACATATCCATCGGGAGTGATCACATGAATAGCTTCATATGGATATCTGTGAGAATTAAAAGTACATGTCATTAATTGGACAAGCAAGATCTTGAAACAAAAAGCATTGGTGTAAACGAAAGTCTTTTCTGTACCCTAGCTCTGTTATTACATCTTGACATGTCCGGGCATCTGTGTTCAGAGATGAACGAAAACTGGTATTCCTGTCTGCAGGTGCTGAATAAACAGTGGTATCCTCAACAACATCATTATCAACTAAAACTCGTCTTTCATGAGATGAAAACATCCTGAATAAAGTTCCAAAAGCTTCTGATGGGGAAAAAAGGATATGTATAGATTTGTGAATAACATCAAAAACAGCTTCTATAAATATCTCCATGGCCAAATAAAGATCCTGATTGAAAACCAAGGAAGGAAAAAGTGAAACACAAAAGTTACACAAGATTCGTCTGCTAAAAGGCATATAAATATACGGTCAGAAAACACCACATAACGTAATAAGGATAGAAATTGCTGCTCAACCTCTATGACCCCACGTCTCCTATCAGTGGCACGATGAATAATTTGATCCTTGAGGCTTTGCACTCTACTGGGTGAATGTGGTTGTGAATGGTATTGACAGCCAGAGATAGCCCGCGGTTTTGACACTGCAGAATAAAGTAATTGGAGAAGACGAAATGGAAGCCCCAGCAAGAAAAGTAAAGGAGCCAATATCCAATCCGTCTGATGCCTACCATAATCAGTACAAGTAGCTCCGGAGGCTCTAGGACTTTGAGATAAGGGAGATTGAGGATATTCTTCATATTCATCACTGTCTTCTTCTTCTTCTTCTTCTTCTTCTTCTTCTTCTTCTTCTTCCCCAGATGAATATTTTAGGCTTGATACATCAGAATCCACAGAAAGCTCATGAATAAACTGATTGAAAGAGGACACGCCACTAAAAGCAAAGCAAGGGAAACAATGTCAAGAACCGTGTACAAGATTAAAGACAGGGCACATTATAAAGTTGTGAATGCAAATCATAAACAATTTAAAAAATAAATTCAAAACAATGACTAGTACAATAGTATATCACACATGAAGTGAAAAACACTGATTTCACAAAGACACACTTAACAAAACCGTAATGAAAATGAAAACAAAACACTTACTTTTCCATCCAACGTGGAAAACGTGGTCCACGAAAAGTTGGCCTGAGCTCCCAACCCTGAATACCTTCAAGTATATTAGCTTTGCCAGGTAGCAGCGCCAACACCAGAGCTGAGACACCATTGATCAGTCGCACAATATTGTTCAACGACTCATAAGTAAACGTCTTCACCGACCTGCAGCAAAATTTAAATTTGGCCACTCATGCATTTGAATTGACAAAAAAAACAGATAAATTTTGGCACCGATAACATTATAATGAATAGTTTGATAAGTTTAATCAAGCATAATTTTATGGTGTGTGAAGCATTGGTTACTGAAACAATAATACAAAACGAGAGCGAGACAGAAGAGAAAGGTGGTTACTCTTTAATAACAGCGAGGACGTCGTCTACAAAACGTTGCATGGTGAATGGTTAGGATGAGAATTTGAGAATAATGGTTGTGATGCGCCGAAGCCAAACAGAAACATAGAGAGAAAGAGAATCGATTCCATTCCTTTCTTCGTTGCGTTGCGAGGGAAACTTAGGAGGAGGGTCAAGTCGGTGAGGGCATTGAACTGTCACTGTCTCAGGTTCCACGTGGCGCTATGATTGTGACTGTGTGATTCGTCTCCGTCTGTTCTCACCGTAGGATCGGAGCGTCGACTTTTCTATGCGTTACACTTCCCTCCCATGCAAGATATCGTCTCCTTACACGTGGCTTAAGGACGGGGCCTTTTCTTTTGCTGCAACCTTTTGCCACTGCCACCTTCATTGCTGTAAGTAATTTATGTATTTAAATGTTAACTTTTTTTTCATAAATATATTGAAGAAACATTGGAAAAAAATCTGATAGAAATAAATATATTTTTTACTGAAACACATGATTATTTGTCCAAATAAATTGATGAAAGGAGAGAAAGCAGAGAAGTGTTCTACCTTATTGTACGGTGTAGAATAGGAAGAAAGAGATGACTAAACATTAAAGAATTTGTGTTCATAGGAAATTAAATCATGACAATGCAAACCAAAAAAATGAGTTTGAGTGAGATTACTGACTCAGCTAACCTCTTACTAAAAGTCACATAAAATGTACCTATAAATAATCTATTAAAATTTATATATTTCCAATATCATTAAAAATTCGTTTTGTAAATTCCAAAACATATCAATTAAATTTCAAAAGTTAGATCAAGTTTTAGATTTTCTAAAATTTTATTAAAAAATATTTATATGCATTTTAAAATATATTTAATTATGTGAATATGTTTAAAGTATTAAAT
>Ga0123340_1005576_pt1 | contig 11977 bp, 9 predicted proteins | sample SirMexnodulemix_FD_89961 | JGI IMG/M metagenome (GOLD analysis project Ga0123340, IMG submission 89961) | Root nodule microbial communities of legume samples collected from Mexico - Siratro Mexico nodule mix | ecosystem: Host-associated > Plants > Roots > Nodule | place: Mexico: Nepantla... | reverse complement strand
TATATATATATATATATATATATTTATTTATTTATTTATTTATTTGATTGACCAACATTTAATTGATCAGAGTGAAACTCATCTCATATTTCGTAAATAAGTTAATTAATGTAGATGAAAAATCGTGCTTGTAAAAATGTATCTTGCTGAAAAGTGACCAACCAAATTTATTAATGGACATCAACAAAAATAGAAACATTCTACACTAATAATATAATAATAAAAAAGTACAATTGATTGAACTATTTTTGTTTGATTAATGGTTTCTCTGTTCGTGGATACGCTAAGAGATAAAATTGATAATCACAAAATAAATTCCCCTTGAACTAATGTATATTTTAAATAGAAGTAATATGTAAAATACAATAAAAAGTTAAAAATAAAAATGATTTAATTCACAAAAAGCTGTTTTTTAGGTCATGAAAAATTAAAGCGTAAAAAACATGAGTAATAAGAATATTAATTTAAAAAAAATACTAAATTCATTACATTTACGTTTTTTTTAATTAATTAAAGTTGGTAATCACGAATAAATTCTCCCTGAAATAATGTATATTTTAAATGGAAGTAGCATGTAAAAATACAATGAAAAGTTTAAAAGAAAATGATTTAATTCACAAAAAGCTGTTTTTATTGGTAATATAAAATTAAAATAAAGTGTAAAAAACATGAGTATTAGGAATATTGAGTTCTAAAATATACTAAAAGTAATTTAATTGATTAAATTAAGTTTATTATTCGTTTTGAAATTGTGTCACTGAACATAAATTAAATATTTGTATTGAGAAATGCTCAATGCCAATGAGTATTAATTAAAAAGAACAAAAATCTCTTTTGAATGAGTAACTAATTGAAGAAAATAAAATTTTACACATAAAACCTCGAAAAAACGTATATACCAGCACCTTACCTCTTTCACACTTTATACATCTTAAATGGATTTCACTGTTACATATAAATCTATTTCTCACCTTTTTATAATTTGTTTAATTATTTATTATTCCAATTTATTATATGTATTTGGAGTGATTCTAAATAAGGTTGTCTTCACAAAACTTGCTTTGCTTTTGCTAATTAAGAACCCCTACTTAGTCAGAGTTTCACACAGGATCCGTGATTATATAAGTATCATCCTTAAATTCTCGATTTCAAGAAATGAATTTGATATGAAATTTTTTAATTTTTTTAAAAAAGTAATTATATTAAATTTGAATTGGACTTATTTTAAGTTTTTATATTTTCAGAATATATATTTTGATAAAGTAATTTAAATTTCTTAAATTTTAATTTTAACAAATATAAAAAATTATTTCCATGTTAAACAGTTAAAAAACATAGATTGGGAGAAATTTTTCAACCAATGTTCTTGAAGATAATTTTAGGTAAAGTTTACAAAATAGTTTCAAGTAAAGTCAAAAATGATTTTTCTTTATTAAGATTGGTCAACATTACTTTTAGTAGGATCACAATAATTTTAATTCACATTAATCATGATTATTTTCTTGATATTATTGATCGCTATTTGATTGACTCACTTTTCGACTTATGCTAACTAAAATTGGTCATAGCTACTTTACTCAAAGTTGATACAAAATTTTCTTATTTGACATTAAAAAAAAAAACATTAAACCCACAAAGAGCTAATCCAACTGCTGAAAGAGTGGGCATTGAAAATTTATCAAATCTCTATTTTTTAGAGGTAAAATTTATTTGTTTTTAATTTAAATTATTTAAGTTATTTCTATAAATTTTCTAACTCCTCTGACTGTTCCCCAAAACTTCCCGATACCTTATAAAGTTTTCTAACATATTTTTTGTTTCGCTCTCCATTTTTAAAACCATTTTTTAAACGTGAGTGACTTCTTAATCATCATTTTAACACGGCTTACAAGCTATATTGCACTGGCAGTGACAACTACAAGTATGGCTAATGCACGCAGCACACTTTGTCAAAATGGACTACCCCACGCATGGAATAGTGTTCAAAATACAACCGATTTAATATATTTAAACTGTTAATTAAACTAGTTAATGATAAATTGCACGGGATCACAAATACAAACCTGAAATAAACGACTAATAAATTCACCGTCAAATAATAATTATGGTTACATTAACATTTCCGACTTCTATTTGAATTGGCATTTTGAACCAAAACTTAGGTAGCTATTTGTGTGACAGCAAGACTTATTGACATAGTTCCGAAACAAGAAGTTTGTAGGTATAGACAAAGGAGAAGAAAATGGAGTAAAGAAGGGGAAAAGAAAGGAGGGAGGAGCAAACTCAATCGAACAATTCCCACGTGGTGGAGGATGGAGGATGATCAAAGGTCTCCCACTTTGTTGTCACAACAACAGGCTTTATTCTTCCATTAGATACCTTAAGTTCATCCAGGGTTTCTACACATTTTTGCACTCTCTTTCCCTGAAGAAGTAATTGTAGATTAAAGAAATGATTAATTTGTTCAAAGATATTGTTAACCCACATGACCATACCATGATAATAAGAAGAATTAACTATGTATAGGTACACATATACCATCCAAATGAAATCAAATAAATTGGAATTATATTAAAAATATACCTGCAAATTTTTCTGTGCAGAAGCATCGCCTTCTGCAGTGATGCTTTCTAATTTGATTGCTTGTCTCATAAGCATCTCAATTAGTGTTGTGATTTGAACTTCCGGTACTTTGACTCCGTTGGAAATAGACTTTTCAATGGCAGAGACCTGTATTGGAAAGAAAATGCATTATTGTATGATAAGTTCGGACAAAATTTCGGGTAGCAATTACATGCACCTGGTGCTTACTACATATGTCAAGGAATATGTTTCAGAGACGGATTCAAACTTAGAAGGTGAAAGGAATAATATTGTTGAAGCTGATGGTTGCTTGAGTTTACTATTAAAGTGGAAGGATATATCATATAAAGAGTGCATGTCTAAAATGTTCATGATTATAACCTCTTCGATTTATTCCTGTCTAGAATTGGTAATGAGCAGGCTTTAGGTAGGGTATAATACCTATCTTTGTGTTTTAAGGTAATATTCCTTCTGAAACCTCTAACTACACCAGTAGCAATTTTATTTTCATTTAATGGTATATAGAAATCCATATACAATTTGGTGTGTGCAAAGTGACACTGTTATATAATTCAACATCAAGCACTTCAATTGGACAATTTCAATTAATCTGATCAGTAGCTAGTCCCGTGAGATTTATATGGATCAGGTAAATAAATTAAGGTTTCGACTATTTAACAGTTCCAAGTTATCCTAAGTTCGTAATCACCGATGTTAACTGTGTATATCTCTTCTTGCTTTCTCAAATCTTATCACGATGTTGTTGAGCAGGGTTTCTTCATCCTTCACGAAGCAGTGGTGGTAAATAATGTCAATTAATAATTAATATATTATTTTTGGCTTATAAACCACTCAAACCAAAAATTATATTCATGTAATATTCATTGACTTAGTGTGCAAAACACTAAGATCAAATTAATGACGACTTACTTCAACATTTACACGAAATCATTAACTTTCACCTTGTGACAAGAGAATTGACAACAATTTCTCCCTTAACAGCTCATTCTCTAAATACATATAAAAAAAATTCAACCAGACATGTTTGGTTCGATCCTTATCCAATTATCATTATCATTAAGATACATTTATCAAAAAAATGAAATTTCAGATGCCCCGTAACGACCCAACCTGATGTCATATTCACACAAATTGTCATATAAACTTGGCCCATGTAGCACTGAGCTAAGGTGTTAGGATACTGTTATTATTACTAATAGGGGTTTTGTATGTTTGTGCATTTCCCAGTATACTAAGAAACAGAACACCCTCTGGCCCTGACCCACGTCATTCCAGTTCCAGCTGTTGTGACAAAGACAATGTATCACTTTCTTATTTTTTTCCGAACAAAAACAATGTATGACAATAACCCACCGGCTACCATGGAAAACTGTCATGCAGTACCCTCATTGACCCAGCGTCAATTCTACCTTAATCATCCGTTTGACAGAGGAAATAAATGAAAAAAAGTGAAAAGAAAAAGAAAAGAAGAAAAAAAAAATCGGGTGATAAATCAATAAAAATATGGACGATTTGATGAAAATGAAGATTTTATTTTAAAAAATAAAATAAATAGACGATTATGTGTTTTTAATTTACAATCCTTCTATTCTATACTATACTTAGTAACATAAATTATGTTGGGTGTCTTCTTTAACTTTTAAAATTTTTTTCTCGTTCTTGTATGAAAAGTTTTTTTGTTTTAACTAATCTCGATTCCCAAATTTTTCATTCATTCTTTACTTTTTTTTTTCTATATTTTTTATCACTCCCTTTTTCCTGAAAAGTGGACTGAAAGGAATAACTACCGACATCATTCCTTGTAAAAAAAAAAGACAACTAATTACTTTGTTATTTTTACAGTAAATGGTATTTATGTGGAAAAGACGCATACCTGGTCTGCGAGCTGATCAAGCTGGAGAGCAACATTGTTGATGGAGCGATGTGCGTTTTGGATCTTAGCGTTGATACGCATCTGAATGAAGCGTCGTTCGATGCTGGAAGGGTCTTGGATCAACACCACTTTTGACCTGTCTTTCACTCCGCACGCCTCCAAATACTCACCGTTTTGTCTTTCTTTGCCTCTGTACACCACTCTCTGTTCATCCACCTGTAACCCCGTTTCCCCACTCAGCACCTTCTTCACTTCCCCTGTCATCACATATCATGTCATTTTCACACTTTACCCTTATCCCAATTCCACTACCAACTTTTTCATTTACCTATTTCAATTATCATTAAATCAGACCAATCTCCCCACGTTCCTTCCACAACCATCCAATATTATCATCATCTCTGGTTTTGGTTTCCCAAAAGTGCTTCATTTTCCGGAATTACTAATGTCCCAAATATAGTTTTTAAAATGAATACAACGAATAAATATTGGACGTATTTATTATAATATGAAGGCTAAACCTTAAAATCTATTACATAAATCCACACAGTTGAAAAGATGAATTGTAATGTATAGTTATTCTAAATTTAATTATTTAATGTCTTTTGATTCTTCTGCATATCTTTTTCTTTGCATTATTCTTCAAAGACAATCAAACTGTTTGAAAGTTATATTAACATCATTTCTTGTTTATTTGCAACATAAAAATTTGATAATACACACAAACTAAACTCTACATTCTATATGTCAATTAAATTCTTAAAAGAAAATTGAACAGAAAAACTAGCAGACAATGCCATGTTACGTGGGCACGTAGCGTCAGCAATGATGGATTCACAATGCTGCATTGAAACAGCTACCTAACTCAATTTCAACAACACTACTCTTCAGAACAGCAATTTTCCGAGTAACCAACCAGAGCAGAAGAAAATTAACAACGGTAGTTTAGATCCAGAACTTGTCTTACCGAAAGTGGCCATGGAACTGACGCAGATCTCGTAACGGAGAGCACCGTACGTGACTCGAAGCCGCAAATTGCGTGTCGGAGCGTCCGTTTGCACAGTCCTTTTCTGCACCAACATTCCTCCGGGTCTCATTTCCCACTCCGTCTCTTCTTCTCTCGCAATCGTCGTCGACGACGACGACGACGAATTCTCTCTGGCGCTCGGTATCTTCCTCATCAGTTTGAACTCAATTTTCCCGGGAAAATAAAATACAGTGGCGGAGAGAGTGTTTTTTCTAGGGAAAATATCTAACGCGTGACGAGCTGTACTGAAAAAACTGTGTAACCTTTGCCGACACACAAATAGGTTGCAATGTTTGCAGGCGTGGGGATTTTATATGGCACCAGACGAAAAGGGGTAAAACAGAAATTATTGCGTCATTTCTCACTGATGTTATCAACTAATCTTTTTAACCGAGAGCGTTATTATCATTTTATTGTTAATTAAAAACTTTAATACTTATATTTTATGTCAGCATTGTTATAGCAATAATAAATTTTAAATACTTGGATTTAAATTAACCTTTGGTCTCCAAAGAAAATAATTTCGCGTTTATCTTCCTATCTTTCTAAATTAAATCAGTTTTTCATACATTTAATTATCATTAAATTGCTAATAAAAGAAGACGCTGTTATATCTTACATGAAAATTGACGATGACACACACGTTGACATGCTATCCATCGGATGACTCTTCTTTTGAAAAATTTAAAAGTTAAATACAATAAAAAAAATTATGAAGATAAAGTAGATTTAAAAAGAATATATATTATTCGTTATTTATGATCGTATAAAAATATTTTAGATTTTTGAAAATATAGAAGTTTTGAGTGATAAAAATTGGAAGAGACGAGAGAAAATTATGGTGGTGACGCGGGTTACGAGGGGATAGTGTTGAACCAATGAGAGGCATGCCACGTGTAAGAGTGAGTTAGCTAGTGTGTAGTGACAGCTAAGCTTGCCGACAGTTGAAGGAACATGTGGAATGAGCATGTTGCTTTTGCTTAGTGTTGAAAAAGGACACGTGGAGGGAATCCGTTGGATGAGGGATTTTGAGTTCCTATGATTGCAGTTTGAGCCATCTCCCAGTTTCGTTGTCGTGGTTGGTTTCTGATAAATAATTTGGTTTATGTGGTTGGTTTGTGTTTCATTGGTTTCGTTTTCATGAGTAGGCAGGGAAAATGCCCAAAAGGGACATTACTTTGGATGTAAATTATTGTGGTTTTTTAAGATAGATGGATAAGGTTTAACAACTTGCTGTTAAGTTATATTAAGAGCGAGGATTGAATTGCAAAAGTTGATTTATGATTAGAGAACTTCAATGTCACTTTGACTACAGGGCGCTTACTTGCCAAACGGATCATAGTTGTCACTGATTAGGATGGCTATGTGGTGATGTCAAATAATCATAATAAACCCTAATAACTCATCCATTCAATCATCACTATATTATTGACTTCAAAATCAATAACTATTTTTTTTATAAACACAATTCACAAAATATTTTAAAATTTACCATTCTTTAATGTGATTTCCATTAATCTAATACTGTTTTAACATTGCAAAATAATAGTTTCAGATAGCACAGTTGTAAAATAAGGTGGAAGTAACATTGAAAAGCATTAAGAAAGTAAGTTTTGAAAAGCTTAGGAAAGAAGTTGATATGTAATAAACAAAGCATGCAAAGTTGTATTGATGTAAACTTCGCCTAAATAGTGCAAGACTTGGTCTCTTTGTAAACTCTCACAAGCCTACTTTCAAAATTTTAGTCCGTTCTTTTGTTAGAATTTTTACGTCAATGGTCAAAGAGCTGTCATAACGATTTAGTTTGGAGCTTTGGATACTGTTTCAATCGTAAAAAATATTAAAAGTCATTTAAAATATTTTCAACTTGAACAAGATTATAAATATGTATTCGTCTTGATCTACGCGAAACTAAATATATAGACAAAATAATATAATCTTTGGAATTGGCACAATTATTCCACACATTCCTTCATTTTTGGTTTACAGGAAGGCCGTAGGCCCAAACTAAGGAACAGAAACATATTATACAGCTAAAATTCAAACTTTGATGTTTAAAAAAAAAAAATCAATTATGCCACCAGGATTGTCTGCACATCACCAGACCCTATAATCCTTGACACTACAATAAAACAAATTTAGTTTTCAACAACCTTAATAAGTGTCAGTTAATTTGATCGTTATTTAAATATTCATAACCATACAAAATTTCCCAGTGTCAAAAAATAAAAACAACAACTCTCAAGGAAGTCGAATTAAAATTACTTTTCTCACAATAGTAGTGGCAAAATTGATCGTTAATGCTAATTTTGAGAACCTAGTTGACTATTGATCATATTAAGTTTAAAACTAAATTTACTTTCTAATGATATCAAAGACCATTTTGTTTATTCATTTTTAAATTTCAAAAACTAAATTAGAACTTTATTCATTTTTATATTCAGGTCACAATTGGTTTAGATAAGAGCTTTCAGGGAGAAAAACATACTGTTCGTTCGGAAGGATTCGGGCTCAAAATGAAACAATCTGGACGAATTCTTCCTGCGCCTCCATAACGTCTTGCTGCACCTCCATAAAATTTTAAAATCCAAACCTAACGGAAAGAGTATATGGTAATCCGTAGCTGACCGTTTTCACCTTATGGTTTTGCGGGTTTGGAACCTAACGGGTTATGAAATTGGAGGGTGGGTTTAATCGGCTATTTTTTGGACTTTTTTATTTAAAAAAAATTTCAGTTTCTTAAAATCAAATTTTTAGCTTCGGCTGACCTTTAAAACAATACACAATCAAAACATAGGAGATCTTCTTTCCATGGGCAAAATCTTGGTTCATCAGCCCTCTGCATGTTATTGAGAAAGTCAACTAGAGTTTGTGGTAAGTCTCATGGTTTTTAGGTCCTACATCTTTCACAAACAAAAACTGAGAACTTGGAAAGATTCATAGTTTTTGTTTGTACCTGAAAAGATTCACAGTTGAATATATTTTAAGAGAATTTTTTTGCAAGAAGAGAAAGGAGAGATTGGATTGGGTGAGGAGGAGCACAACTTTAGACTAAGGTTCCAAGTGAAGTGGGCTTGAATATGACCTTTTTCCGCAGCAGCGAAACCAGGGTGATGAATGACACAATGCTACTTTTCCTTCAATGCATGTATTTTGGTCAGGTTCAGTTGAGTCGGCCCGTTCTGCTCACCTTATGGATATTATTCGAGAAGAATCTTTTATGGACTCACCTATCCCATTGGCCCAAAATAGTAAACAATTTTAAAAAACGCTAACCTATATACTCTTGTTAAAGAATTTTAAAAAAAGTCTTTTCATGAGTACGGAGAAATTAAAGAATTAAAAGGTGACTTTTCTCGTCACAACACGAAGAATCAATTCCATATGATTAACAAAACCAACATTTTAAGACAGTTTCCTGCAAAAACCTTTTATTCAACTACTGAGTAGGTGCATGCGCATGCGGAAAATATGAAGAACTTTTTATGATTACAAAAAACTATGTTAAAAAAACGAATCTGTTCATTACTAAAAGAAGCTCATCCAAATGATCACTTACCAGCCAATGCCAGTATCTTCAACAAAATATCAAGAGATTAATATCGTTCATCTCAAATTTCTGACAGCAAAACTGAACCTTTTCCTTCCATTCATTCTACATCTCCTCACTCGTCAACATACTGGGCGTATAATGTCTTACAAGCATGTGTAATAAGGACAGTAGTATTCAAAACACGCTATAATGCGGCAGTTAGGTAGCTCGAAAATCAAGAAAAATACGTAATTTTTGTATTAGCATCTCCCGAGTACCAAAAAGTGGCTTCCCAGTTGTGATCCAGTCCTTCTCCAGAAGATTTGCTTTAGCACCAGCTAACATTTCATCATGGAATGCAGAGACTATGTGGTAGATTGAAGTCTTGAGAACGTCAGCAATAGCATACGCTTTTGAATTTACTGGGCCACTTCTTCTTTTACCAGCTGCAACATCTACCCTTCCACTATTCACAGTTGCCCATTTGATACCAGCAGGTCCCAATAACTGATTTGGAGATTGCAGGTTTGTTTTTTTTCCCATGAAATTTTCAACAGCAAGAAGGCAGGATAGAAGTGTTGAAACCACGGCAGCATTACTACCGGAAAGCTGAGCGACCCCAAACTTGTCCTCTTTACGTGAGCGGGCAGTCAGTGAGGCAACACTCCTTGAACACCATGAATATAGCTGCATTTAAGCAACAAATGTTTTTTAATATGTTATCCAAAAATTCTGGATAGAAGGCTGGGAGTGCCGCTTTGTTGCCCCACAACTAGAAGGCTTCTTGTCACAGAAAAGTTAAACAAGTGACCATTTGAACCATTGGTTATTAATTGATTAATTTTGCAGGGTTGCAATTCATGTCAATGACCAACATAAATATTTTGGAGCCCAGAGGAATCATGAGTTGGTTTTCCCCTCTGTAAGTCCATCCACTAGAGCACATGTATAATTGGTTTACATGTATAAAGTGTTAAAAATAACTCCCGTGAATTTATTTTCTCCTTACATATGAAGAGGGATGGCTTAAATATCAGCCACACAATTATTGGTTGTGGGAGCAATTTCACATTTAATACATCTCAAATACTGAAAATCAATATAATATTAGGGTATTATAATTATCATCATGTTAAAACGGCAACTGGGATGGGCTCGTACTAGCCATCATACAATAGTAATAGGCCTAAAATATTATTGAAAATAGGAGTATTAGGTTAGTGTATCATATAGACACAATAGACATTTTCAGTTTTCCCTCAATATAAGGACCTCGTTTAATGTGCACAGTCCATTTTTAAGGCAGCAGTTTGTGTTTAAAACAAGAAGATGAAACTTCCGGGTGTTTGATAATCAATGTTACACCTTAAGAAAAACTTCTAGAGTTTAGACTCTTTAAAATCATGATTTTTCTTTCAAAAATCATGATTTTCCTTGCAAAATTGCTTATTTTGGCTCCACAACCTAATTTTTTTTTACCAAACATAGTCCATACCACAGAAAAATATGAACATCAAAAAGAGAGGCCTGAGAGACATTGTAGAAATGCTAATGCTAAGCCATGAAAAACCTTCTAGTGAAGTTCAATATTCAGCGTGAACACAAATGCCCAAAGCTATCCAGTTATACGGAGGAAAAAAAAGAGTTGGATTTTAGCTTCACATAAACTATACAAATAATGAAGTTATACACGTACCTGGAAGTTGTACAATTCTTCCACGTTCTTCAAATCGAACCGTGCATCCGTTGGGGACAACAGCTGATTGGATAATTGAGTAGCTTTGTCAACAGAATTTCCTGAGCCTTCACCTAATTTAGTTGCGAGATCTTCCAACGGCTTCAAGCACACAGCAACAACTCTTTTGTAAGTTTCACTGGTTTCTTCAAAAAACCCCGCACGCCTCCAAGTGTCAACATTGTTCTCGCAAACCATACACAGGTCAAGATGTGCAAGATACCTTAGAAGAGATGTGGGAGTAGTCTCCTCCAAAGCTGAAAGGAGATGCTCACTTGGATTTGTTTCTGCTGCCGCTGATCCTTTTGGAGGTGCAAATATGGACCTCTTAGTATGCAAAACCTATGTAGCATAAACCAAAACAGAAACTTCAGCATTCAGTAACAGTGCTGCCTTTCAAAAGGCCAGGGAATATAATGCTTGCAAAACACCTCATCCAATTCAAAATCTCAACTTGTTGCACATGTCTCTAACTGGTATACAGGTGACGTAATACAGGGTTTTATTACGGTTAGTTAAGAGAAAACTATACTCTAAGTTGCTTTAACACAATCCTGGACATTATACATATCAAGGTAACCTGTACACACAGAAACAAATCCAATGTACACGATAGAGATCCCAAATTCCAAAAGATCTCATCAGCAGATCAACGAAACAAGGTTGAACAAGTTCGACAACATGGGAAACATACAAATAAAACCTAAAAAGGAAAAAGTGCATTAGCACCGGGATCACTTTCTTCTAGGCATATCAACAAACAAGTAGGGATCATTAGTTTGAGAAAAACCAACCCAATGCAAATGATGAGTCAACTCCCAAGAGAAGAAGATAGCAAAAGTGGCAGCAAAAGTGGTTAACTGCTCCACGAAGAATCTTGTGGTGGCGAAGGCGTACTTAAACGGATGCGGGAGAAGCTCCAACAAAACACCGGAGATAACGAAAGCAAGAACGGAAAGCTTGAAGGCTTGTCGAGCAGCGGAAGGAACACCCATCTTGAAGCTGAAAAAGGGAGGACGCTGGTCCCGCAAAGAAGCAAGAAATGAGTGCGCATAAAGATTATGAATTTATTAACAACATGGGAGAGAGTGAGAGACCTGGATGATGGGGAAGTGGAGGAGCCATCGGCGCTGGAAAAGGTAATGCGATGCGAAGAGGGAGCCGAGGAGGAAGCCCCGGAGGGCTAATCGGGGGAGGGGGGAGGAG
>Ga0123340_1005575_pt1 | contig 11979 bp, 8 predicted proteins | sample SirMexnodulemix_FD_89961 | JGI IMG/M metagenome (GOLD analysis project Ga0123340, IMG submission 89961) | Root nodule microbial communities of legume samples collected from Mexico - Siratro Mexico nodule mix | ecosystem: Host-associated > Plants > Roots > Nodule | place: Mexico: Nepantla... | reverse complement strand
TTTTTATTTTACTTCTATTCAATCCCACACCCTCGTACGCCAACACACCCACACTCTATAACTTTTTTTTTTCTGTTTTTTTTTTTTTTTTTTTTTTTTTTTTTTTTTTTTTTTTAATCATATCTGGTTTTCATATTGGTACTTTGGCTCCTGGTTCATGCTTTGAGATGACCCTGCATTGCAATTTGTTTTCTTGATAATTTGGTCTATGCCATTCATATTGTGTGCTATATGCATCAAGACAAGTAACCGGATGAATAATAACATTTGAGTTAATTAGCAATAACAGGTTGAATGTTTTAGCTTTATATGTGTTACTGTGCGTAGCTGAGTATTTTCTTGCTACTTCTTTGTCTTCTTTTTCACATGAATATATATATATATATATATATTATTTGGCTGTCTGCTCTATTTTGTTTCATCAATGCTCTCTTTTTTTTTTTCACTCTGGTGGCTTTCATTTTGTTTTGCTTAGTATGTACAACAATAAACCATCATTATTTTGTGTTTGGTAAGATATTTTATGAGCTAGTTTGAGCCATTAATCTAAATACTGTCTACAATAAAATACCATTAATCTAAATAGTGTCTACAATAAAACAATTATATAAGTAAACTTGTAATGACAATAAAATATTCTAAGCCATCCTCTAATATTAAAAAAAAAAAAAAAAACTTAAAAAAAACTAAATGTTAATGAAATATATAAACTCCAATACTAAACGGAAGAATATCAGTAATTTACAAACTAGTTATAAACCAAACTGATGGCTTATTTGCATATATGACGAACAAACGTCGAACTTTTCCAATTCTAAACTAATTGATTAAAACACAACTAACTATCAGTAGTGTTAATTAATGTTAGTTAACGCAAAGCCAAGAGTATTCTATTTTACTTTATATTTACTATTATTTTAAAGTTTAAAGCTGCATAGAAGCTGTTTTTGTTATTATTTATATGTGTGGCTGAAATTACTTAAAAGTAAAAAAAAAAAAGACAACAAAAAATATGAATCAGCGTATGTTTTCCTTTTATAAAATAATTATGAAGATTATGATGAAAAATGCTCTTCAGGAATATGGTAAAATAACTTTAAAAATCCTCTTTTTAACTAAGTAGACTGTCGTAGTTGGGATCACTTCGATGACTTGTTTTAACGAAAAGAAAGTTCATTTTAATATATATAACTTTCACTAGTTTTTTTGTGTGCATGCATAAATCATGTGTACTTTTAAGGTCAAGCTTGCGTACATGCATAAATCATATGTGAACTATTTAAGGTCAAGCTCTCAAAATCTTAACATACGTGTGATGTCATAAAAGAGAAAAATATGAAGAGAACAAGGTGTTAAAAAGCATTCTCATCACTTCAAATATGATTTGTGCAAGTGCCTTAACACTCATAAAATTTCAGCTTTCAAATTGAGATGCTAATCTATTGAATCATAGAAACAAGAACTAGCATGGCCACTGTCACGGCAATGGCAAATTGAAAGTCATATGATACACAATGACAAGTTTCAAATTGTAACACTGACAAGTTTAGCCATAGAAACGAACTAAAATTCTTACTCAGAAAAATAAAATGTCCGAACACCGAGCTTCATTACTCAGCTGTAACTAGCTTAAACTGATACAAGGGCATGACATTGCCAATTTCTAAGGATTTTGGGCCATCCTCTTCAAATCCTCATTTTCTTTGGTGAGAATGTCAACTCGAGACTGGAGAATGTTAATCATGGCTTGAGCACTCATCATCTCAAACCTCATAGTCTCCTTTTCCACTGCAAGCTTATGAACCTCACTCTGCAAGTTCTTGATGAACTTGGCAGAGCTTGGAGGCATGGATGACTCAAGCTTTTCAGCATCAAAATCCGGTGTCTTAGTCAAAGCAAGACTTTCCTTAGATTCAAGGGACTCTTGCAGGGAAAACTCCACCAGTGCAGACAGAAAATGTTTTTTCGGTGCAGTGTTGGTGGCGGCGGTGGCAGCACCAGCAGTGGTGGTTGGGAGTGCTGTTGCTGCAGTAGTTATTGTAGAGGAGCACGGGTCCTGGCTGGTTCGGATTGAATCTCCAGAAACATTAGAGTTGTTGGAATTCAAGTTATGCCGCCTTCGTTTGTATATTAGAGAGAAAGGCTTTGGATTGTCTGTTTGAGGTGAAGGGTACTCATCCAATTGCTTACAATTATTATCATCCTTTTCAGGAGATGGATACTCAGCCATGCTTTCCCTCTTGCACACAGCTAGAAGATTTTGAGTTTCTATAGGAAGCTTGTTCACATCAAACGCAGCTTTATTGTTAGATAGAGTGTCCTGCAATAGAGCACAACCAAATGTGAAGCCAGTGAATAGTACATAAAATAGAATCAATAACTTTAGATCATCAAATTTCAGATCCTCGTTGAATATTTTGAAGAGTGAAGGGTTGCTACAATTGCCACACATCAAGACTTCAAAAAATAGAAGCGGTATTGTCCTGTAACGTAATAATAAGAACATAGAACTATTTCTTTGCAAAACACAGCGTATGCTCAGAAAGATATTACAAATAAACTTCCACCATCCACATTTGAGTCACTCGTCTTTTAATAATGTTAAAACTGGAAATCTTAAGAAGCAAGAAAGACTACTAAAACATATACTTGGAAATAAATATTTGATGAGTCAAGTTCACAAAAAACGTGGAAGCTAAAACTTCTACTAATAAAACCAACAGCACCATGAACAGGTTGCTAAACCAGCAATTCCAAATTATCCCAACCATAAAAAATGTCACCATATATAACAGTAACTTCCAATCGTGAGAGGAGGAAAACCAAATGATTTTGAATTCAATGGCATGCATCACACCCTAGGTGAGGCTAAAACTAGAATGCAAAACATGGTGAAGTCAAAAAGAATTTCCATATCTCTATTAAGTTTCCACCTACTTTCAACTTAGAGCTTTTGTCTTTTCTAATTTTTATAATTCAGTTTTGGATGTCCTTGTATAACATCTCCAGTAGCCAATATCATGCCTTTTGCAAATAATATACTTCAGCTAGAGATGTACGTAGTTAGAAGCTTTTGGACTCTCATGGTTTCCAATTAGGAAGTATAACAGCGTGTATGAATGAATGTAAATTCAACAAGATGCTCAATAGTAGAGAAAGTGAAAAAGTGAAGATCACAACATAACACAAGTTGCATTATTTAGGTATCTAGGATCCATCATACCAAGTAACATAAATAACTGAGATGCAATTCATAGAGTTTAACATAAGTGAACATAACAAAACCAACTATTCAAATGTTATTTGAGATTGATAGGTGACTATGGCTGTTTCACTTTAATATATGTTGCCATGTCGGGAGCTTTTGAAACTACAGGAATATAGGTAGAGAGGGAATGACGAAGAGAACAGTAATATAATATTGATTGATATATGACGTGTAATGATACGGTATGACTAGAGCATACACTCGTTAACAGAACTAGACTCCTAATCAAATCAAATAAGGAATATAATTAAATCTAGAAACCAGTTTTAAAAGGGTGCTAGGAACCTAATGATGAAGATGATTGATGTTTGCAAGATTTCCAGTCCTGTGGAATCCTTAGGAGTAAAGCAAATATACTTCAGAATACATGATTCCCGCAGATCCACAACCTTCCTTATTACACACACAAACTGTAGAGTCCTCTTCAATATACCCAAAGAACGATTATAGTGAGCTCAGGATTCAACCAATGGCCTTTCACATCTCAAACACTTTAGATTTTGTCTCATCTAAAGTTTTCTTTATTCCTGGATTTTCAGCAACCACCGTACCAAAGCCTTAGAAGTCTTTATTTGGCATGACCCTTGACCTCCCAGCACAAAGACATGCAAGTCCCAACTTGTAATTAGAGAAGAGAGGAAATGTGGCTAACCTAATCAAAGAAATAAGGACCAAATCACAAATTAAAATTGTACAGAATCTGATACGGGTGTTACAATATTTCTAGGAATTTTAGTTCTAGGAATTCCTCACAATCGAAGAACTACGTAAGGAAATAGGGAATTCTCAGAAGAAAGAATTCCGAAGTTTTCTTATTCAGAAACAGAGGTACCAAAATTTGGTTACAAGAATGATTGATTACCCAACTATTCAATTATTTTCCCTGTATGTAGTTGAAGAGTAACTAAAGTAATGCACTCTACAAAAATTCAGTTGGTCCAGCCCGCAACTATTACAATTTGCTATATACCCTTTCTTTTCTATCATTAACCACCCTTGAAAACATTTGACCTCAAGGATGCAAGGAAGGAAATCTCCACAAAGGATCATAATAAAACTTCCACATGGCATCCTCCGAATGTTGATGTTTCCACTTTACAAAAACTCTAGTCACAGTCCAATTCTTCCCCTTGACAATCATCCTATCCAAAATAGAATCAGGTTCACGTGAACCAAAACTTGCATCAGTGCTGGTAGGAATATTAGTAGGAATCCTACATGTTTTCGTAGTTGAGTGACATGAAAAATATTATGAATTATGAACCCAGCAAGAAGATCAATTCAACAAGCCATAGTGCCGGGACGATCTAACACTTTGAAGGACCATATAACTTAAGCGTCAATTGACCATCAACCCAATGACAAATAGAAATTTGACGATAGGGATGGAGCCTAATGTAACTAAATCCCTTGTTTAAAATTATCCATCTACCAACTATTTCATTCAATCTTGAAACTCTACTTTTGTCATCGATCATGCAACCACAATTTTTACTTTTTACACCTCCAAGTCATCAAGTTTCCAACTAAGAAAATGCAATATCCTAAGATAGATCTTCTATCTATATCAACCATTCATATTCTATGTTTATGCATGCTTCCATGGGTAATTTCTCTCTCTAGACATGTCATGAAGTATTGAGAGTCTTATTTACTATTATAGATGTCTTTCACAGTGATAATGTTGCGAAAATTGAGAGTAAACTCGCAAACTTACGCAACCCTGTGAGTACAGAGCAGCTCGTGAGCTGATGCAAATGCCAAATTGAGGAGAGGTGGAGCAGATTGCTACAAAATCACGATGTTGCTGGCTGAATAACAGGATTGTGCACCATGTTGATCCTTCCGTCTTGAGAAGATAGGGTTCAATATTGTTGGTTAAAAAGTGACCTGACCCGACCCAAAACCAAAGCCCAACATTTGTGTCATTTGACCCTTTTGTTTTGCTAGGGTTCCCATAATTCACCAATCAGAAACGAAGGAGACTCATAAGTCATACGCACTTTTTGATGTTGACACTGTCATTGTTGTTGAACAACTATCATTATTGTAGCCAACAGCCACAATACACTCACGCTCCCATCGCCACTAGTTTAACTGTTGTCAACATCACAACACTTGCTCTTTGTTTCAGTTGCTCTGTTCTGCTCACTCTCTGCTGTGCTCACTCTCTGCTCCTCCAAGTCTCCATGCAAAAATACATTTTTTAGATAATAATAATAATGTAGATCCCATATAAATATATGTATGCCCCAAATTTTTTTTTTGAAATATAAATAATACAAAAATATTTTTTTTTCAAATTTTGGCACCACTAATATTCCTTTTCAACATCCACCACTGACCGTAGATGATGTGGCGACAGAGGAGGTCAAAGGTACTAATAATGGTTTGCATTTCTAAGGGCACATTGAATGTGCCAAAAAAACATCTTGCAATGAAGGTAGGTAAGGTTTGAATAATTAAGTAGGTACCTTCAATTAGAGAGTTTGTATAGCACAGTTAGGCAAAGGTGAGTAATAAATACACTATTGTGAGAAGAAAGAGGAAGGAGGTTCATTTTTGTAGATTGAGCATTACCTCTTGTGAAAGAAGAAATCCTTGGTGAAGGAGAAACCCCGGGAGGAAACAATGTTCTCCTATCTCTTGTTCTTTCATTTTTTTTTTCAATAAAGTCTTCCTTTCTTAATCTATTCAATGCCTAGTTCCCAACAAATTGGTCTGACCTACCTAATCCCAATTGGAGAGGAATGGATCAAGATGAAACCGAATTCACAACTTTGGAATCCTCAATAGAAAAACTAAAGAAGACAACCAATGGTCAAGTAGAATGCATTGCTAAAAACAAGAAGAGTGTAGAAGACATCAATGACATAAAAGGAGATACCCAAAAAATGGATGGAAAAACAAGCCATTAGCAATTGAAGTGGGTGAGAACAACGACAAGAATACAACAAAAGAAAAGGGGGACGGTGACCTTCTATGAATCAGAAGAAGCTCCACACACGTAGGTTAAGAAGGTGGAGTTACCTACCTTCAAAGGAAAGACCCAATGGGTTGCATCACAAGGGTGAAAATTCATTTAACCCAACAACTGAAGCAGTAAAGAAATTGATGTTCGCATTCATCAATATGGAAGAAAATGTAGTACATTGGTACCAATGTTGGCGCAAGGTTTCCAAGAATCCTTCTTGAGAGGAATTGACTGCAATGCTATTAAGGAGGTTTTGAGGTTGAATAAAGGATTTGATCTATAAGAGATTGGCAGCATTGAGTCAAAACACAAGTGTGAATATGTTCAGGAGTTTGAGTTGTGAAGTTGGATTATGTTCAAAGTCTACTGTCTATGATTGTATTAGAGTCTATCCTAACAAGGTTTAGCAGGTCATATGAATAATATGTAGAACACTATGCAAAAGCACTACATTGTTGTGAGAAAGAGGAAGGAGGTTCATTTTTGTAGATTGAGCATTAGCTCTTTGTTAAAGGAGAAATGCTTTGTGAAGGGGAAACCCTTGGAGAAAATTTAAATAAAAATCCTTCTTTTCTTCCTCTTATTAATCCTTGGTTCCTAACACAAACACATAACACGCATGTTTGTTGAAGTCATTTAGGTAACTTGGTTTCATGATATTCAGGACAAGATACCTAAGGCTTCTTTATTGTGCCACCAACAAAAACATTATCTATCAAGAGTCAAACTCGTAAGCCCTTAATGTGCTAATTGTAGATGGTATCAAAACTTTTATGGAGTTTCGCCCTTCTCTCGAGGAACAATTCCTCCTCAATGTTCACTTTTCCTGACCCAACGTAACTCCTACATAGGTACACCCTCATAAAGAAACCATAAAACTTCAAAGGATGCAAAACTGAAAAGGTGAGGTCCTATTGGTCACAAACTCACAATTAGGACTCTCAATGTTGGTCTTGCTGGTAGAACCAAAAAGGTTATTCTCTGAATTTTTGCCACTTTAAAACATATTTGGACATTGACTCCAACAGAGAAAAATGGGTCTCTTTATTCATCCTCTATGGCCAATTTGTGCATTCGGAACCATGACCATTTGCTGTTAGAACTTTCACTGCATCTTCATCATTGTGTTGATGGCAACACCATGCCCAACTAAATCAATGGCCTTGGACAAAAGTGACAACCATATCTTGTTTTGTCTTTGGAAGGGTTCACACCTTCACAAAGAAGAGTATAGTCAGTGAAACAGATTATTTCCTACAAATGTACTCACAAAGAAGAGTAAAATATTTGGACATTGACTCAAATGGTGCGAAATGGGTCTCTTTATTCATCCTCTGTGGCCAACTTGTGGATTTAGGTTGCTGACCATGACCATTTGCTGTTAGAACTTTTGCTGCAACTTCTTTATCATTGTGTTGATGGGAGCAACATGCTCAACTAAATTAATGGCCTTCGACAAATGCGACAACCATATCTGTTTTGTCTTTGGAAGGGTTTGCACCTTCACAAAGAAGAGTAAAGTCAGTGAAACAGATTACTTCCTACAAATGTACTCGCAAATTTAAGATCTTTCATTTTCACCCTTTTTTGAAGCTAAAATAGCCCTCTACTCTAAAATGAGGGCTCATTTATTCCCATTGTCTTTGGTATTTGGTAGTTTAAAGACTACCATGATCTTACACAGACTCTTAAATAGCACATTTTTCCACAGCACCACTTCCACAATTGTGCATCAAGAATTTCAACATCAAAGTCCAAAGTAAATGCAAAAATAATGTTTTATGGATCTCCTGGTTCCTACTTTGACTATAGGTTCCAGTGGTATTTGAAGCACTTACAGCACATGCAACCAAAACAGAGTTTGGTGCACGTTTGGAAACAAATTATGTTGGGTAAGTAATTGCATTTTTCTCAAAGCTCTCTTAGAAATCTGGCAATAGTAAGCAGTAATTTGCTAGCTGAGTCACACTTCGTTGTCTAACTTTACTTATTTATAAAATGCAAGCTTTCATTTGGCGAGATTCCTGTGAAGATGAATGCATAAGTTTGAAAAAGCAGTCACTCGTCTCAAAAAGCTCGATGAACATTCCGCGTTCAAGATGAAAATTTGTGTCACTCAAGCTATAGTTAAATGAACAGAGAAAAACAAAGAGTTGTTCCAATTTAAAAATCAAACAACACTATCTACTAAAATTTTATTAGTGCATGGATTGATTTTCAATGCTCAAAATCTAGGTCAATTGAAAAAGGAATAGCAAAATCCATTAAATCAATTGATATTATTTTATTGGAATTTAATCAACTGATATATATATATATAAATATATATATATAAGAGAATAAGAAAAAACCTTATAACTTAATATAATTTTTTTATGCAAAAAGAAAAAGAAGGCATTAAAGCGACAATGAAGAAAACGGTCTAATACGAAAGACGACAAAGAATCCACCAAGGGAACGGACAAAATATCAAAGTAACGTGCGGAACATTATTATTGCAACAACATTTACAATCCGACATATTAAATTGAAGCTGATCAGTTATCGATTTTTCCTACATATTATGGCAACAAGGAAGAAGATGCAATGAATTTGGAGAATAAAATCCTCCTTAACATGGAAGGTTAACAAATGCAACAGAGCTGCCCAACCCCAAAAGTGTTTACCATTGAAGTCAGTGTTATCATCAACTTTTCATATATCCAATCATTTTTTTACCAGGGTTTGAATGGTAGGACCATGTCGAATGGTGCAGCAGATTGTATGCCTATCACCGTAGGCAATTTGTGAAGGGAGGTCTGCTATAGCAGTACCAAAGGCTGCTGCTGCTGCAATGGAGCATGTTTACATGGTGGAATTTTGGCCTTCTGCCATCCACCACTGATAACAGTGTTTTTTTATAAATAAAGATTCAACGGTTGCGCATCAATTAAATGTAAAGAATCAACAAATTTATTCGAGCATAAATCCAAAAGATTAATCATTAATAACATGTCAAATATTGAATGTACACCCGAAAAGCTAGAGGGAACTAACCTGTACAACACCATTTCTCCCTTCAGCGCATAAAACACCACCGTTGCCTTCAACACGTGGTTGGTAGGCAGGAGAGTCATTATGCACTGGCTCTGCCCCTGGAACCATTCCTGATGCATCATCCCACTCTTCTTCAACGAAGGGTGCATATCGTTGTCCATTTGGAGGTCCTATGTTATTTTTGTGAAATACTCTACACAAAACATACGCATCCTTCTCCATCCAGAAGAGAAATGCACAAAAATTATTAACCATGTGTAACACAATAACAATGTCCATAGTGCATTACATAGCAAACTATTCTTTCGACATTTACTAAAGAACAAAGTCCAAAAGCCTGCATCCAAGTGTCATATATACAATTTTGGTTGGGAACCGCATAAATTAACTAAGCTAAGCTCCCTTATGTTACCAACAAGAAAACAAGTAGAACCCCCAGTTGCTGCATGGAAACAGCACAAATTCATACAGTTTGGGGGTCATCTCAGGCTTCAATATCTAAAATTGATTCTATAAGCTCACCTGAGGCTGAGAGGATCCAGTCCCAGCCCTCTCTAGCTCCTCATCAACAAGCCTGTACTCATGCATAACCCAATTAGTCCTCTTCCCATCAGGAGCTCGGCCACTGTGAAACACCAAAGTTTTCTTCAACCCCACAGTCCTTTGATCATGCTTCACTGGCCTATCATTCCCAGTGGCTTTCCAATACCCCTTGCTGGTAGCCCTGTTCATCCTCCCACCATTTCCATATTTCTTGTCCAATGCACTAAAAAAATACCACTCCTGGTCTCTGGTCTTCAACCTCGACTTATCTAAACAAACATTCAACACACCACCATTCACAGTAGTCAAAAATAAAAACATCAGACACCTGAGTACCCAGAAAATCCATTAGAGTGAAGCAGCTGAGACACCAAACAAAACACACACCCCACAAAAATAAAACAGTAAAAATTCCAAATTTAAGCAAAGAAAAGTGAGAAAGGTTAAATATTTCGGGAAAGGGAGTGACCTGCTAGGTCCCAGGGCTCGCTCCTGTATATGTCCACTTCCGATATAGCATCAAATCGGAAGCTTTTGCCAGAAACCTTGCGCTTCAGGTAATAGATAACAAGCTCCTCGTCAGTTGGGTGGAACCTGAAACCAGGAGCAAGGGAAGTAGGTGGTGCAGCTGGTGCTGCCACTGGATTCACTGTAGTGGTGGCAGTGGTTGGTGGGGCTGGAAGGAACACAGTTTCGCGACCCATGTTGGAGGTGAAGGAGCAAAAGGGGTGATAGGGAGGTGGATGGATACGGTGATTAGGGCTTCAGTGCTGAAGTTCCCTACGCCAAACGGAAAAGATGGGTCTTTGATTGAGGGTCAAGCAACAAAAGAAGGGTACCTTCAATGACAAGAAATTCTAACACTTCGTGGCTTCCAGGGATTTTAGATTTTCTAATTTCTTTTTTGTTTTATAATTTATCCGAAAATGAAAATTAAGGTTGTCTTTGTGCTGCGCTGTGTTATGTAACATTGCTGTTTCTTTTGAAACTCGACAACCTAAAAATAATCCAACCTTTTTTCTTTTGTTTGGATATTTTTTTTCTTTAGTTGGATTGAATTACTGCATATGAATAAAAATTAAATGTAGATATGGATTCAACGGGGCTTTTTGGGAAACCGTATGATTGGGTTTTCTTTTCTCTCTTTTACCAATTTACTGCTATCGATTTTGGAAGTGAATAAATGATACTGTTATTTACTTCTTTTTTATTTTCGGGAGGAAATAATTTGGGACCATCCTCGGGCACATTTCCCATCTATGGCCCATCCTTGTCATTGTTATCATCCTGTTTCAGGACCAAATGAGGATTGTGCTTCTCCTCACACCAATAATTTTCAGCCAAACCATCTCCATACTTCTTCAAATCTTAACTTATTATTCAAATCCTTTTTACTTTTTACATAGTTCTTCTGTGGTTTTATATTCACCCCTCCTCATCGTCAGTAAACTTTCATTTGTTATTTTCTTTCTAATCTTGTACCAACTTTTACTATTATATATTCTTATGTGTGTAAATTTAAACAGTTAATAATGTGCATTATATTTTATAATTATTTTTTACACATTTTTATCCTTTTTTTTATTTTTATTATTGGTTTTATAATAGGTAAGAAATGAGCCTCTGAAATTATTTTGATGAGAAATTACATTTGTTCTTTATAACATTTATAGGTAATATTTTACAACTGTTTTTATATGCATGTTTGTTCATAAATTTAATATATATATTCATTGAATTGTCTATGCAAAAATCTATTATTTAACATTATTTGGATTTATAAGAATGAAAAAAGTAAAGAAGAGGGAATAAATTTTGCAGAAAGAAAAAACTTATTTTCTGTCAAATAAAATGAAATGGTTTATAATTTTTTTTTACCTCTCACATTTAGTAATCTCTCCACCATTCTATAAATAATATTTTTTCTAGCTGATTAACTTAAACAGAATGGTCACACTTCCCTTGCAAATAAAATTAGTTATTCTACTTGACATGTATACCTTAAATACACACTTAAATTAATTAAAATGTAAGCATGCATTAAATTTAAGAATTAATGTTTAGTTTATTTCAAATAATTATATTCCAGCACAATAATTAATCCTTACAATATATATATATATCACAATACAATCTCCAATATTGTGCATTAATATAT
>Ga0123340_1005574_pt1 | contig 11979 bp, 13 predicted proteins | sample SirMexnodulemix_FD_89961 | JGI IMG/M metagenome (GOLD analysis project Ga0123340, IMG submission 89961) | Root nodule microbial communities of legume samples collected from Mexico - Siratro Mexico nodule mix | ecosystem: Host-associated > Plants > Roots > Nodule | place: Mexico: Nepantla... | reverse complement strand
CAATAAAATTTTTTTTTTTTTTTTTTTATTTTGGGAACCAGTGATCTGATTTGAAGAGTGCGTAAAATTTAATGATTTAAGATTTTATGTTTTTCACTTTCCTATACAGATACATTGGAATTAATTATATAATTGCAAAATTAGATTTTCACTTCAGTAGAAATATTCCATAAGGTTGTACATGAGAGTAAGAGCAGTAATTTCTCCCCCTCCGCTTCTCTATGGTTTGAAAAGCCTAAACTCAAAAACAACCAGCCACAGCTACAGTATAAACTGAACCTAATTGAGTCAAATATTAATTACCAGATAATACTAATCACAAAGTTTGTGTTCATCACCTATTTGAAACCTAACCACGGAAACGAAAAAACAAGTTTCAAAAACATTATCAAATATTTAAATAACACCTCTAAAGTCTGAATTTATCACATATTAAGTGGCACAAAACATGACAGCTGAAAACAACTATACAACCTTATCTATGACCATAATTCACAGATTGTTTTAGGCTCTTTCAGACAGTCTTCATAGCAACTATATCCTCTATCTCATTCACACCATCAACATCAACAAGTGGATATAGAAATCGTAGAGCTGATATCCTCTTTCTTTAAAGCCTTTTTGATATTATAAACATGATAATCAAAATCATTCATTGCATTGGCTTTTTTAAGAAACTTCTTGTACTACACGGCTTAATAGTACTTAAATCAATGACAAGACATCTATGTCATTCTGGCAGGTTTCCCTTATTCAGTACACATACTGACAGATAAAGACAAAGACTTGAAGGACAGAGAAGAGTGAAGACTTGAACCATCCCTGTTGTGTGATAAAAAGTTTCTTTAAGAACAATTGGCACACCGTAGGGCCAAAGAGAGTTGAGACAAGAGCTTGGATGGTATCAACCTGAAGTCAAGCATATGATCAGAGGCAGGAAAATGTGATGGCTGATATGGACCCAATGGCTCTATTGTTATCATTACAACACAAGATGGCTGAAATGAAACAGAAAAGCAAAGAAGAAATGTGTGTGCTTAGATAGAAAAAATGAGGAGATGAAGAAGAAACTATATGATGAACGATTGGAATAGACCAAGGTGATCACACCTTCCAGTTGTTCAAAGGCGCGCGACCAAGACCCTGAGACTGAGGAAGAAGGATCACGTTATAGTGGGGAAACCTATTCCATGGGAAGCAGACGACACCCTTTCGTAGACGGCATCTTAAGCGTGGAACTGCCAGCTAATTGAAAGGGATTGAGCATGGATCAGTATGATTCCACAACTGACCCAAATGAACACATCGACATCTACGTCACTTAGAAGAGTTTGTACAATAGTGATGAGGCGGTTTTGTGCATAGTGTTCCCTACCTCATTGAAAGGAACGACATTAAGTTGGTTTACCAGGCTTCCACCCTCTCGGTTGATTGTTTTGAGACTTTGGTAAGTCTTTTCAACACACAGTGTGCAACCAGCAAACCCCACCATCTGACATCACTAGCTCTCGTCAATATATGACAAGAGAAAGCTGAGTCCCTCCGAGTGTTCATGGAAAGGTTCGGCAAATTGGCCTTGTAGATTCGCGACCTCAATCCAGAGGTCATCCTGCACCATATGGTAACTGCACTCAGGTTGGGACCATTTGCGGAAAGTCTCTGTAAGAAGCCAGTCACGAACTTAGATGAGCTTAGAAGAAGGGCCGCCAAGTTCATGCAATTGAAGGAAATGCGAGAATTTCGAATCAGGGAGTCAGGGGAAGAAGGTAAAAGCAAGGGACAGGCCGACACCACCTCCCTCGTTGGACAGAGGGAAGCGAGAACGCCAAGGTTCTCTAGTTACACACCCTTAAACACCAACATAGGGCGGATTTTAGAGGAAGCATTGAATGCCAACCTCTTGCCCATCCCAAACAAGGCAGCAACGCCGCACAATGCGAACACCTCTAAACATTGTAGATTCCACCAGAACTACGAACACAGCACAGAGGAATGTGTGACCCTCAAAAACAAGATTAAAGAGTTGATCCAAGCAGGCCGCCTTAAATGCTTTGTTAGGGGACGACCAAGGATAGTTAAACAAAGGGAACGCACACCAGAGAGTCGGCAAGGTGCGCGAGGGCACCCTAGGAGGCGACTAGACGAAAGGGCCAGAACTCTACAACGTCAATCACCGCGGCCACAAACTCAAGACCCATTACTCCGAGGTGTGATTAACACAATTGCAGGAGGATTTGTTGGTGGAGGGTCGTTAGCATTAACGAGGAAGAAGTATTTGTGAGCGGTTCAGACCGTCAACATAGTTTCTACACCCATGCGGCAGAAGATGTCGCCCATTACCTTCACTAGTGAGGATTTCAAAGGTGTAGATCCTATATAAGATGATCCGATGGTGATTACAGTCAAAATTGAGAACTTTACAGTCATGAAAACGACGTTAGTTGACCAAGGTAGTTCAGTAGATATACTGTATTGGAGCACCTTCAAGAAGTTGCAGGTGTCGGAAAGTGAGATACAACCCCATAATGACCAAATAGTTGGCTTTTCGGGGGAACGCGTGGACACCAAAGGCTATGTTGACTTATACACCAAGTTTGGCGAAGGAAAGTCATAGATGAAAACTGTAATGATACGATACTTGTTGGTGGACGCCAACACATCATATGATGTGCTCCTCGGGAAGTCGTCGTTGAATTTGCTAAGAGCGATAGTGTCAACACTACACTTGACCATAAAGTTTCCCTTCCCATGGTGGCATCATTATAGTCCATGTTGACCAAAAAACAGAACGAGAATGCTATGTGGCAAGCCTGAAGGTAGAACCCACTTTGCGAATATTGGGCAATAGCGGAGAAAGAAGCACAAAAAGAAGTCACGTTGTCGTTGTCACCAACCAAGACTCCATGGTGATCCTCCTACAACGTGTCCTGGCCATTTCACTCCATGGAGATCCCCTAATAGCAAAACTTACACCTCTCAGATTAAATATGTTCAAGCAACACCACACTTATTAAAAACCAGTTATTAAGCGAACACTTATAATAACATAATAACAAACGACATGTGCACAACATAAATAAAATGCAACGCATTCTAACAAACAAATCAACAAAAAGCACTACTTTCATTTAACAAGGATAATTACATGGTTGTTGTAAACAAAAGAAAAATATATCATCCTAAGTATAGTCGCAACATCAACCATAAAAAAGAGTTGCCCAAGGCAACTATACAAAAAATATTTGCAGTGAGATAGAGAAGTGAGCCTATGAGTCCTCTATATTTAGTTTGATCAACCTTAGCTCCTTTCTCATCAGTACCCAAATAGCATCCAGTAATAATTGGTATAGCAGCCTCCTTACAATTTTTCATATCAAATTTCTTCAACAGCTCTAGGCAATATTTTGATTGACTAAGAAATGTACCATGCTGGAATTGCTTGATTTGCAATCCTAGAAAATAGTTGAGCTCTCCCATCATAGACATTTTGAACTCACCCTGCATAGCTTTAACAAATTGCTCACACAAATTTTCATTAGTTGAACCAAATATAATGTCATCAACATAAACTTGAACAGGTATAATATCATGGCATGCTTTCTTAATGAATAAAGTCTTATCTGTTTTTCCTCTCTCATAGTCTTAAGAAAAAAGAAAATTACTCAACCTCTCATACCAGTGTCGATGTGCTTGCTTCAAACCATATAAGGCTTTCTTGAGTTTGAAGACATGATTTGGATATTTGTGGTCTTCAAATCCAGGAGGTTGACTCACATACACTTATTTATCAATGTATCCATTAAGAAAAGTACTCTTGTCATCCATTTGGTGCAACTTGAATCCATTCATGCAAGCATATGCTAATAGTAGCCTCACTGCCTCCAATCTAGCCATTGGTGCATAAGTTTCTCCAAAGTCTATTTCCTCTTCTTAGTTGCAACCTTTTGCAACCAATCTTGCTTTGTTCCTTATAATGAATCATTGTTTATCCAATTTGTTCTTGAATACCCATTTGGTTCAATCACATTCATTTGCTTCAATCTGGGAACAAGTGTCCAAACTTGAAGGATCTTTAGACTTGTCCTTATTCTTTTTCTTCTCGGCCTCGAGAGGAGGGGCTTGGTCAGGAAAGGGAGTGTCTTCTGCTCAAGAACCCTCATCAACATCGACAACATTCTCGGCTTGCCCACGGTCTTATTTGATTTTCTTTAGACGATAAAGAAAGACAACACCGCGTTGAGCCATTACTCTTGTAAAGAAAAATATAAATTTAGCAAAGTTAAAAACCTAGGTCAGTATGGTGTATAATAGACACACATACCATACAAGTCCACCTTACAGTGTGAGAAAAGATAAATCTTAAAAAATTTTCGGACAGGGAGCTTCCGGAGGAGTTGGTCCATTATTTCAAACATCCTACAGTCGTCTTCAATCATGGGCGACCTCGGCCAAGACAGATAGTGGATAGGATACCGAGTTTAGTATAACGGAAACTTGGGGATATCCCCTTTGAAAAAATGATGACTTCCGCCAGGTTTTATCACAATTTTGAGAAAAGAAACTTTGAAGTATTATACTTCACAGGCTTCTCCAAGTATGTCTCTGTAATGTCCCACATCTTTGAGAGGACTATAGATGATACTTCCTCCGCACAAAGGTTTTTCTCCTGGATTGATAGCAGCCTGATTTGTAGTAGCCAGAGGAATTGACGGGGCTAAAAGGATGAGCACTGTAATAAGAAAGATATACATGAGGAGAGGGGTGGAGACGAAACATCTCGGCAAAGAATCTTCCCATTGAAAAAGTATTGCAATAGCTGCTGCATTTTGGGAATCCTATATGGACCACCAATAAAGAAAATGTCATGCACACTGCTTTTCTCCATCCTAGCATCCGTAAGACACCTACCTACTGTATCCATACACTCTTCAAAGAGTTCCATATTGATTTTTTCAAATTTTGCTCGGGTTATTGACGAATGCGAATCGATGTCTTGAAATAAATTATCTATCTCAATGCTTGTTGTAACGACATATGAGAGTATCATTTTCGCTCTCTCGCAAGCACCTTTCAACCTCCTTAAGGCTTGTGGATCCCCACTTACGTCCACTTTATTTTTCCTTTTCATCTCTCTCACAAAGTAGTTCACCATTCTATTATCAATGTCCTCTCCGCCAGAATGAGTGCTCCCCGTAGTGGCATTCACTTGGAAGACCTTAGGCTTCATAGTAAAAAGAGACACATCAAATGTACCACCACCAAGTCAAAAACAAAAATCTTTCGCTCTCCAATAAAATCATTTCTCTTATCAAGAACCTATGCAATTGTTGCAGCGGTGGGGTCATTGATTATACAATAACATTGAGTTCGATAATAGCACCAACATCAATTGTGCCTTTACGTTGAGAATCCTTGAAATAGGCAGGTACAGTAAAAATTGCATTCTTCATAGGCTTTTCCAAGTATGCCTCTACAATGTCTCGCATCTTTGAGAGGGCCATGGATGATACTTCCTCTGCACAAAGGTTCTTCTCCTGACCCTTGTACTTCACAGAAATAATAGGTTTGTCATTCACACCGGCGACAACCTTAAACAGCCACAACACTTTATCTTTTTGAACAAGAGGGTCACTGTATGTCCTACTTATCAATCTCTTAGCATTTGCAAAAGTGATAGAAAATATTTTGGTAGTCTATTGTTCCTGCTAAAGGTTTACAAAAGAAAACAATAATATTTAGAGTAAAAAATATCGATGTTCTCTAGATTGACCTGATTTGTAGCAGCATCTCCTACCAACCTTTGATGGTCCGTGAAAGCAACGCAGGAAGGAGGAGTGGTGTTGTTGCCTTGGTCGTTATGAATGATCTCTACTCTATTATATTGTTCCTACCATACTACAACACATGAGTATGTTATGCCAAGGTTAATTCCCACAACCTATTCCTTATTTTGTTTTGTCATTTTCCTTATTTGATTTTATTTAGACAATCAAGAAAGACAGCACCGCGTTGAGCCACTACTTATGTAACGAAAAATATAAATTCAGCAAAGTTAAAAACCGAGATCAGTACGGTGCATAATGGACGCACATACCATAAAGTAAACCCAGTAGTATGAAGAAAGATAAATTTTAAGAATATTTCGAACAAATAACTTTTGGAGAAGTTGGTCCATTATGTCAAACATCCTCTTGTCATTCTCGATCGTGGGCGGCCTCGGCCAAGACAGATAGTGGATAGGATCCCGAGTGTAGTACAATGAAAACCTAGGGTTATCCCATTGATAAAATGATGCATCCCAGCAAGTGTTATTATAATTTTAAGAAAAGAGTCTTTAAAGTATTTATATGAAGAAGACATGGGAGTAAAAAGAACGTTATTGGAATGACTAATAAAAGATACCCACTTGATGGAGCCAGAAGGGTGAGGATTATAATAAGAAATTTATACATGAGGAGAGGGGCAGAGACGAAACATCTCGACAAAAATCCTTCCTATTGAAAAAGTCTTGCAATAGCTGATGCATTTTGGGAATCCTAGATGAATCATCAACAAGGAGACATCATGCATATTGCTTTTCTCCATCTTAGCATCCGTAAGACACCTATCTAATGTATCCATACACTCTTCAAAGAGCTCTATATTGATTTCTTCAAATTTCACTCAAGTTATTGAAGAATGAAAATCGATGCCTTGAATAAATTATCTACCTCAATGCTTGTCGTAACGACATATGAGAGTATAATTTTCGCTCTCTTGCAAGCACTTTTCAACCTCTTTAGGGCCCGTGGATCCCCATTTACGTTCACTTTATTTTTCATTTTCATCTCTTTCACAAAATAGTTCACATTCTATTATCAATGTCCTCTCCGCCAAAATGAGTGTTCCCCGGTGGCCATCACTTGGAAGACCTTAGGCTTAATAGTGAGAAAGAGACGCATCAAATGTACCACCACCAAAGTCTAAAACAAAAATGTTTCACTCTCCAACAAAATCATTTTTCTTATCAAGATCATATTCAATTGCTGCAGCGGTGGGTTTATTGATTATACAAATAACATTGAGGCTGATAATAGCACCAGCATCAATGGTAGCTTTGTGCTGAGAATCATTGAATTAGATAGGTACAATAACAACTGCATTCTTCACAGGCTTTTCCAAGTATGTTTTTGCAATGTCCCACATCTTTGAGAAGACCATGGATACTTCCTCTGCACAAAGGTTCTTCTCCTGACCCTTGTACTTCACAGAAATCATGGGTTTGTTATTCACACCGGCAACAATCTTAAACAACTACAACACTTTATCTTATTGAATAAGAGGGTCATTGTGTTTCCTATTTATCAATCTCTTAGCATTTGCAAGAGTGACAGAAAATATTTTGGTAGTCTATTGTTTCTGCTAAAGTTTTACAAAAGAAAACAATAATAGTTAGAATAAAAAAATACCGAAGATGGTGTTCTCTGGATTGGTAGGATTTGTAGCAACATCTCCTATCAACCTTTGATGGTCCATGAAAGCAACGCAAGAAGGAGTGGTGTTGTTGCCTTGGTCATTATGAATGATTTCCACTCTATTGTGTTGTTCTTACCATACTACAAGATATGAGTATGTTGTGCCAATGTCTATTATCACAACTCATTCCTTATTTTGTTTTGTCATTTTCCTTCAAGTGATACTAGAATGTGTTCAAATTCAAAATAACCCATATAAGCATATAAAAGTATACAAAATAATCACACTAAATCAAGTTATCAACAACAATTATACCCATATGATCAATATGCTCGTGAAAGACTTTAGGGATCAATCCTTTGATTAATGGGTCTGTTACCACAGTCAGTTTTGACAGCTTTAATTTTCTTTCCAAGTTGGAGTTTAACTTCATCTTTGAAAGACTTGAAAACGTCCAAGGATTGGGACTTCTCATGAATTGAATATAAGTACCCATAACGAGATTAATCATCTATAAATGTAATAAAATATTGTTGTCCATTCCGTGAAGCAGTAGGAAACCGACCACATATATCAGTATGTATTAGTTCTAAGACATCTTTAGGCTCTCCTTGCACTTCATTTTCTTTCATTTGTTTTTTTTCCTTTAATATATTCAATACAAACTTAAAAGTTCTTTAAATATAAGGGTTCAAGAATTTCATCCACCATAAGCATCTGAATTCTTTGTTTAGAGATATGGCCTAAACCTTAAGTCATAATGATAATGAATTCTAATTTAATTTTCATTTTGTACCTCTTGAACTTGTTTGCATTATTTCATTGCAAAAATTTAAATCAAGCTTATAGAGATTATCAATTAAGAAATCGAAACAAATAACATTTGAGTTTTGGAGGGACTAACTTTATTATTTCCAAAAGAACAATGATAACTAAATTTTTTCAAACGAGAAACAGAAACTAAATTTCGTTTAAAAGACGATACATAAAACGTCTCAAATAAATCCAAAAATAATCCAGTCTTAAAACATAATCTGAAGGTTCCTAAAGCTTCCACTCCAACTTTATTGTCATCCGCCACATAGATGAATCTTTCAGCATCACTTGGTGGTCGGCTTCACAAGCAACCTTGTATAGTAACACTTATGTGAGTAGTAGCAGCAGAATCTACCCACCAAGTGTCCATAGGTGCAAAACTTAAATTAACTTCGGAACAAACAAAAACACGAATCATACTCTTCTTTGCACACCAAGCGATATATTTGACACAATCATCTTTATGTGTCCGGTCTTCTTATAGAAAAAATATGTTAAAACCTCATTTTGTTTATTTGTCGTCTTTTTCTGTTGAGAATGTGTAACCACAGTAGCCTCACACTTTCTTTTATGTTGATAGGACGAAGTCATATGAGTACTTTCTTTATGTTTTCACTGTAACCTCTCTTTCTCTTGCACGCAGTGAGATATAAGCTCATTCAAGGATTAAGTATCCTTTAGAGTATTATAACTCACTTTGAATTGTACAAAGTATGTAGGAAGAGAAATCAAAATCAAATGCACGAGTCAGTCCTTAGACAACTCTAACTTTAGTGCTTTCAATTTTGAAGCAAGATGAGACATTTCTACAATGTACTCCCTTATGTTCCCTTTGCCTTTATACCTCATAAAGACAAATTTGCTCAAAAGGTTACTTTCCTCTACCTTTTCATTTTGGCAAAGAATTGTTGAACGTCCTCTAGAAACTTTTTAGCATTGTTATCTTCAGTAATAGAGTCCCTAAATGTTTTAGGAATTGAGCGTTTCATAATCATTACACTCATTCGATTGGATCACTCTCATTTCTCTATTTTAACCTCATTAGCATTTTCTTCAGTAGCAATTGATTTGTCCTACCGAAGAGTTATGTCCAAATTCATACAACCAAGGACAATCTCTACAATATCTTTCCAAACTTTGAATTTTGTACCATTTAGCACAAAGATGCTGCTAATTTGAGCAGAAACATTGACAGCTGAAGCAATAATAATTGTATCCATCAAAATATCTTTAGTAAGAATAATGGAAAAATTCATACTGAGATACCTGGAACAACATTATTTTTTAATATTTGGATAGAAAAATTAATTATAAGTAGTACTCTCATTGCAGTAATCAAATATTGTCACAATCCTTTTTATGACATATTTGGCACAATCCTTTTTATGAGTCCTATCTTCTTGCAGAAAAAACATGTTAAAACCTCATTTTGTTTCTTTGACTTTTTCTGCTGAGAAGGTGTAATCGCATTAGCCTCACGCTTTCTTTTATGCTAATAGGACGAAGTTATATGAGTACTTTCTTTATGTTCTCACTGTAACTTCTCTTCCTCTTGCACACAGTGAGATATAAGCTCATTCAAGGACCAAGTATCCTTTAGAGTATTATAACTCACTTTGAATTGTACAAAGTATGCAGGAAAAGAAATCAAAATCAAATGCACGAATAAGTCCTTAGACAACTCTAACTTTAGCGCTTTCAATTTTGAAGCAAGATGAGACATTTCCACAATGTACTTCCTTATGTTCCCTTTGCCTTTATACCTCATAGAGACAAATTTGCTCAAAAGGTTACTTTCCCTTGCCTTTTCATTTTTGGCAAAGAATTGTTGAACGTCCTCTAGGAACTTTTTAGTATTGTTATCTTTAGTAATAGAGTCCCGAAATGCTTCAAGAATTGAGTGTTTAATGACATTACACTCATTCGATTGTTGCACTCCTATTTCTCTATTTGAACCTCATTAACATTTTCTTCAATAGTAATGGATTTGTCCTGCCGAAGAGTTATGTCTAAATCCATAAAATTAAGGACAATCTCTATAGTATCTTTCAAAATTTTGAATTTTGTACCATTTAGCATAAGGATGCTCCTAACTTGAGCAGAAACATTGACAACTGAAGCAACAATAACTGTATCCATCAAAATATTTTTAGTAAGAATAATGGAAAAATTCATACTGACATACCTGGAACAACATTAATTTTTAATATTTGGATAGAAAAAATAATTATAAGTAGTACTCTCATTGCAGTAATCAAATATTGTCAAAAGAAATCATGTCAAACATTAAGCTTTTATTTGGACCAACTATGTGTTCACATGGAAACTTGAGAATTTACAACCTATTTCATTATTGTATATATTTTTTATCAATTAGCCAAACAATAATCTTCCTTTGGATCGATTAGTGCTCACATAATTAGATAAAAATTAAATAAATATATAAACTTAAGGTTTAATATTTATTATTTAGCCAAACAATAAAATTTTTTTAGGTCATTTATTATCCGCATAAATAATAAGCATCATATAAAAAATTGCATATGCATATATAAAAATTGCATATGAGCAGCGCATATTACAATGGAAATAAAGGCTTGGATCAGTGAATCGTATTCAATGTGATAACGAACAAATATTATATATATCATACAAGAAATTCATATAAATTACCAAATTTGCAACATACATGAACCAAGACCACAACACAGCAAAATAAATTATATAAGATAAGATGAAAGACGTAAGCATCAAACAAAATTATGTACGTTTATTCTTCAATTTCAAACCGGTATAATGTCAAAATAATCCAATTCAATGATAAAATTTTATTCACAATAATTTAACATGAATAAAGCTCCAATTGATTGAAAAATTCTTCTAAATGATGAATTCAGCCATCATATTAAATTATTGAGAGTCAAAATCTAATATAAAAGTCACATACCTGTATCCATGGATGACAATTGATTACATGATATGGTTATGATCTTCCTCAAGCAAAATCTTCTTTATTTCTCTTGATGGACTTGAGAGTGACTCTTTTGATGGGATAAGAGACCACAAAGTTTCTGATTTTGATATATTGGAAACAAAGCCTTAACCTTTCTTTTTTCAATCATCAAACAATTCCCATTCAATCAAAAATCCCAAAAATTAGAGAGTGTCATTAAAATTATTTTATTAAAACTATCTTAATTTTTAAATGTGTTTTTAACGAAGATCAACCACTAATATGATTATATTATATTATATATATAACCCATAATTAAAGAAAATATAATTTTCTAACATAGTAAAGCTCTGAATGTCTGTCAACCAGGAATATAAAATAAACTGAAAAAAGATGCTTCTTTCAAAGATTGATAATCGAAAATATAGTAAGTGACTTTGTTTAGACCCTCATACTTCGCTAAGCAAGCTACCAAACGACTTTGACTCTAAAGTTTTTCCCTCTTTTCTTTTTAATAAAGCTCTCCCTTTAAAGTTTAGTTTTTTAGGACATTCTCCTGTTAAAGTTGAAGGCAAAAGCTGAAAAATTATAATTAAATAATTAAAGAAAATTTGGTTTATAAAAATAATACTAAATTTTTGAACTTAACTGATTTTTTTCTTTAAATAGTAAATTAAATCATAATTATTTAAAATTTAGAGATAAGCTGAGTCTGTGTACAGTGACCAGAAACATAATTAAAAGCTTATATATAT
>Ga0123340_1005573_pt1 | contig 11980 bp, 5 predicted proteins | sample SirMexnodulemix_FD_89961 | JGI IMG/M metagenome (GOLD analysis project Ga0123340, IMG submission 89961) | Root nodule microbial communities of legume samples collected from Mexico - Siratro Mexico nodule mix | ecosystem: Host-associated > Plants > Roots > Nodule | place: Mexico: Nepantla... | reverse complement strand
CTTTTTTTAAAACTTGTTTTTGTTTTTTAATTAATTATTAATTTTAACAAAATTATTATCTTAACCTCTTCTTATTTTACTTTGAAACAAACTTTTTTTTCAAAAAAAAAAAAAAAAATTGCATTAAATTTTTAAAGTGAAATAATAATGTATATCTACATGTTTTTGTTTGCACCATTTTTCACTTATTTTTACAATATTTTAATAACTATTTTTTTAGGAAAACTGTTTTTCTTATTATTTTATTTTAGTAATTATAGAACTGTTATTTAATATTATTGTTATTTAAATTATTGGCTCACAATTATCTCTCATATTTTTTTTCCTTTTCGAACATTAAAAAGAAAAAGCAAAACTCATTTCTTTTCTTCTTCAGTTGAAAATAGAATCCTTCATCTTCTCCGGTTTCTGCAGAAGAAGAAGAAAACCATTTCCATTTCCTTTCTCCCAAACATCCAAAAATCAGATGGAAAACCGCTCACATGATTAACGCTCCAACTCTCATCCATGGAGTCCGAACTCCAAGACCTCAATCCCAAACCGCCCAAACAACCCGACCCGAACAAGGACCAGCGTCCTCTCCTCAAGCCCGCCGACGCCGCCTCCTCCGGCGAGCTCGAGAAGAAATTCGCCGCGTTCGTGCGGCGCGACGTGTACGGTTCCATGGGACGCGGTGAGTTACCGACGCGGGAAAAGGTGCTGCTCGGCGTGGCGCTTGTGACGCTGGTTCCGGTGAGGGTGGTGGCGGTAACCACCATCTTGTTGCTCTATTACTTGATTTGTAGGGTTTGCACGATGTGCTCTGTCCCGAATCGCGAGGAGGAGCACCAGGAGGATTTCGCGCACATTGTAGGGTGGAGGAGGATCGTCATTGTGCTATGCGGAAGAGCCCTCTCCAGGCTCATGCTCTTCGTGTTAGGGTTTTATTGGATAACACAGACGTATCGGAGTCCACAGAGTTACATTGAAAACGCTACCACCACCCCCAACGAGCAGGTGCTTACTTAATCGCAGCAAAACTATTCTGCTTTCATAATCTCTTTCCATATATAGATTGATCATAACTGCATCTGTGATGTTACTCGTTTTCTTATATCTCGTTACTATCAAATCCAAAAAGTGGATATACTTTATCAATAGCGTGTTTGGATGCTCATCTATAAGCGTGTGTTTGGATTGCAGTTTGAAACCTGTCAATCGGAGAAACAAATTTTCCAATTCACAATACTGAGAAACAAGTATTTTTGTCTGGTTGAAAGTAACGTCAGTTATGTTGAACTTTGTTCAGATTGAAGCAAAAAAGTGTAACTTCCACGTTTTTTTTTTAACATTTCGATGTGGTTTCTTGTTTCAATGCACATGCTCATAATTGTTTCAAACAGGAAGGAAGTGCATTGGATTCATGTTAATTTTCTAAGATCATGTTTCCGCGTGATTTTAGATAACTGTTCACGATGGTAGTTTTTGCTGTTGATTAGAAAACTTTATACTGGAATTTACTATTAAATTTCTTTTTAAATAAAAACATCCCGGACACTAATTTAATTTCTTCACTTCCAAACCAATTTTAAACAAAATCAATTAGTACTAATTTTGCAAAGGCTGATTCGAACACAGACGTGCCTGGACTGAAAGTTGTGCATTGTCTGATTTTCTTTACCTTTTTACTTCCAATGTAACTAACGAGAAACTGTGCCTCCGTTTGGGTCCTTCTCAAGGGTGAAGGAAGGGAATGTGTTTGGGCAGTGATTAGATTGATCAGTTGGTTTCCTACCATATCATTTCTTTTTTTCCCACAATATATTTTTCCTGTTCAATTCTTTCTACTTACTTTGTTTCCTGTCTTTTTTAATGTACGAAGGAGAACAATGCTCAGTCTGAAGACACAAGACCCGGTGTCATAATATCTAATCATGTGTCATATTTGGATATTTTGTATCACATGTCTGCCTCGTTCCCGAGTTTTGTTGCTAAGGTTTGTGATGTGGCAAGTCCTTCCTCCCTTCCAGTTATCTTAAGCACATGTTTCATTATTGGCATATAGTTTTGCAACTGACGTTTCTTTTCTAAATTTCAAATCTTTTATTTCAATATTGGATCTCATCGATGAAGAGATCAGTGGCTAAACTTCCTCTTGTTGGTCTCATCAGGTCCGTGTCATTTATCAATTTCTTCATCTTTAGATCCTGGGGTGCTCCCCTCTTTATGAAATTTCATTTATGATCAACTTAAAGTTAATCAACAAGAATGTTACATTTTATCTCCATAAATGTTCATTATCCTGCTTTTATAAGTAGGCTTTTCAGAATTCTGTGCTTACATATGATGTTATGTTTCACGAGTTGTAACAGTAAGTGCCTTGGCTGCGTCTTGGTTCAACGGGAATCAAAGTCATCGGACTTTAAGGGTGTTTCAGGTGTGTATGTACTTTGTAATAATTATGAATGTCTGTGCAATTTTAATAAAGTAAATCCCATCTTTGTCCCTCTTTCCCTTTTGTGTGATTCTTCACTTCATACTCGAGTGGCATGAAAATTCCGTCGGATCATTTGATTTTGAATTTTTAAATTTTTAAAGAAAAAAATTTCGTATTTTTTGAGGCATTTGATCTTGAATTTTGTAATTTTGAGTCTATACTTGGCCAGTGGTTGATGGATTTTGATTCAATAACTTCCAACTGGATTATCTTGAATATATCGTGTCTCAGAAATCTATCTCGGCCAATAGTATAAACCTGTTAACAGTTGGTTTTGAAAGCTGATATTCATATAGCAAGTTATTGAAATTGGTGAGGATGAAAAGTGGGCACTATTTAAATTCGTATGAAATCCCTGCCATAGAAAACTGGCGAAGCTTGTTACAAATTTTCCTGTTTGTCTCTAGCCTTCATTAAATTATTTTTAAATTGAAATATGTGAAGACAAATAGTTATTTAAATGTTGAAATTAAATCATTTAACTATTTGGTGTTTCAGGAAAGTGAAAGAATAATCATTGTGCTATTTAAAAATTCAGATGTTTTAAATGTGTTTCTTTTGTGCTGTATAACTCTTTATGACTTGATTGGATCAAGTAAAACACTTCATACTGATTATACACGATAAAGTTCTAAATCATATTAATGTGTAAGGTTTCATTTATGTATTCGGTTAGGTGGCGTTATGTATGGTTTACTGTCGTCATAATTTCTTTATGCTAACAGTATATCAAAATTAAGTATTATTTTATTATACGTAATTTTAATTGGTTGCTTGCTGTAGCTTTTGAATTGCTTTCTAGGCTTCTGGACGAACTTTAGCTGTTTGGCATGTGTAGGGGTGTCTGGATTGTCTTCCAACTGTGCATATTCCTGTGATTGGCAAGTCAAACGAGGATCTTAGATTCTTAATGCTCTGTTTAAATATAAATTCTAGTGTTGCAACTTGACATATTTAAGTCTGTTAAATGTCTAGTAAAATTAAACTGTGACCTTTCTTGCTGTAGCTGTTGTCACTGAGAGAATTCGGGAAGCTCACCAAAATGCATCTGCTCCAACAATGATGTTATTTCCAGGTTATCATCTTCTTAGTTTTATGTTTTCTTTTTTGGGCAGGAGGATGGAGGGTTAAAAGTCATCCTCTGTTGATTTTGTTATTGTTATAAATGCCACTTTTGCTTGAACTTATGAAATATGCGTCTTGTATATTACTTTTATTTACAATAGTTTCTTCAGTCACAAGCATATGTAATCAATTGAATATGGCATCCGTGTTCTAACCCTGTAAATGTAGGTGGAAGTTTAACCTCTTTCTTTGTTGAACCTAAAGATCATCTGTTAATTATATTTTTTAACTATATCTCATTTTTTGTCTTAAAATATAGTTCTTTATAATCTATACCTTACAGTTCTTTAGTTTTATACTTCTATTAACTTTAATATTTTGTCAGTTTGCATGTCATATTCCAGTCAATGTTAAACTTTTCGCCCAGTTTATAATTCCTTGTATATCATAAGTTTATATTGTCAATAACTATCACAATTGATCAGGGAAAATCTTAATTGTTCATAAATATTTATGTATGTACTTATAATCATTTAATTAATTGTATTGGATATTCTGCAGAAGGTACAACCACAAATGGGGAGTTTCTCCTTCCATTCAAGACTGGCGGTTTTTTAGCAAAAGCACCAGTACTTCCTGTAATTTTAAGTTATCATTACCAGAGATTTAGCCCTGCCTGGGAATCCATATCTGGCGTAAGCATTTGAATAGTATTAGACTTTCCTGTTTTCACTAAACTGTTTGTTTAAATTGTTTTCTAGTTATGTAAAATATAATTAGTTCATTCAGGACCAATAGAGATCAGCTCTTGTGCTTTAAACTTCAAGGAGTGGTGCTAACCGTCTAGGAGAAACAAAATGTTCTCGTCTGCAATCAATTTTTCTTTTAAAATAAAAGTTGTCTTTACATTCCTAATGCTGAGCTAATGATGGCTTTCATTGAATCTAGCTGGTTATGTAATTTTGAATGATTGCCCTATCCCTCAGCTACATTCTTAAAAGTGTAATATACATATGTTGTTGGCAGGTACGTCATGTGATTTTAATTCTCTGTCAGTTTGTGAATTATATGGAGGTGACACAGTTGCCCATTTACTATCCCTCGCAGCAGGAGCAGGATGATCCCAAACTATATGCTAATAATGTTAGAAGGTTGATGGCAAGCGAGGTATGTGACTCCCCCTTAAATAATTAAAATATTAATATGAAGAACGACATCCTAACAGGATTTTATTCTGTTCTATTCTATAGATGGAATCAATGTTTATGTAACTGAGAATCCGTGTGTTTTGATAGAGAGATAAAACTTTGAATATCTTTGATAAAAGCAGCGGAAGACCTTTTCGTGATTCCCCAAAACAGAAGCAACATGATAACATTAATGAAAAGAAAAGATGGATGTGGTAGACCCTGCATGGTCTTTGACGGGTCTTATGTCCTGCATGCCTAAAGGACCCAATTCCTTTCTCGTTGACCGTCCAATTCCCCCTAGCCCTCTCTCTGCTCGTAATCATTTCCTCTAACAAAATACACAGCTTCCTCACTCCTCTTTTCCCTGCTGCCGTGAGTAATCTATTAGTGAGTCGTGGCAGTTGAAACAAAACCTACCAATTGTATTGCCTTCTACCTCACCTCTGTGGCTCATACACAATCACCACCCTTAGATGGACTTGAGTAATCTATTAGTGTGTGCATATTTGAATTAATGTAATATTTCATGCTAATGCTGTTCAATAATTCTTTAGAAAATGATTTTGGTCACTTCATCAAAATTTTAAGTTTTTGTCATGATCTTGCGTTCCAATTTTTAGAATACCATAGTTTGTACATGATTGAGTGATCCGTATTTCTTTGTTTGACATCTTGTGTGTGAACTCTTTATACACTGTTGGAGGCGATTTAAATTATTGAAAAACTGAATAAAAGCAGTGAGTGTAAACTGTGCTTGGTAGTAGACCAAAAGGAACACATCGAGTGAATATTATTATCAATTTTATTAACTGAAATTTTGAATAATTGGAGTGGAATAATGTTGTCAAGTAGGAATATTTTGGTACATCTTGTTTTGAAAATTTTATACAAGATTGAATGACAGTAGTTATTTGAGTATGGGCGCGAAGTTTTTGGTACAGATTAAATTATAGCTGTTAGGTATAATATCTATTTATGTTCCTATTAATTTTCACTTCACCAGTTGGTTAAAATCAAAATCTCCATTCCTCTTTATGTTCTTTATTTCCAAATCCTTTCCTGCAAATTTACTTGACCCGATGTTATGCATTCACTATGCAGTGGTTACTTATAGATAGAGGCGAGTATAATGGACTCTGTACTGTTTAATCGGGAGCTGGTAGTGGATACGAGATTGATATTGTTTATTTGTTTTGCTTGCAGGGAAATTTGTTACTTTCAGATATTGGGCTAGCTGAAAAACGAATATACCATGCAGCCCTCAACGGTAAATAGTAGCCTGCATAGTGTTTTGCATCACCAATTGATAATTTCATGGCCGCATCTCAAATGTTATTTAGTTCCAGTAGGTCAGTAGTCTCATTGACATTTACCCTATGTTTGCTAGAGTGGGGAAAAATGAGGGGGAAAAGAAAAGTTTTAAATTTCAATCTATGAAAAAATAGAAGGAAAAAATTGAGCTTTTGTTTCTATGAATGATTTTTTTTTTTCATAATTTTTAACCAGACTAGAGAAAATTAATATTATTCGTGTTTTCTTCATCCAAACAAAAACATATTTTGAGTATTTGCATATGAATTTAAGTGAAGGGTGTTTACATTTTCAATGCTAATATGTTCTTGTGTAACTTGATTGTAAATAATGACTGGTCAGCGACGATTTTTAATTAATTGCTAGTTATCTGCTGCTGAAGCGCCAATTCAAGAGTTAATGTTTATAGTGTATTCAAGCTATGATTGTGATTATAGCGTTTGCTTTGGTAATGGGGTAGAATGTCACTACTTTTACGAGTCTGTAGTTTTTAATAATTTTATGACTTCTCTTTCAAGCATTAACTCTTAAGAAAATTAACATAAATGATGAATTGCAAAATGGATATCAGAAAGAGTAAAGGGCAGAAGAGTATTAGTGTGAATGAAGCAATCAATTTCCTATTCCTGTGAAACAGTGGGTTATATAATGGGTAGAACATATTGCAAAAAAGGAAAATTTACACCCTAGTGCATAGAATCAGAACTATCCTAATTCTTTTATTACATAGTAGTGATGGGGGAAAATATGTTGTTACACCCTGGCAGTCCAAGTTATTTTGCTTTAGAATCATCCTGTTATATCACTTTTATTGAGGCACGAAGGATTAAAGCATCTTAACATAAGCCTTGTATCTTCTTCCGTAAATCTTTTACTTGTGTTTATGTTATGATATAGATGAGAGAAGAAACACAAGGTTTCAATTGAAAGTTCCACACTTATAGAGAAAAGTCACTAGATTGTATTAAATTTTTTCTAACAAGTAAGCGATACTCTTTTAGAAAGGCCATGTAACTTTGATCTTAATCATTTGTTTTATGTTCCTGCAGGTTTGTTTTCCCAATGCTAACTTGACTTTATGGTCAGTGTATTCGCTGGTATGGTTGTACTGTGTTAAGAAAGAAAAAGATAGTTTAGGAAATTCGGTACTGGGCTAGATTCATATGTGAATGGTCGCTCAGTTTGCCTAGGTTTTGGGAGTTGCTCTCCGAAATGAGGTGATTTACCATATAATCGCTGATTCTGATTATTTCAATTTTTGATTGGGAAGGTTTAGGTTACTAGTCGGTAACCTAGTAATGATTTCAAGCTAACAAGTGCTTAAGCTCACGGTCGTCGAGGAATTAGGGGTGCAGGGAAGATCGTAGATATGTAAAATATTTAATTTGATTTTTTATAAATTTTAGAATTTAAACTAGCTTTTCTGTTGAATTTACTTGTTCAAATGTTCCCATGTATTCCATCAATATATCATGGTAGGGTGAGAAGAATATCACGTTTGGGAAAAATGCCTGACGTATTGCGTATACTAAAATTTGTAAAATTTTAAGAAAGTAGTGTGTAAAAGTATAAATTTTTTTACTATAATTCAATCACAAACACTGTATATTATTAGTTAATTCGTTCATTTAACAGTAATTATCTTTAAACTAGCGATGATTTCTTATTTAGAGTTTTTAATTTTTTTTTATGTTGAGTTCATTACCATTAAACTATTGAACTCAAATTATATATACTTCACGTGTATTTCAAAAGACCTTGGGCAGTCAATTGGAATGGAACTTCTGGTGCACATTACATGGTACTGTATAAATAAATAAAAAAAAAAAAAACAAAAACAAAAACAAATAGTAGACTATGTCATAGTGTGGCGATGCTCTCAATTATAATTTTCCGCTACAGCTTGAAAAGGATCAATCTTAGTTTCAAATGGACAGATGAACATATGAATGGCAGAGGTAGCACCAGAATTAATAAAAAAAACAGGAGAGGGGTTTAACGGGAAAAGACAAGAAAAGAAAATGAAGTTGAGTGACGAAACAGAAATACTACTTACAAGACTAGCATAAACAAGATTGGTACAATCATCGATTTCCTAGTTTCTCAAAGTTGAGTTATCTTTCTTTGAAGGAACGGTTAATGGATTTTCTCAATTCCCAGGAGGGCCATGACGATGACAAACAGCCTCTTAAGGGTGACTGTAGAAAAAGTGAAGAAGTGGAGAGGTGCTTTTGACGCGTTGAGATTGAGGACAAACAATTGAAGCCACTTCGTAGCTTTTTCTTTTCACTGTCTTGAGGCTGGTAATTAGGATCATGCCCCACACCAGAAATCCTTAGTGCTTCAGGAAGAATGCAGTTGCAGATTGAACCTGTCACAAGGAGTCAACATTAGTCACGTATGAGAGGATCGATCACACAATATCACTTTGGGTTTACTAGTTTTCTCTAAAACACGGAAATGTCAGTCGAAACTCTCAATCACTCAATTACTTGTTTGAGTTAGGACTTGGTTATAAACATTTTTAAGAAACGAAAATAAGTGGAAATAAACAAAATAAGTTTGTGCACACGTTAAATATTGAAATAAATTTATCCAAATATCAACTTGTAAAAAGTTTAACTATGCTATTAAAACAACATTTTCCTATTCATACAACTATGCCATTAATTATAAACCAATGCAAACTATAAGGGTAAAAACCACTCACGAACTAGACAAGAACATCTAACCATCTAGCAAAAGTGTACTACCATCTGAATGAAATAAGTAGAGCAGAAAATACCTAGCCTGGCCAATCGATTTACCCATGTCGGAATGGATTTCCCGGTCAGCTTGTAACAGATGTCTTTGCAGAAGTGGTTGCAATTCTTAACAATTAAGTGATATGTGTCACCATTGTAGCTTGCTGACTGCCGTTCCATGAATTCCCTAACCTGACTAGAGTCCAGAGCTGTGGTTCCTATCAGTATTGACTTCCTGAAATTGAAGCCAGGGCATTGTCGAGGTTCAACCTCAAAAACACCACTTGTTGGGTAGTCATGAGCTCCAAATGCATATTCTACACCATGAACTGTAGAGTGCACGTAAAATTTATCAGATAATATAAGTCTTTATCTACTTAAATATTATAAATTGACCTTATCTCTAATCAAATTATACTAACGTTCATTGAATAGAGACTAAGATAAGACCCATGTTATTCTCTAAGTCTTAATAAAATTCATCTCATGGTAAAAAGTGTGTTAGTGTTTCGGTAACATTCCTCTCCATGAATTTATCACTAATTATAAGCATTAGACTCACTAAATCATCATTATCGCACACTCCAGAAAAATATCCAGTAACAATGTATGACCTAGCAAAACTTGACAACGTTGAAATGGTGTATCATAACACAAGGATTAAAACTTTGGTCTCATCCCCTATCTGACTCTCTTGTTATGCTGGAAATGCAATCCATACTTAAATGGAGGTGTCTTATATCCCTCAAGCCCGAGCTCTAGAAAATACATTTGAGAAAAAAGCCAGAAGATTACTAAAGTCATAATGTGCTGGCATTAAGAGAAGAGAATCAAAATTCAACATCAAAGCTTTAAACTGCACCTTCTACACCAGAGTGATAGATACCAAGACCAGCCCAATACACATAACCATTCATAGGTGTCAAGTCATACACATTCAGATAAACTGGTGTTCTGCCAGGTCCATAGCCAGCTGAATTGACTTTGCGAAATAAAGAAAAACGGGTAGATGATTTTCCTTTCAAATGAAGAGGCACAATGGACTTCCATCCTTTCTTAGACTTCAATTTCATCTTTCACTATAGGGAACAACAGCATAGTACCTGAATCCAGCAAACATTTACAGTGTGTATGGAGATACATTACATTAGGAAGGAAAGAAAATAACCTCAAACACATAAAAGATGCTATAGTTACAACTAGTAGCTTCTATCTGTACATGAAAATTCACATCAAATGGCCCTGTTAACTTGTGTCCAAACATGCTCTTAAGCACCAGTATCATCTGTTTGTGTTCACATCTTTAATTAATAAGAACACAAATCGGTGTGCTATCTAGCCCTTCCTTCGCATTCTGTACACAACCAATTCGTTTGCTCATAATTTAACACCTACGTTTATTGAATAAATTAGTAAGCAGAAGATTCCTTCTTATGAGATGGTACAGGGAAATCCAATTAAAGACACCTTAAGATTTTCATGAATGCACTACTTTTAGTGCATGTTGATTGCGGAACAATTTTAGCATACAATTTAACTTCACCTATCAGTCCCAGTGGTCAATCAAGATAACCTCTCACTCTCTCTCTCTTGTTGGTAAACTAGAAAAAGGTAAAATCCAAACCTTTTTCTCAAACTATAGCAAAAAGAAAAATCCAACAAGCTTATCTAAGACATGATAACTTGAAATGAAACGGGTATTTTCAGTCCAAACCGCTTTGCCCCCTCCCATGTTTTAGAGGATCTTGCAAACACTTCCCAGAAGGAAAAAGACAAAAAGATTCTTAATTTTCAGTGCAAATATCCTCTTGGCCACGAACATATCATGCAGAATCAGAAATGAGGAACTTAGCAGAATGAGTACCAAATCACAACAGCAAATAAAGATTGAAAACTGAAAAAAAAAAAAAAAAAAGCAAAGTGTGACCATTACTGAAAAACCTAAAAAAAAAAGTAACAAACACACACCGCAAAAAAAGGATGAAAAAAGAAAAAAAAAAAAAAAAGTGCAAAGTGTTTCATTTCCTGAAAACTCTAGACAGCAACCAAATCGAGCAGAGCATAAACTATTTCCAACTTGCAATTTAAGCATGGGAAGGAGCCTCACAGCTTCAGATCTAGCACAAGGAAGAGTATAATACAACAATGGCATCCTAAAGAAAAGGTTTTTGGAGTTGGGGAGGTAAAGAAAAAAAATGGTCCCATATTGCTAATGCAGCAGAAGCAAGAATAGTGGCCTCAAAAGCAAAAGCCCAATAGTGTCTTTACAAATTCCTGAGTGTTCAGAAATAGGGAGAGAGAAAGATTGGAACTTACAGCCACAGATTGAAAGGGTGCCGCCATTAGAGAGAGAGAAGGAGAAAGAGAGAGAATCAGAAAATTATGAAGTGAAAACTCAGATTGAGACTTGCAAAGGAGTGAGTGAGGTCTGAACCAAAAATGTTTATAACGTTAGCAGCTCCAAATCATTCTGAAAAGACATTTTAAAGCAGATAAGTGTCCTTAAGACATTTTCTTATTAGTTTAAATTAATGAAATTTCACTAATTACGTTTACCAATTAGGAATCCACTCTTACAATTTGATTAGTAGGCTTAGTATATAATTGTGTTAATTACTCAAATAAATAACTTTATTGTATATAATATTTGTTATTTAAATAAATTTTATTTATACAAAAGTTTGAATAACATTTTTGTAAAATAATACCTTTTTGGGTTTATCTTTCTCTTAGTCGATGTTTATTATATGACACAATAATAAAAAATATACAAAAAAAAAATTGTTGTAAAAGTTGTTTTAATAGAGTTTACTGTATATCACTTTTTTCTTATTTGACTCAAAGAGGAGTACCCTACCCCTAATAAGTCTTATAAGAATGTGGTTGTCACCTCTAAAAAAACATCTACTTCAACTATTTTAATTATTTTTTACTATTAAATTAAAATAATAATATATATTATTAAAATAAATTGTAAAATAACATTTTTACTTTTTAAAGGTGTGATTTACCATTTCTCGTAATTTTTTTCAAGTTCTCGCTCATCTGCAATGTAAATATATTTATGAATGTTTTATAATTAAAAATTATTTTTCCAAATTAGGTTGGGACATTATCTTCTCCTTCTCAATTCTTTAATATAAAAAACACGCGCCTATTTTTTATAAAAGAAATATGATTTATATTTGTAGCAT
>Ga0123340_1005572_pt1 | contig 11980 bp, 8 predicted proteins | sample SirMexnodulemix_FD_89961 | JGI IMG/M metagenome (GOLD analysis project Ga0123340, IMG submission 89961) | Root nodule microbial communities of legume samples collected from Mexico - Siratro Mexico nodule mix | ecosystem: Host-associated > Plants > Roots > Nodule | place: Mexico: Nepantla... | reverse complement strand
TACCTAAATTAGTTTCTCATTTTAGCATATAATTATAATCAAACTGGTGCAACGAAATAAGATGGAGAAACATAGTAAGATTGTAATAAGTAGCAACAAATAACTAAAATAACATGAGTTCCTTTATAACTTGAATTCCTTTATAACATGTTTTCCTTTATTGGAGAGTATTGAAAGTTATTAAATTTTCATTTCAAATTGTCAATTCTTTAATTTATCCTCTCAAAACTTTTATTGACATTAGGGTTCAAATTATTTGATCTTTCCTATAATTCCTTAATACCATCCGAAATTGGTGAAAACATTTTGAGCATTACGGTGGATTAGTGGTTCTGATTCAATCTCATCAACATAGTTCTCAAGTATTGATTGGTCTTAATTGTGAAGATGTTGTTCATCATCTTGGTTCACTCTACCATGTTGTTAGATAGTGTTGACATCAATAACACTCATTTTTTTCAAGTTTTATTTTACAAAAAAAGTGTGTTTAACCTAGTTGGACGAATGCATTGATGGATAAGTCCATGCCATAGTGATTTATGGTATGTGTAATAAAAATGTCGTATAGAAGAGATATCTTTTTGTGCCTACATTTGATCATGTGCTCTATGATGTAATGAGACCAATTAATTAAAATGATATTTTTTATGGTCTATAACTTAAAAATGCTTTTGTGAAATAATTGTGCATAATTGTTGGTCCTCATACTTAAAATATGCACCAATACGTAATGCATAAGTTTGTTATTAATATTTGAACTACCTGCATGTCTAACATTTCAACCCTGCATTTGTGGTCTGACCATGAAACACAATCATACTATAGCTCATTATGAATGTTTAAAAATGATAACTTTGATATAGATTAGCCACAGTCAACCAATTTGCATGTTTCATTTTAATGTTTGTGTTGTTAAACTCACTATAGAGTTGACCAATATCCTTGACTTTCAGGTTTGAATAAAATATTCTAATTAATCTTTGTAATATGGGAGCTATGATAGACACAAGTTGTTCCAAACCTTAAAATTGTTGTGATGGTGAAAGTAGAGACCTAATTGTTCGAACTACGAAAAATGCATTAGCTTTGGTGACCGAACTATCTTGGTGTAAAAACTCTTTCCATATTCAATCATTTTATCACACTTGATGAAAATCATATTTCATTTAAAACATCCTTGATGCCTGGTAGGTTTTGGCGAGGAACTCCATATTTCTTTTTCTTTCCTTGGCATATTTATTTCTTTTACTTGTTGATGACAAAACCATCATTATAAAACTAAATATTATGGAAACATCACCAATTATACATTTCATATTTGCAATAAGAATATTTGAAATGAAGCAAGTAACAAAATGTAAATGCATTTAATAAAGATAAAAAATATTGGATATTCATTTAAAAAACTTGTCACATAAATCACAAAATATTGCATATTCATTGAAAACACAACAGAATAGTCAAAAACATGTTACAAATGTTGAATTCAAACACCTCCACTCATTCATTTCAACAAATGTTTCAAATGTGCGAGCAAGTTAAAAAGTCACCTTGCATGTGATAGGTTACTACATGGGAAGTCATAAGAGTGAACATAATTTGCTTGTCCTGTAGGACCATGTTGACTAACATTTCATATATGTTAGTTTCAAAAAGTTGGAGTGTGAAGATTTGCTACATGATGTTGACTTGCTCATTGAGAAATTCATTTCTTCTTTTTATTACAACAACTGTCTTTTGACAATGGTACACAATTTTTTAGTGAAGACATTTTCTATATCACATGCATTTGTAAATATACATTGCTTTGTTATTTTTTTCAAACTAGGTATCCATCACATCAACCATAGGGGCTTTTAATTTTGTGCCCCGTGATGAAGATGTTCACCAGGTGACACAAATTGAGTTGGACCAGGATTATAAAAATCTATATGTGGTGGTTATATAGGAGCTTCATCAACTACAACATCAAATGACGACTTGAGGGTGCTAATAAATAGAGTTGTATTAAGGTTCCTAATGTGTGAAGATTGTTCACAGAATTATACTTAAATGTTTATTTAATTGCACAATGATAATCAATAATTCCTAATTACATAAGTGAACTTGAGTACATTCCTAAGTTTTTGCATTTTGCATCCTTTTGATTTGATTATTACATAACCAAATGAAATTAAAATATATTCATTAAAGAAAAGTAAGTAAATTGTTGGAGTTTATGGTCATGTTGAACAAGACAGCAATTTCATATTGCATAATTACAGTTCAGATGAATCTTAAATACCTAGGTTTGCTTCCATTAAAAAATTAGTACTCAATCATACCTGCAACTACATTAAGTGAAAAAAACAAACAAAATTAGTGGTGTTCATAGTGATTTTGTATATTTCTTATGCATGTTCAAAAATTCCATTAAAGATGTCCATATAATTGAAGCAGGATAACCAAAACTGTCAGACTATAAAAGTTAACTGCAACACATTCTAAATATGGTGGATTTCCTTCGGTACAACCTTAGTACATTAACAAGTGAAAGATAAACATATTTAGAGAAGAAAAGAAACTAAATTATTGGAGTTGATAGTCATTGTGCATGTGTTTGGGATGTTCGAAAAGCAATTCACAGGTGTGCATATAAACAAATCATGGTAACTACATAAGTTAAGTTGAGCACTTACCCAAAACAATCCAAAATGATAGATTTAGTTTGATTACCACCTTAGTACACAACTAAACGAAATACAAACATCTTGAAGATAACCATCAATATTTGTGGAGTTGTTGGTTGTGGACACAGGTGATGATGGTTGAAATCCTTAGATTGAGTTGTTCACATAATTGAGTGTAGGTAATCACTAATTTCTAATCTCGTAAGTTTGCTTGAGAACAATGGTAAGGTTATGGTTTTGCTATGGGTTTCACGTTAACACATAACCAAATTAAATACAATTGTATGGAGTCTGTTAGACCTTTGCTACAACCACACTAAGAAGATACTACAACCACACTAAGAAGATACTAGGGTAAACTAAAGCAACAATTTTCTTGCATTCACTTTGGCATCAATCATACAAATAGAAATTGTTGGGCCTCAAAGTAAGCCTCAAGCTATTAAAGAAAAGCATATAAACTAACAATCAATGGGCCACAATCAATTACATAATAAAATCCTTCATTCAATTGAGTTGTTTTTGCTGATGAATGGGTCGTGCAGTAACTTTGCCTTCCGCTGGGACAAGCACTTTATCCTCAAAGTGAGACGGATGGGGTTTTTTGGCCAGATTTGTGGTGCGAGCCGTAATATGAGGCTACAATTGGGATTGCTTATGAGTGAGGCATGTTGGATAAGTGTAGATGGGTGGAGCTCGAGGCTTTGAGGTTGGGAAGCATCTAAAGAGTGTCAAGGTGGCATGTTTTGAGTGGCTCTTACGTTGGGATTGCTTATGTGTGGGGCATGCTGGATAAGTATAGAGGGGTAGGGCTCGAGGCTAGGTTGGGAAGCATCTAAAGAGTGTTGAAGTGGCGTGTCTTGAGTGGCTCTTGCGGGTGGTGGAGTCAAAGTGTTAGGTGTGGTATTTATGGTTAGAGTTTAGAGTTGGAGTTTGAAGTGGGTTTGAGGGTTCAGTTCCTTTGAAGGGTCTAAAGAGCGAAACATGGAAGATTGGGTGTACTCGATAGGTTGATAGTAAACGAAGTTTCTACGCGATGTTGCTGATGCGAAGAATAATCTGATAGGGAGTGAAGTAGTGCAGGCCAAGTTTGGGATTGGGCATCGCTCGATCGATTGTTGGTGGTAAGGTTGGAGTCAAACCCACACCCAGTCCCCGACGTTGAAGATGCGATCTGAGCGATGACGGTTCACTTGGTCATACATGCGTTGCGAGTGCAGCAAAGATTTTGTTTAAAGTTGTGAAGGACGAGGGTGTGTTGGTGAAGGAGCTTCGAGATTGTGGTGTCTGCGCGGGGAGTATGGAGCATATCAAGGGTGGTGGGTGGTGGTCAGCCATAGAGTGCGTGGAAGGGGGAGGTGTCGATGGAAAAGTGTTGGGTTCGGCTAGATGGAGATATTAGTACCATGTGTGTAGATTGTCACCTACAAAGCTTTTCAAGTAAGCTTCTAATCTTCGATTGAGTACTTTTGTTTGTCGTTGATTTGTGGATGATGAGCAACGAAACTGCAATGTGGTACCCTGAGCTTTAAACATGTGTTGCCAAAAGGTGCTAACAAAGAGAGGGTCGCGGTCTGAGACAATGGTTTTTGGCAAACCGTGAAGGCAGCATATTTCTACCGAAAAACATCTTACTATCTTATGAGTAGTAAAATGTGTGGGTAAGGCAAGAAAGTGAGCATATTTGGTGAGACGGTCACATATGACTCAAACGACTGTGTGACCCACCGAAGATGGTAAGTGAGTTATGAAATCCATGGATAAATCTTTCCATACTTGAGATGGAATTGGAAGTGGTTAAAGTAACCCATATGGCTTTTGTGGCAGGTATTTGTTAAGTTGACATGTGGAACATTGTTGAATGAATGTTCTAACATCACGAGTCCAACCAGGCCAATAAAAAAGGGATGCAACTCGAGCTAAAGTGGGCTTGAGGCTAAAGTGATCTACTATAGGCGACTCATGTGACTCACGGATGACGCGTTGATGAAAGTCTTTAGAAGAGGGAAGGAATGGTTGATAGTGAAAGAACAACAACTCATGACGAACAGAGAAGAGACTATGTCGTAATTGGTCTTGGGGACAAGCTTGGATTAGTTTGTGTCCTTCACTGGTTTTGAGGAATTGCTGCAACTATTGGAAGAGGAGCGGAAACGGAGATGAGAGGGCAAGTAGAAGTGAAGGAGTGACAACCCCTTGACAAGAAAGAGGGTCGGCTACCATATTTTGTTTACCAGGTCTGTATAAAATTTGAAAGTCATATCCCTGTAATTTTGCTGTCCATTTTTGTTGTTTTGGTGTTTGAATTGTTTGGGTGAGGAGTGTGTTGAGACTTCTTTTATCTGTACAAATTTTGAAGTGGTTTTCCAACAAGTATTGACACCACTTCTTGACTGGTTTTGTGATTCCATATTTTCCCTAACGTAAATGAAGGATGCTTGGAGACAGGAACACATTTTCTTGTTAAAGAATGATAGTGGGTGATCCTGTTGGCTAAGGACGACTTTAACGACGATAGCTGATGCATTTGTTTCCACTACGAAAGGCTGTGTAAAATCTAGAAGACGTAGCGTAGGGACATTTGATATTTGTATTTTTAATGTGGTGAAGGCCTAATGGGCTGGAGCTTACCATGTAAAATTTTGTTAATGCAACAAATTGGTAAGGGGACCGACTAGAGTAGCGTAGTGATGAACGAATTTTCTATAGAATCCAGTAAGACCGAGGAATCCGCATAAGTCCGTGAGTGAACATGGTTGAGGCCAATTTTGTATGGTTGCAACTTTATGTGGATCAGGAGCTACTCCTTTAGGTGAAATGAGATGACCTAAATAACTGACTTGTGTGGTAGCAAAACTGCACTTGGATAACTTAGCAAAAACATTCTTTGTTTTTAGTAGTGCTAAAATAATTTGTAAGTGGGTGATATGGTCTTGAAAATTCAGATTGTGAACTAGAATATCATCAAAGAAAACTAGGGCAAATTGTCTTAAATAGGGTCGGAGTAGAACATTCATGGTTGCCTAAAATATAGAGGGAGCATTAGTCAAGCCAAGGGGCATGACTAGAAATTCAAAATGCCATCATTGGTTCGAAACGTTGCTTTATGAGTCTTTTATGGATGAAGCCGAATTTGGTGATACCCTGAATAGAGGTCAATCTCAGTGAAAATTGTAGTGGAGCCTAGTTCATCAAGCAATTCATCAACGGTAGGGATTGGAAAGTGGTCACGGATAGTGGTTGCATTTGGAGCCTTGTAGTCAACACAAAAACGTTATATTTCATCTTCCTTTTTTATGTGGAGAACATGGGATGAGAAGGGGATTGTGTTGCGCTTAATGAAGTCATCTCAGAGCATTTCAGTAATAAGTTAAGTGATAATGTCTTTTTGAGAATGTAGATAGCATTAGGGTTTAACATTGATAGGGGTGGTGTGAGGAACAAGGGGTATACGATAGTCATAGGGTCAAGGTGGGGGTAGGCCGCTGGGTATTTGGAAAATCTTTTGATGTTGTAGGAGAATGAACTGAATGGAAAAAGGTAATTAGTATAAGGGAGAGGATGGAGTTTGTTGGCTGAGTTATAATGGGAGGGATGTTGAGGAGGGGTTTTCAATTGATAACAGGTGGAGGGAAGTTATGGAGAGGAATTGACAAAATTGGTGTAGGTAGTTTGAGTTGAATTTGATGTGGTAGAAGCTTGTAGTGTGATTTGTTGATTTTGATGAGTGAAAGTAATGCTTGGGATGGAAAAATCTGCTTGAATTGGTCCTATGGTGTGCAACCTTTCAATCCCTAAGACTACATCAGTGCCCTCAATGGGTAATAGGTAAAAAGGAATGGTAAATGTAGAGGTTTGGAGGAATATGTCCACTGAAGGACTAATTCCTTGACATTGGATAAAAGCGTCATTTCTTACCATTACTGAAAGGGGAGGCCTGGGTTTGATGGCTAGATGTTGTTGGTGCACGATTCTAGGTTGTAATATATTGTGGGAACTGAGTCAGTAAGAACAGTGACAAGTAAGTTATGGATGAGGCCTGTGAATTTCCAAGTTTGAAGAGATGGGTATCTTGAGATGGCGTGAGGTGATAAATGGAAGTGGATGATGTCTGGGTTATCTATTCTAGAGGTAGGTTCCTGAAGGTGAGTAGGGCTTGATTCAAGGTCATCCAAGAGTAACAAAAAATGAGAAGTAGAACATTTATGTCCTAGGACAAATTATCACAATTGTAACATAACCCATGAGCACAACGTTCCTGCAATTGGGTCGGTGTGAGGCGTTTAATAAGAAGGGATGGTGATGCAAATTGGGTGGGTTGAAGGCTAGGATTGTTTGATATAGGTAGGTTATTAGTGGTGTGTTGTGTTTGGGGTGTGAAAGAGCGGTGATGTGGGGTTTGGAGACACGAAGTTTGTCTTCAATTAATTTGGCGAGGCCAATGGCTTGGGAAATGGAGTAAGGGTTGAGGATGGTGAGCTCCTTGCAAATCTCAGGTTGAAGCTTAGAGATGAAGCAATTAAGGACAATGTTAGGGTTCAACCCAAAATGCAATTGTAGAGTTTTTCAAAGCATGTTTGGTATTTTGTTATCGTGTGATCTGCTGAAGTTTGAATAGTTCAAATTGATGGTTGGTGTATGAGGAAGGCCCAAAGTAGAGTTTAAGGGAGTGGGTGAACGAGGGCCAATCAGTGAAGAGGTTGTTTTGGTGCATCCATTTAAACCAACTAAATGCCTTACCTTTGATATGGAAGGCCACCATAGATAATCGATGTTCTAAGGAGATATGATAGAAAGCAAAGTATTGTTCAACTTGAAACAACCAATCAAAGGGCTCAGTACCTTCAAAGAAGGCAAGTTGTAGTTTGGGTGGTCTAACGGTGGGTGGTGTGGGGGGTTATGTGACGGGATTTAGGTGAATAGCTTCAAATGTTGGAGGGATAGAAGAAGCTTGGTCCATGAGAAGATTGAGGGAGGATTGGATAGAGTCGTTTCTGGCTTCCATGGCTATCTGGTGGTTCTGGTTTTTATCCATCTGAACTTGAATGACTAAGAGACGTTCATGGATGGTGTTCAAGAGTTCTTCCAGGTCCCTGGATGGAGGTTTGGTAGACATTGAGAAAGCAAGAAAAACACTAAATTTAAACCTTCGCTACAGCCACACTAAGAAGATACTAAGATAAATAAAGAAGATACTAGGATAAACAAAATAACAATTTTCTTATATTCACTTACGCAATTACATAATAAAATCAATGGTTGGACCTTGAACATGAAAAACTATTGCGCCACAACCAATACATGATAAAATCTTTTATTCAATTGAGTTATTTACGTTGAGGAATGACTTGTGCTATATCAGAGTCTATAATATTGATAGTGTTCATGATCAGAGTCTATAATATTGATAGTGTTCATGATCATGTAGACACCATTAATGATTTTTTAAATACCTCTGTACACGTGTACATGCATAAATATATTAGAAAAATACAATTAAAAATATTTATTGAAAAGTAGTGATAATTACAAAATACAAGTTTTAAGATAATAATGTTATTTAATTGTATCATTGACAATAATGAAATATGTAAAAACTTTAAAAAAATGACAATTCAATATTATTGTGAAAAAAAGAGCAACAAAATGATCTCTTACCGATTTCCCATTCAGAACCAAAATATTAATCTACCCCATTAAAAAAATTACATGAACAGATTAATATACTTTAATTTGAATTCTGTCATTTTGTTCTGATGATTAGAGAATAAAAGATACAAGGGGCATCCTCGTGAAGACCAAGCCACACTTAAAAAATAGCAAAATGAAAAAGTAGATTCTGGCGATTGAAAACGGAACAGAGAGAAAGTTTTGTTGAAGAGTTTCCACAGCAACAACAGAGTAATGAACAGCGTGATGGCTTCGGACTCTGAGCTTGTTCACGCATACGACGTAGTGATAGTCGGAGCTGGCATCATTGGCTTGGCCATCGCTCGCCACTTCCTCATCTCTTCCGACCTCTCCGTCGCCATAGTTGATAAGGAAGTCCCTTGTTCTGGTGCCACTGGTGCAGGTATTCCATCCTACTTCATCTTCAAATCTTTAATCCAATTCTAGATTTCACTCAACGCCTTCATATATTAACGAACTTTATTTAAGTCTTTCTCTAAGCTTACGTAATGGATCTACAAAGGATACCTTAATGAACGTTGATACAATGAACAGTAATTTACATTCACTTAATAATTAAATATTTTATTATAAAATGCAGTTATAATATAGACATATTTTGTTAAGGGTGATCTCAAACAATATTTACTCTTCTACCAAAGTACTTGTGAAATGAGGTTTTTATTTATTGATGTACTTTAATTTGATACCGTAATTTTTAACATGATATATGCGGTTTTTTTCTGTCAAAATACCAAATTTTAACAATAATATGCCTCAGGTACATTACCAAGTATGACATATACTGTTAGTAAATGTCACCATCAAATCTACACAATATAAAAATTGCTTTGACGGTGACATTTGATGTGTTTTCACAATTTTTTTTAAGTGATTACGAATCTAAGAGTTTTCAAATTTTGGTACTACAGAGTGAGGAAAATATAATTATTTGATATTGAAATAAATTGTTATTTTATTATTATATAATATTTTATTAAAAAAATTAGGTATTAAATAGAAGTAATTGATAAACTTTTCCAACTTATATAGATTTTCTTTCTTAAGATACTTTAATTTTATTTTCTACACACATTTATGTTATATTATGTATGATTGATATTCTAAATTATATTATATAATTGTTGTTGACTATTGATTTTTTTTTGTTTTATATTTATTATTTGGTTTTATAGATACTTGAGTAGGGATGAAAATAAAGAGGATGCGTTTATGTTGGACTATATCATCTCTGTTCTTGAAATGAAAATGTATTATTGTCCTAATCTTTGTCAAATTTTTATTTCATTTTTGTTTTTATCGAAAAACGACATATTTGGACTCATTCATTAACTATTTTAAATATGAATTAAATAAATTTTTTATAAAAACTAAAATTATAATAAAGAAGACATTATATTATGTTAAAAAGTTATCCATTTTGTTTTTTCTAATGTCAAAGACTAAAATAAAATTATAATTATATAAATATCAAATATAAAAATATTAAATAAAAGTCAAATAATTATAAAAAAAATATAAATGATCAAATATATAACTTAAAAATTAATTATGAAACTATGAATTAAGAGAAAATTAAGATAAGTTTTCAAGATTACATAATACATTAAACGTCTTTTAGTAATTAAATCCTTATCATTATCCACACCAACACTCCATTAGCATATATCCTCTTTTAAATTCAGAACTAGTTGGAATATACCTTCTAGGACTGTTCTATTTCTAATCCCTATATAAATTTTCTTTTTAAGATAGAGCTGATAAAGGGCCTATACAAAACTTATTTAATAATGTTGTTTAAAACTATTGAAATATTAAGTAATAATCTGTTTTCTCTATGGAATTTATAAAATAATTCCTCTGATATAACTCATGACTAATCCTTGCGTTATAACTGTTGGGTTAAAAAATAACTTTTAACTAATTCAACCCACCAGCTATAAGGTCATTGCATTCTTCATCCCCATGATTTATTTTTTAATTTTTATTTTAATTTTTTTAAGCTACTTAATACAAAATTAATTTTTTTTGTAATAATAACAATTTTTTCTATAAATTAAGCATCTAACATGATTCTCGTGGACTAATATACAATATAATTTTTAACTTAAAAACATAAAACTTAAATACATAACAAAACTATCTAAGAATTAGATTCGTGTAGCCTCTCATATACATGCTAGTGGATATACATGGCAGTCCATTGCCTAGTGTAAACAGCTTCTTAGACGTCACTTGTTAATTATAATCTATTTTGAGTTCAATTCCATTCTACAATACTTTCTTCTATCACATCACGTCTATAATCAATTATGTATTATAAAATCTTAACAATTTGAATATATTTTGTATTTATTAAAATGACATCTGCCACTTAAAATATTAAAATAAATAACCATATAAAAGTAATAATATATATAGATACAGCAGAAGATAAATTATTTACTGGACAAACATGCTAATGCGACTATATAGAAATATGGTACTATAATGAACTAAAAAATAATTTTTTTTATAAACAATCTCAATAAATAAATTAAATTTGCTAATATTTATAGACAATAAAAAGTCATTTACAACGAAAATGGTTTATGATTTAATATGTTTTATCAATGTGAAAGAAGTATGTTCCTAATTGAATTTACAAAAATGTCATTATATATGTATTATGTGAAGAAATCTATGCATGTCTAGGTATTTATCCACCTTCACATATCATATTCTATATATTCAAAATGATCATTATATCTATGCTTTTTTATTGAAAAAAAAAAAAAAAAAACTCCTGAACAGTGGTCATGAGCTTTTCCAACGGTATAATGATAGAGTTGAGGTGGTTTTAGGACAGGGATATCTGTGGATGGTATACAAAACCCCTGGGAGTGTTATATGGGATCTTTCTCAGAGGAGTCATCAACTTTGGAAGATGCTGGCACAGAGCCTAGAAGAGGAAGGCTTCGATCCTACGGTGGAGCTGGGCTGGAAAAAATGTGGTATATAGCAAAATTTGAAGCTGCATATAAAATTTTTCATCTTTAATAGTAAACTATCAGTGCAGTGTGTGTCTGGTTGTGTTACAATTATGATTTTTCCTTTTATATTCAATTGCTCTCACAGCACCCCTGTAGAGAGAACGCATAATCTTTAAGTGCTAACAATGGAAGAGATTACGTATGCAAATGAAAAACAAATTATGGTGGAATTCAGGTGAGATAAAAATGAAGAAAAAGTTTTACTTATTAAAAGAGAACGTTTCACCATTACAAAAAAATTCAGCATTTACAAAGGGTTCTGTACACTATAAGATGAGAATGATTCACAATTGCAAAAAATCCACGATCAAATCAACTCCAATAGTTACTTTTGTAGGCCTACAAAGCCATGCTTCTCTTTCAATAAGAAATAATCACTACAAGTGCTCTCATCTACTCAACGGTAGTGTTGGAAAAACAAGTAAACTATACTTATGTCAATGGAAATAATTGCTGAAAATATTTTGGCATGATATTAGCATAATATCTGGCCATTTACTACAAATATTCTGACAGAATATCTGCCTGCAAATCCTATGGGATTGTACAACTGAAATTATGTAATTATGTAATCATTTCCTTAATTAG
>Ga0123340_1005571_pt1 | contig 11982 bp, 5 predicted proteins | sample SirMexnodulemix_FD_89961 | JGI IMG/M metagenome (GOLD analysis project Ga0123340, IMG submission 89961) | Root nodule microbial communities of legume samples collected from Mexico - Siratro Mexico nodule mix | ecosystem: Host-associated > Plants > Roots > Nodule | place: Mexico: Nepantla... | reverse complement strand
TTTTTATATATATATATATATATATATATATATATATATATATATATAAATCAATGGTTAACCAAGTTTGAACGTTGAAGTGTAGAATTAGTGTACATATTAGGTGAATGTAAGCATTTATCATTGTCAAGCACTCAATATAAGAAAAAGTTATACTAAACAAAATATTTATATATGTTACTAAGATCAAAATAAGTATTAAGAATATTTAAAGCAAAGTTTCAAAAATGCCCAATATATTTTGATCGCACTCAAACATGTAAATAAAATTTTAATTTGACTTAAAACAAAGTTGTAAATCAAGTTTTAAACAACATAAATTGAAATAAAATTGCTACAGCACCCTGCATTGCACGAATATATTTCGTAATTGTGCATATCAAAGTTTATGTAAACAATAAAAATTTAAATATATTATGGTGTAACTATTGCAAAGTGAAATAATGTAAATTAATATTTAAAATATAATATTTGTGTGAATATAGTAAGACATGTCTAGTATTTTGATATGATTTTAAATAATTCAAGCGTAACATTAATGTGTTCTGCAGTAAGGTTTATTAAGTAATTTTTTTAACGGATAATTTAATATAGAGTTTTTATACTAATAATAACAAATGGTTAATTATCTGCTGACTTGATTGATACTACTACATATTTTTACTACAACAAAATTCAACTCTCTTGTACTAAATATGGATGTAAGTTGGTCAACACAAATAGTTTAAACATCTAATCCCATCTAAAATGGGAATGAAAAGAAAGGATAAATATAGTAATTTGTAAGCATAGATGTATATACTCCTGTTAGTGTGAATGATTGTCAAGATCATGCATTTCTTATATAATAATTGAGCTGCTGATGTTGCATAAATTAATATATATTTGTAGAGACATAAAATAACATGTGACACATTTTACTAAAATTGAGTACATATTTCTTTGACTAACAAAGAGATTGACATGAAAAAAGAGGTAACAATGTTTTATTATTAGTAATAGGGCTATGCAGTTGAAAACAAATGTCGTGCAATGAAATGAAAAACAAGTCTGGATATCGTTTTAAATTACACATTTAAAAACTAAATTAATAATTAAAATAAAGATAAAGAAATGTATTTTAATTATCAATTTACTTAGCAATCATCAATGTTCAAAATTACCTAATGAAAAATTACCTAATGATAGAAAGAATAAGAACAAAATATTTTGAAGGTGGAGAAGAAAAATAGGAAAATATATTAGTGTCATTAGGTTTTTTAGTTATTTGTTGAGAAAACTCGAACTTATTTTTTTCTATTAAGAAGTAGACTTTTAAACCTAATTCAATCTTATAAAAAGTAAGATAGGTTTATATTCACTTTATAAATTATTGAAATACTCATCTCCTAAAACTTATATGTAATAATGGTCTTATAACGGTCCGGTCCGATTGACAGTAGTTCAATAGGTCCAACAACCTTGTTAGGATAGGCTCTGATATCATATCAAAACAATTTTAAGTCTAACTCAACCTTACCAAACCGACTTGTAAGATGAGGTTTATACTCACTTTATAAATTATTGAAATGTCTCATCTATAATCGATATGAGATTTCCAACATTTTTTCTAATTTGAATATTTTTAAGTATTACTTCATCAATTTTATCTTATTCCTCCAATTTGTTGTTTTCATCCATATTAAGATGATGAAAGAGTGATATTTAGATTGAGTTTACATCCAGAGGAAAGAGGAACTTATGATTTCATTAATATACACATAAAGGATTTGATCTCTTGTTTTAATTGTTAAGAATAAGTAACAAAGTGCTTAAACTTCATCACCTAAATATTGGTGCCTAAGAATCATCAAGAAATCTTATTATTCTAAACTATATATACAGTATACACTAATATAATACTAAATAGTCTATCTAGTCACAATATAAACCGTTGTTATTTAATTACAAGTGATCACGTAGTATATTCAATTATATTAAAAAAGTATCTATAATATTTAATTAATTGATAGTATAATTTTCCTACACGATCTATTCATAAAAATTGAAATATAACACGAGAATAAATAGTTTATCCACATAGTATAAGACATTTTTATAATATTATAAAATCACGAACTTCCATATACCCTATGTCTATTAGTTTAAGAATACCCACTATAAAAGTCGTATTCTTTATAATTTATTAGAAGTAAAAATCTTAATATGACACGGTTAAAAATGCGAAAGTGTGTGTGCTTTTTTATATTAAAAGAAAACGTAGAAAGGAGAAAACAATTTACTGACATATGGTAATGAAACTCATACTATCAGCTAAATCAGAGAGAAAAAGTATCCAAAATCCTAAGATTATCATTACATTGAGCTCTCTGCTTTGCTAGCGGGTTCGCACACTGGTTGCCTTTCCAAAAGGTATGTTAATATTGAGTGGAAATTCTTGAGAACTCTGATTTTTCGCAGCACAGCGTGATAAGGTTGGACGTGCACATCATCCTTGTTAATGAGGACAAAACTAGTTCGAGTCTGACGGGAACTATGGGTTAAAAATGACCCCGAGAGTTTAAATATGCATTATTATGAAAAAAATTAAAGACCCTTCGGTTAATTTCAGCTCGACTAAAAATAATTTCAAAATTAACATAATAAAAACAGAACTGCTTGGCCTGACAAATTTATAATCATCTTGAATCTGTTTAAAAGGCGTACATTCTTTTTAAAATGTTCATAACAATTATTATTTGTAATATTTTTCTAAAAATTATGCATAAACGTACGACAAAATCATTGCCCTTTAAATAATGACTGCCCTTGAAATTTGAGTGACGTCTGTGGCATACACAAAAAAAAAGAACGTTTTATCATGTTTTTAGCTCTACTTATTTACTAATAAAAAACAAAACATTTTTAATCCCATGCCCTGTTCTGTTTTTCTCTAATGTATAAACAAAATATTTTGGTTCTTTTGGATTTCTAATTCATTGTCTAACTTGATAAGTTACTAAATGTGTATAATAAAAAAAACTGGTATAAAGGTATTACCAACCTTTCTAGAAAAAAGTGGAACGGGAGGGAGGGAGAGAGAGAGGGTAAAACATCAGATTCCACGTTCTTGCGACAGCATGATCAATCAAAGATTTCACGGGAATCCAGATAATCTTAACATCAATTTAAGACCTAAAATAAACCTGTAAATCTATATAACCTTCAATAGAAGGGGTAGATGGTTTTCCGAGGAACGTATGTAGTTATAGATTCTCTCCCTTTCCCTGTTACTGTTTCTAGTTTCCTTCTATATCTTTGAATGGGGCAGACGAACAATAATAAAACAGAATACACCTGATGAACAATTACCTAAGCGGTGCATAGACAGAAAAGGGTGTATACACCATGAGTAAGGACAAAAAAAAAAAAATAGTTATATAGACACGTACATCCTGAAGGGTAAATGGTGGCATTGGCCAGAACCGGCATGAAGCAAGCAAGGAATCAGTTTACTTCCCCCACGTGCTGCAAACATGGCCAGCTTGGCTCACAGATGTCTCGCGGTGAACTCCCATCATTATCTTTTGAATTTATGTCTGCATTATGCTTCACTAAATACTCAGCTATGCCTTCTCTCTCACACGTAACAGCGTAATGCAAGGCAGTTTGTCCATCATTATCCTTCCAAAAAACAAAACATAATATCAACACAAAGTGGCTAAATAGACATTAGTATCATTAACTGTAACATGCAAAAAAAGTATATCCAAAAGCCTAAGCTAAACTTCGATATTATTCAACTTCTGCAGTGAGGCTTTGGTTCAGAATCCAATTAAGGTTCAGCTGTTTGCATTCTGAAGTGTTACGACAATGTCATCAAGAAATACAAGTAGTCCCTGACGTTAATGCATAGATCATTAATCCTAAAGCATATAGAATACCTTGGCATTCACATCAGCATTCTTGCTCACAAGCAACTCTGTGACATCAAGGTGGCCACGATCCACAGCCCAGTGTAATGGTGTCCGGCCCTCACTGTCTGCATTCATTTCGAAAACGCATGTTGATATAGAAAGGAAAAATAATAACAGTATCAAAAGCAAATATTAATTTGATAAGCCACTGGCACGACACAGCAAATATCAATCATAATGAAATTGCGGAGAAACCTTTAGGACTAGTTGGCAATCAAGGGAGAAACACTTTTCTGCACATCCCTAATATCATCTGATGACCAATGTTGTTGTATCATCTACAGTTAAACTAATCAAGACTTTGCATAGTTTACCTACTTCCCTTACTGTGTATCAAACTTGTGAAAGAAAAAAAAGCAACTAGAGTGAATATAGCTACTTCTCTTACTATGTATCAAGCTTATATATTTAAACAGACGAAAATAAAATACACACTAAATCACTGGTATAACTCTTCGGCCAGAAATGTAGGAACCCGGAGAACAATTGGGAACGAAATTAAATTGAAGGTTGAACATGTAACAAGACAGATTTCTCCACTTCAGCTAATTTTCACAATCAAAAAGGAAATTACTAAAGCATGTCTAGAATATTTATTCCTTTATCTTCAAATGCACCTTCAAGAAAAAGTTACATAGGCTTGCTGATTAATATTGGAACTCTCAGCTTTCAATAATCAAAAAATTGAAAAAAGAAAAAGAAATGTCAGTTATGTGATTTAGAGAAATAAATTAACAGGAACTCTTGTCACAAGAAACAGATTTTCAACGTTTTCAACTTGTTCTTCATTCACCTTCCTCACATTTTGTTACATTCTTTCTTTCCTACCTTACTCCAACTTTTCTCAACTCCAAATATCTTTCTGGAGTCTAGATACACTTTACAGCCTACCCCATTTTGGTAAGGGATGGTATGGCACTCCAAATAAGATGAATGCTCTCAATTCCTGGGAATTTGCTTATTTTGACTCCTTGATGTTATACTCAAGGAGGAAAGAGCTATCTATTACAAGTAGCCAATAGTGCACAGAGAATGCTATCAACTTAGTAAGAATAATTACATACAGGTAAACGTGGAACATAACAATCTGTAAATAGAAAAGGTTTAAAAATCACTAGAGAACCAAAATATGATGGGACAGCTTAACCTTGTTTAAAAACCTATGTAAATAGAAAAGGTTTAAAAATCACTAGAGAACCAAAATATGATGGGACAGCTTAACCTTGTTTAAAAACCTATAACAATCTGTAAATAGAAAAGGTTTAAAAATCACTAGAGAATTAAAATATGATGAGACAGCTTAACCATGTTTAGAAACCTTCTCCCGAGGGCAACTCTTCCCCTGAAAGATGAGAAGATTCTCCATTTCATGGAACCACTCCTGAGGAAAGAGTTGCCCTTAGGTGGTTTTAAACAAGGTGAAGCAGCCCTATCATATTTTAGTTCTTTAGTGACCCCTACAATATTAAATTTTTAAACCTTTTTTATTGACAAATTGTTACATTCCATGTTTACCTATATGTAATTATTCTCACTTTAGACAAAACAAAGATTACTGTTTCTACCATGGTTGGCTTATAAGTTTACTGATTTTCATTCTCCTACATTTTATCGAACGATATTCAAGGAAGTTGCTTTGGTATCTCGTGGTAAATAACATGTCTGAAGTTTTAGCCTTCAACCAAGATGAATGGTATCAGGTGATTCATGTAATTGACTTCACCAGGTAGGATAAGGCTTTTTGTTGTTGCAGTTTACATTTTAATGAAGTGGTCATCAACCATCTTCATTATCTTACATATTTTAATGGAGTTTTGATAGAAAAGAACTACCCTTTGTACTGTTATGGCCTTTCTAGCTCATGATGCCTATTATGCCCTTACTTAGTTTATAAAACTCACCACTCTTAGTTTATCCATGTTATCATGCAACTGAGTTGCATGCTATAGAGAGTTATGGTCCTTCCAATAACATTGTTTCTCTTACAGGCCTCCACTAGATTCAGTCCCCTCTTGGATTTTTTTTTTTAGCGACTAGGGGAATTCTGCAGCTATAGGAGGAGACTCGTAATGAATATATTGAATTGTATTAAATATTGTAATGTATTGGAACAATATATATAGTGTCTGTTGATGTTCCAGGACTGCACACACACACATATATGTTAGCGGTATTATATTTGATATGTTGAAAATGAAAAGAAGACTCGTGAAATTTTGGTAACACAATTGTTTCGGCAAAAGATCTTCTTAACCATGATTTGGGCAACTTAGGCTTCCAGGGTAAGTAGTATTTCAATTAGTAGCTTGGCGTGTGTACCTATTGTGGCTTGGGTTTTGGGTTGTAAATCATAAGTCATAACAAAACCATAGCACCTGCCTTCGGTTTTAAAAACAGTGAAAACAAATTTACTCACGTTAGACTTATCAAGCAATGCTGCTAAAATTCAGGTAGATGATGTTTTACTAAATCACTGACTGTACTTTCTAGTGCTAGACACAAGTTTTTATTAGGAGCTTGATCCATTCAAAAACCGAAACAAAAAAAATTACTGAACTCACAGCACGGTTGAGAATAATGTATACACAAGGAAAAACAATTAGCTATTATAAATAACTCACCCTTTAAATTAACTGAAACACCATTTTCAATACACTTGAGCAGATTAGCCATATCTCCTTCCCTGGCAAATCCATGAATGGCTTCAATTTGCCTGTAAAGGAAGAAAAGTAAAAATCAATATGCCTATCGATATTTTGTTCATTCCGTAAACAGTACCCTTTTGACGATGAAGCATCCTAACTACTGAGTTTTATAATTTTATTACTTTGTGCCTGTTCAAAAGTTATAATTCATCAAAAAACATCCTCGATACTTGGTATATATTAATTTTTACAATTTATAACTTCAAAAAAAACCTGTGATAAGCTCATATAATCCCCAAAAATGTCAACGGCTTGAGGAGTTTAGTGATAGGTGAGGGTTTATGATTCGCTTAAAGACAAGGCGATGTACAAGAAAGTGGAAATGAAACATGAACAGCATCCAAATAAAATATAAATACTTCAGAAGGATTTGATTAGTAGTCTAGTACTGTTATCAAGTAAACGATAGAAACCATTCCAAAAATAGGTGGAAAAAAATTGAGAAATCTTGTAGGACCAAGGCTGATTAATAAAGAAACTAAACCCTCTGACTTATCCTTTCACGATACCCCGCCATTCTAAATACATTAGAGTCATCAAGGAAACATCATTATAATTACATTTAGCACCAAACACACATACACTCCCAGAACAAATTATTTTTAGTTTTAGGAATCTTACGAGTCACTGCCATATTCTTCTTCATAAACAAAAGTACTGAAAACTGGCCCCATTGGTCCCTTAGCCTCTGAACCAGAGCCAGCACCATCGCCACTTCTACTCCTCTGTTACAGAAGCTCTAAGAGTTAGGCAGAGCAACGCAAAAAATAAACACACAAAGAATGTATTTAAACATACTACTTTGATTCTAAATATAATTTTTCCTCCTTTCGAAGAAACTGGTGATTCATCCATATAGGGCTAAAGAAGAAACAGCATGTTGGCTCACCAAAGATGAACCATCAAGCCAAGTAGGGTATAGTTCAGTCACAATATCAATGTACTTCTGCATTGCATCTTCAGGAGGCATAGCGCCCAATTTTTGCCATGCTTGCCTACAAAGGGGGGCAATGACACAGGTAAGGGAAAAGAAAACATTAGTTGCACAGTTGCATACAATATTCCGTAATAGTACATCAGATATTCGACAAACACTTAGGCTGAAAAAAAAAAGTAGCCATTACTTATATTAAAAAAAAAGAAAACAAAAACAAAAAGACGAAGAGGATTCGTATTTGTGGTATCAGCCTCAGCTTTAATAGTACAAACTACAAATACATCCAATCCCGCATTTCACACATTGCTATATAAACACACAGAAGAGAACCAAAGATTACTAATTTATACTATTTCATTTCCTTCTCTTTTTTCTTTCCCTCTACAGTGTAACTTTTGCAGAAAGCAAGTATAAGAACAGAGATTAGCGAAAAATATACCATTTAGCACGTGCGGTCATTTTGAGGGGCGAAGGTTGGGGCGTGCTGCAGGGACCTTCGGTCGCAATCTTGTACAACGCGTAAAGCTGGAGCTGCACGTCGCTCGACACCTTCTGCGAGAGCCGATCAGCGGCGGCGGCGGCCACGAACGCCGTCGCGGCGCTGAATGCCTCGTCCAATTCGGTGCTCTCCACACCTTCCCAATCATCATCGTCGTAGTCGCCGTCACTATCATTTCTCACGCTACCGTGCTCGGCCACCACGGACTGCTCCTCTAACCTGAGCGAGGCCGCGGAATCGGGAACAGCACCTTCGCGTTTGGCAGCCTCGGGTGCGGCGGATGTCGGAGTAGCGGCACGCGTGACGGTGAGGTTGTCGTCCTTGAAGGAAACGACGATTGAGATGAGCTTGGCGAGAAGGTAAGAGAAAATGAGGCCGACGATAATCGACTGGAAGAGAGATTGCCACTCGGCCATGGCGGTTGAGGAAACCCTAGAAGGTGAAAATAGGTTAACAAAGAAATCGCTTTAGTGGCGAGGGTGAGCTAAAACCCTAGCGATAGTGGGAGCGAAAGCATATTTGGATTGTTGACGGAGAAATTGAGAAGATTGTGGAGGAATTTTCAGAATGGAGCATGCGCTGGCTGGGTGGGAACGGAGAGGGTTCTCTCTCTGTGTGCTGTTGGCGCTGGGGGGCACTTATCAGGTGCTCCTAGGATAACCTGTGCTTTACAGTATAGCCGTTGAGAGAGAGACACGTGTTACCTATTGATGAGTCTACGCGAGATCGCCACCGACGATCCGTGAAAGGAAAAAAGCAACTAATCTTTGGAATAATTTTGCCTTTTTCTAACGAGATGGACCAGGTTATGGAATGCACTTCCTTTTTTGATTTCGAATTTTCTTCCTGCAAGTAAGTGATGTTTTCGGACTTTTTCGGGAAAAAAAGTTCTCATATTAGCATGGTTTTTCTTTGAAGGGGATTCGGTTATGGATTGCCGAATTTCGATCTTCACAATTTGATTGTAATTGTTTATGTTTAATAGAAATTTCATTCTGTAAATTCTAAAAGGGCATTTCTGTTATTTAGTAGTGGCGGAGAAGAAAAAATAAAATAAATATAAATATATTTTTGTAGGTAAAGACTTGAAACTCACGCGTTTGGATTAGCGTATTATAAGATATTTTATTTTAACTAATGTATTATAGATGGTTCACTTTATAATATTTCATTTTAACTAGACATCATAGGTGAACCACTTATATTTTTTTAGATAATGTATGATTAAGAGAAAAAATGTGATACTTATTTTAGTATGGCACGAGTCAAAAGTCAATCATTCTTTGATTCATAAGTAAGATTTAAAGATAAAAAAAAATGTTTTCATTAATAGTTAATAGAAGAATAATTATAGGATTATTGTACGACATAAATATTAAGTTTGCTTAGAGAAGTTTTGTACTAGATAAAATAATACAAAATTATCTTAGGTAACTTATGTAGAATGAGGTGATACATTTTGAGTTTTACTTATTTAGTTATATTGTATAAGACAAAAGATGTTAAAAGCAAAAATGATGCATGCTACAATCATGAGTATGATATCACATTCCATACATCACACTTCTTTCCACATAATAACCTTTGTAGCCTTTAGTTTGTAAATGGAGTGATGGGAGAGTTCTTAACTTCAAATATGACTTTCATAACGACCTACTGGAATACATGTTTACCATTGATCATATATAAATTAGGTAATGAAAATCGATATTCACTCCAATTTTGTTTTAATTTTAAACTTTAACACAAATCTTATGATAACAATGACTTACTGAAGTTTAAATAAAATCCATACAAACACTTTGAGGCATCCAACCCACTAGAAATTTTCAAGGATGTTGAAAGTTGGATAACATGCACTCTTGTCATTTGTTTTGCAATAGTGGAATGACACCAATTGGACAAAGTTCAATTACAATTTGGTTTGTTATAAAAGGTCTCTACCCCACCTAACAACTTGGAAAAACTGCACAACTTGACATGTGGGGATGTCTTGACAAAAATTGTCGACTAAGTGTAGAAAAATGGATCAACATGTAGAGCAACTACCGCAAACCAACATTATCTATTCACCCAATTCAAAGACCTTTGTTCCACACTAAAGAGTACATGAAATGATACATGACCAATTTCATATATTTATTGTCAATACCACGACTACTAAATGATTTGCGTACACAACAAAATTCACTATCCAAGCTCACATTTCTAACTCAAACTAATTATAAAATCATCCACAAGAGGATTCTTACCACATTGCTTGCAGTTGCAATAAAATATTATCAGCCACAACACAATTCTTAATATTATCAGTCACAACACTATTCTTATCCACATGTATTCAAAGTTTGAACAATTCAATATACCTCAATCACAATCACCTTTAATGGATGAGAGAAAACACTTATTAATATCAAATTCAACTGATTTCTTGTGTAACTTATTTGAAGTGAATCTTAACACACCACCCTAAGGGCTTACATATAATATATGCATTTATGAGACTTATACAATAAAGTTAACAATTATTCTCTTTCATTCCAATTAAATATGAATACACAATCTCTATAATTTAAATCTAATTACCAACCACAATCACAATCATTATGACGTAACCCATCATATAACTAACATTATCATCCTTATAGAGATTAATATATTTTAAGACTTTAAAATTGTTGTCTGTACATATTTAATTTAATGACAAAAAAAAGTTTAAATTCTCATTCTAAAATTATTCATGTATCCCACACTCATTCAAAATAAAGATTTAAGTTTTAAAAAATCACATTAAAATTTTTGAATTTCTAATTTGAAAATAATTCTTTATAACTTTTAAAGTATACGTTGAAGTTTATCTACTTAACCAACACACATTTAATTTGAGAAAGATGATTTTAGTAGTATTTGGAATATTTTTTCTTTTCTCTTTCTCAATCCTTCCCCCTTTCTTATAAAACTGTTCCGCGTGATTATTACTTCAACTGCAATGATATAATCATTTTTTATCTTATATTTTCTTTATTTTTTATCACATGGTTATGAAAAAAAGTTTTTATTTTGAAATTAAAATATAAAAATTACATTAGAATATATGGAAATAATGTTTCCCTTCTGCTTTACTTAATTTTGACAGTTTAAAATCATTAACAAATTTATCTTTAAACATTATTCAATAATTTAAATTTCAAAAGTTTAAAATTTTGGTGATTTTATTTCTAAAACTGTAGAAAACTTATTATTATTGGCTCAAACTCATTCCTATATAATATAAAAAGATTTATATATGTGGTTAAGTAATTTTTTGTTTAAAAAAAAAGCCTAACAAAACACAGTTCCACATTACTCTAAGTTATAGATGTTAATTAATTTTTCAATTTGAGGGACTAAAATAAAGAGAGATTACAAATGAAAGGTAAATTTGTGTATAATTATTTTAGTCACTCATTATTCCCTTAAAAGTATGCCATTATCATAAATATTATTAGACAATATCATAAATAATCATTGGATGACATTAATATTAAGAGAAAAAAAATATTTTTTGAAATGATTTGTTTGAATTAGAAGATGTATTTGAGTTGATTTCATATAAGAGTGCAAGAAAAGTTGAGTTGTTAGGATTGAGAGAAAGATAGTGAGATTTGAATGAAAAGTTTATAAAAATTTATGAATGATGTGATATGTGTAATTGATAAAATAGTTTTTAGTAGATAAAATTATAGTTAAAATTAATTTAAAATTAAATATAATTAATTATTTAAGTTGATTAATGAATTATTATTTTAATTATTAAAATTATAAGATTAGTAATTTTTTAAAAATAAAAATTAAATTATTATTTTATAAATTTATTTTTATTATTATAATTATTATTTTTAGTTT
>Ga0123340_1005560_pt1 | contig 11992 bp, 7 predicted proteins | sample SirMexnodulemix_FD_89961 | JGI IMG/M metagenome (GOLD analysis project Ga0123340, IMG submission 89961) | Root nodule microbial communities of legume samples collected from Mexico - Siratro Mexico nodule mix | ecosystem: Host-associated > Plants > Roots > Nodule | place: Mexico: Nepantla... | reverse complement strand
TCTTAAATATCATATTAATTTTCATAGAGATGATTATAAAAATATATAAATAATAATTTTATTATTATTAATTAAAATAATTATTTTATTTTATTAAAAGATACACTTACGTTAACGACTCTAGTTTGTTTGGAGTCTATTAGATAGATAAATGTTGACTATTCAACATAAAGACTTAAGTTTGACCATAAAATCAGCCTTAGAAAATTAAGATAGACGATTTGATACGAACGACTCCAACTCTATTGGTATACAACATTAGATAGATTAAGGTTGACCATTATATACAAACATCTCTTGTTCTCCTGCAGTTCGACCATAAATAGACAGAGGTCAACCATTCGACATAAACAAGTTTGGGTCGATTGGAGTTTGGCCCTAGATAGACTAAGGTTGACCACTTTATGCTAGTGGCTCCAACTCGGTTCCAGTATACCTTAGTTAGACTAAGGTTGACAATTCTAAGAAAACGACTTGATGTAAACCCTTAAAGGTTTGTAGGATTTAGTCCAATCCAAAAAGAGATGAAGATTGTATTTCCAAAGAGAGAACATAAGTGGGTGCAACCAAGGAAGCCATGGGAACCATGACGCTTACAGAAAAGTAGAAACAAGACATGAACAAGTATTGGAAACAAGAAAACTTTAAAGAAACAAAACATGAAATGGATTAAGGTAAAAGATGAGATGAACACGCCACCTTCAGGTTGAAGCCTTTCAGGATGAGTGAAGGAGGATCCTCCACTTGAGAAAGCTTCTCAAGATAAGAATAAAAGAAAGAGTAGAGACAAAAGCTCAAAACCCTCACACAATTCACAAAAGAAACTCTTCTTTATTCAACTTGTGATTTTACAAAGGAGAGCACTCCTATTTATAGCCATGGAATTAGGCCAAATAAGGAGTCTCAAAAGATAAAAAGAGTAAACTAAACTAATCAAGGTTAACTACACTTAACTATGTTTAAGCTAAAAATCCCTTGAAATTAGGAAGATGCATTAGGTAGTTTCTAGGATACATGAATGTAACGATTACTCTAGGATGCATGTACATAGAAGAATCCACTAGGTAGTTACTAAAATGCAAAGAATGTAATGATCACAATACATGTACTTATAAAAGTCTAGATTCTATGAATGTGTCTTGAAACTTGAAGAGTCAAAGATGACTTAAGTAGCCTATGTGAGGTGCTTGTGCAAACTTAAACTTTCAAAAGACACTTATAATTTAAGACCAATTTTCTCAAGTTTCGACTCTCAAGTTTGTACTTTTCTCAAGTTATTTCTAATTTTTATAATTTACACAAATTTATATTTCTAATTTGTTCCTCCAAAAGCTTTAAGACTCTTTCTCTCTTTATTTCTTCATCTACATCTTCATTTGTCACACTTCTTTTATTTACTCTTCATGTATTCTCTTCTCTTTCTTCAACAAGTTCTTTCTCATTCTCATATGTATCACAACTTCAACTCAGTTAGTGTTCCGGCTTAGATAGACTAAGGTCAACCATTCGATGCGAATGACTCTAGCTTGGCTTGATGGAAGAAGGTCCAGGAAAGGTTCTATCACCAGAGCCATGGCAAGACACATAGAGGATCAATGGGAGTCAAAAGCACTAGTGCAATTCAAAATGCTAACAAACTTGATTCATTGTGAAAAATTGTAAAATTTGTAAACATAGAATAGGTTCATTTGTTGTAAATAAATACCTTAGGCGCATTAGGGTTAGGGTTAGATTTGCACCTAGGGTTAGGGTTAGCAAAACTTCATGAGAGCTTGCCACTTGTCACCACGACAATTAAAGCTTGAAGTGCAATGTAGGGTTATTAGACTTGCTCCACATGCTAGGGTGAGGGTATCTAGCATGTGAAGCAAGCTAGGGTTAGGGTAGCTTCTTCCATACGCTACCTAGCTTAGCTTCTTCCACAAACTTTTCTCCATCATCCTTCTCTAGAAATAGATGTATTGGCCAAATGTAAAATAGTTGGATTCACAATAATGCTACTAAAAATTTTTCAGCATTAAGCTCTTCTTTGAGTTCTCTCCTTGAGATAGACTTAGAAAAACTCTTGATAGTTGGCCTAACATTTATCATGAATCCTAATCCACCTAGTTCACCATTTCATTGCACAGCTTCCTCCACACACTTCATTGTTCACGCCTACTCCACAGAACAATTTTCATTCCTTATTGCTTTTGCATCTTCAAGGAGCTTTCCTTCTCTATTTCAATCGGTGCAAAGCTTCTCCAAGGCTTTTCTTCATCATGTGGAGTTCATTGAAGCAAAAGCACCAAGGAAGCTCTCCAAACAAAACTCTCATTTCTTTATCTCTTTTCCTGTTTTCCTTATCTCTTTTTCTATTTTATTTCTCTTTTCTTCTATTATTTTCTTCATCCCTTTCTTTTTTATTTTTTCAATCATTCTACTGAACATATATTTAAGGTTTATCTCCTTTTGTTGGTCCCTCATACTACCATGTACACTAGAGTGATTAGTATGATTACTCATTTTTATTAAAAACGTTTTTCATAAATATTCAAAAGTTTTCAGAAATGGTTGTTTAGAGAAGTTTTCTGAACATAAAAGATGTTGAAGGTTTACTAAGTACACTTATAAGAAAGAGAGGTGAGTAATAAGTGGACACACTAAGTACTAAGTCTTTCCTTCAAAGTTTTCCCTAGACCACTTTCACAAACATTCTTTATAAAAAAACTTCAAAAAGGTTTTCCAAGTGTGTGTACAAAGACTCCTAAAGACCAAAAGAAGGTCATTAATCATTCAAGAGATTTTACCTAGTCTTGCCACAAATATAAAAAACGACATGGTAAAAAAAATTAAAACTAAAGGCAAGTAAAAATAAATTAAACTAGATGTGTCCTATGTGAAAGTTCAAGTGATACTTGTAAGCCTTTTGAAATATTTTCAAAAGTCTAAAATGAAACTATTACAATGTCTAAATTGGGAGATGAGATTGTTTCAAAGACATTTTCTCAAGACATCTAAGAAAAAGAAATTACAAAGCAAAATTGTTACACAAAATTCATGACAAAAATAAGTTACAAATTTAGAACAAGATTAGCCACATGTATTAGTTATAGATTTTTGCATTTGCGATTGAGGATTTTGTCACTAATTTGCCTTTGATGCTTTTGTTGGCTTTTATCTTTATGTTTTTGGTCCAGTAGCCAATGGTATTTTCTCTTAAGTGCTTCCACTCCTTAAAATGTTGTTTTCTTTCTCCAAAAGTCTTCTTAACAATAGCCTCCAAAAATTTCTTCTACCAACACCTAGAAAGCTACCTTTAAAAGAAGTGGGTTTCTTTCAATATTCAAGAGAAGTGTTCAAATATTTTCAAGTAGAGTTAGAAGAAACAAATCAATAAAAGTAGAATTTGAAGAGGATAACTTTCCATTAAAATATTATATATGGCAAAACTCTAAGAATTTCAAATGAAGACAAGAAAAAATTAATACAAAATTTAAGAAAAGGCACGCAAAATGAACCTATGAAATAATTTTAGATTAAGAGTGATAAAACCAAAAGTTAAACAAGTTCAATTATAAACAAATGAAAAATACAACTTCAATTATGAGTGAAAATTAAACAAGCAAGTTCACTCAAAGATGCTTCATATACAAATCAAGTCATGTAATAAACTAGAAATGTAAGTTTATGCATGATCACAGTCGTTTCACGAGTAAATTAAAACAATTCTTGTGTTAACCGCATAACACAATGCTAGACTGTCTAACACCAAAGAGAAGATAGTATAGATAAAAGAAAGTTAACTCCAAGTTGTTTCCCAACGAAACTAAGAAAAATTAATAATAATAGTAAATGAAAGGAGGATTTTGTAGATTGTTGTGTAAGAAATTAAAATAGATGATTTAAAAATAATAAATAAAATATGTTGACTCTCAAGTTCTTTCACAACAAATTCTTTGTTTGTTTTCTTAAAATTGTTATCCTTCAATTTTCTTCATAGATTTTAACTTAATCAAACAAACATAAATCAAAATGAAACAAAATCTTATCATCAAAACAAACATCTACTGATATATTCAATATATCACCTCATCTCTAAACGTCTACTCAATGAGAAGTATATCTATTACCTCTTAACTAAGCATACAAGAAATTCATTAAGATTAAGTAAATTAACCAAGAACTCTAATTAAGGAAAAACAATTGAATTCTCAACAAACATAAAAAGAAATTCCAAAAATAGTTTTCAAAAAGACCAATAATAAAGCATAATTGTTATAGAGAATGTAAAGAAGAAAACTTTATTGAATAGAAATCTCAAAATTCATTCTGAAATCACAAGAGAATCAATCAAGGGAGTTTAGCCTTCCATGAGAAAGATGAAAACAAAATAATAACAGAAGAAAATATAAATAGGGTTTATGCCATGCGACACTACAACCGTCTGTTATCTATGTCTTCTCCGATCTCTATTTATAATTTCCTTCTCTTCACGAAATCAACTCAAATTTAATTCTCATATATTATTCTTACAATTATTAGAAGTTTCCTTATATGTCACAAAATATCTTCGTAGAATTCAGATACAAATTTTTGTCTCATATATCATTTTGGTAATTATCAATTGTTTCCATCTTTATCACATATTAACTTGCATATATATCTTTTTAGATCTGTAGCAGGAGATATTTCAAAATATTTGAAGGATATTTTCTCTAGATAAAGTAAGAATTGTAGAAGACTATCTTTGTAGAAAATTTGAAGAATATATATGCATAAGATTTGATTGAATTTGTAACTCATATAATCTCTGCAAATAATTAAAAACAATAAAGGTAAGAGAATATACTTAAAATTCAAGTTTAACCGATGATATCTATTAAGTTTCAATTAATCCTGATTGGGTAAAACAATGGATTTATTCTCAATTATAGTATAAGAAAATCATGGTTAAATTCTAAGTGTGAATAAAAATATACTCATCAATGTATCTAAGAACGTGGTTTGTATTGTGAATTGTCCTGTTCTTTTTTTCTTTTCGCCTCTACATGATTAGGACAAAACCTATTAAATTTTTCTTTCTAGAATTTTGTTTTCAGTTCATGAGGCCATATATTTCATTTTTATACATTCAATTTTGTAACAATTCACAACCTAGATCGAATTCTACTCCAATTCAACTAGCAAATGTACAAGTTATGTTCAATTAAGCAATTTAACTCAAAGTTTGAAAGAAATAACTCATGCAAATCTCTACAATCAATGTTTATATGTTTAAATAATGCATTCATTTTGCAACCAAATTCTCATTCAATTCAAAGTAAAATTTGCAAGAGGCAAGAGGCTCTATATATAGATGTTGAAGCCCTCTTGAGCTTCATGAATCTAGGGATGTGAGATTAAAATTACAAATGAAAAGCCAACTACACGTATGAAGAAAAATCGGCACACCAATACTTGAATGTCCCTGATTTAGCAAAATTACGTGATTTTAAGCCTTTATATATGCTTAGGCTTGGATGTAAAGTCAATATCGTGTACTCTCCTTAATTGGTCGTGTCTTGACTAGGATGTGTAGGGTTGACCTTTAAACGAAGTCTAATTGAAAGCTCACTAATACATTTTTTAGGGTTACATCTCTACAACTTATAAGAAAAAACTAGTTCTATTTCTATACATTTTTTTTACTAGACTAAAGAGAGGCAGGGGGATTCTAATGCTCAATATTCCAAGGAATGAAAGTTTTCTCCTTCTTGACTTCTTCTCCTCAACCCTTATAGTCAAAGGTGGTTTAAAAAATATAATTATTTAAATATTAAAACTAAGTTTGAACAATTAACTAATTCAATTAATAACTAAATCGATTTATATGAATTAAAGATAAATATGGTTTAATTTAATTCATATTCAATTCTCAAATTAAGATTTGTCTCGATTAATATGAGATAATGATTGCATCAACAATTTTAATTTTTCAAATTAACTCAATGTGGTTATAATATAAATATAAATCCAGTTATCACATATAAAAATATTAAAATTCAACGCATTGTCTTGTTTTCTCTTAATAATATATATTACTCTTTTAATCTTAACCTCATCACTTTAATTAAAGCAATAATAACTTTCATAATTATGTCCAAGATAAATTATTAGTGAGACTCCCAACATATATGTGTTAGATACACTTTCTGTCAATAAAAATTGTGCTTTAACGCACTTCCGCTAACCTTATCCAAAAGGGCTCAACTCTTAGATTATTAAGAAACAAAGAGTCACAAAAATATAATATTGTTATCGCTTTCAAGTTTAAAATGGTGTCATCCACGAATAAAATAAAATGAAAGCCGATAGGGATGTAGCTTAGATGTTTTAATCTTGAATTTGGATAAAATCTTCTTTTATGAAAAGTAATCGAACAAAACTAAATTATTAACAAATTTCAAATATTTATAGATGGAACAACAGATTATATATGTTTTATGACTTTGAACAACTTTTACCATTATGAAAAAATGAAGAAAAAATTAATCATTATATGGTATGTTATTTATGCTTTAATATTTTATTTAACTTTTTAAGAATAATCATAAATTGAAATTAAATAAAGCGAACTATTAATTATAACCCCTTAATTATTATTAAACATGATTATAACTTTTACAGAATACTTTTAAATTATATTAAATATATAATTATTAATTAAAATTATCAATTTTTTTGTATTTAAATAGAAAAGCAAAAAAAATTTCCAGATTAGAGTTACACTTCCAGAAAGTCGAATGTAGATCGATTTTCCGGTGCGGCCATGGGCACTGGGATCGATTTTCCCAGGTTTATCTGTGTAAATATTCGGTGGTTATTTATTTTTTTTCTAAAAAAATTGGGTATATTAAGGTAAAAGAATCATGGTTATAGAGTAGAGACATACGTAAAAGAATAACCTGCGTGCCAGCTCATCCTATGGGTCCACTTTCCCAATTTCGTCGCTCTGTGTGTTTCTCTTTCTCTCTCCTCTGCCTCTGCTTTATCTATTTTTCTTCCACCATATCAGGATCCTCCTCTTCCTACGATCACAAAACCGAAAACACGAGCACCCGGAACAAGAAGAAGAAGAAGAAAAAGAGGAAGAAAAAGGGCTTCTTCAGTTGGTGAATGATCAGAGATGGGGGTCTTACAGGAGAAGCTGTCATCGTTCTACAAGAACCGGTGGCTGGTGTTCGTGGCCGCAATGTGGTTGCAGTCGTGGGCGGGTATCGGCTACCTCTTCGGGAGCATATCGCCGGTCATCAAGAGCTCCCTCGGCTACAATCAGAAGCAGCTCGCCATGTTGGGTGTGGCCAAGGACCTCGGCGACGCCGTCGGCTTCATGACGGGGTTGCTCTGTGAGTTGTTACCCATCTGGGGTGCTCTCCTTGTCGGTGCTTCTTTGAACCTCATCGGATATGGCTGGGTCTGGTTGGTTGTAACAGCTCAAGTTCCAGTTTTGCCTTTGTGGGCTGTGAGTTTCGCTCTTCTTCTTCTTCTTGTTCCTTGTTTGGATTTTTACTTCTTTATCATTTCTGGATGTGATGGTGATCATGTTTTTTGATTTGGAGGAGGGCGTTGTCTTGTTACTATCAATCTTGACATATTGTTTTTCTCTCTCTCTCTGTTTTTTCTTTGAAATTGGGTTTGAAGCAACTCGATTATATGGAAGTGGATAAGCCCAGTTCCATATACTGTTTTGGATTTCCCTGAATCAGATAATTGATGTTTTGTGCAGCTTTAAATTTACCATGAGGCATGAACATGAAAAGTTTTATTTCTGAATTTAATGTTTGTTTCTGTACGTGTTTCTTCTACCCATCATTTCCTTTGATTCGTTGATCCCGGTTTTCGTGTTAGAATCAACCGTAATAACATTTTTTTTTTTTTTCTAATCTTACTGAGTGAAGTGGGTTTCGTGGATCGTTGGACGTCATTCGGTTTGATTCCTCTTATTCTGGGAATTCTGTTATGAAAAGGTTGAATTTTAACATGTCGTTAATGTCGGTACGTATGGGTTAAAATATAAGCTTTTGGGTAAAAGAATGTGCGTAATAAAGGGCTGTTTCTTTGTTTGTTGAACTTGAAAAGTGAGAGGACACGGTTGTTGGCCGAATCGAATAGCTTTGTACTTTAGAGACTCATCCTTTTATGTATGAATATTCCATTTATACCCTGTCAATGCTCAATATTTGTTTGGGGAGATTTCCCTTTCTCATCTGTTTGCTCATCTGTTTTTGTTTTTATTTCATCTTTTTTCTGTTTTTGTTTTTTCCATGAACATCACTATACCAGCGTGATGACGGGTCACCGTCTGCTCTTAAAATTATGAAACGTAGTATGAAATATGTGGCACGTTGCCACTAGGCACAAGAACATTGTCGAAAGGTTTTGCACGATACTAAACGCTTAATTAATGAAACTTCAGCCTACTAAATTTGGCTGTGAGCTGTCTCCCATATGAACGAACATGTGATGTGATGCCAAAGCTTGGCCAGATTTTCTAACAATTAGTACAAAGAGATAACTTATATAATTGATCTACCTTTTGGTTTTTTATTCTATTCTTCCTTTTGTTTTGTTGTTTGTTCTTTGATGTGCTGCTCTTTGGAAAATGTGTATGCATTAATTTTTAGTAACGGAAAACATAGTTGCTGTGTCATATTTCTTTATGATATGTATCAAACTTGCAAAATACTACTTGAAATTGAAAAGTTGTTTTATAAATACAGAGTTTGGACCGTAATAATGACCTTGACTAAGAAGGGAGGGAGGAGATGAGCTTATCCCCGTAGTATTGATGTGTAAATAGTTTGGATGTTTCAGGAGCTTCATTTAATGAAAATATGCATCACTCCCGTCAACGTTTTATGATGAAAATATACATTTAATAACAATATAATCATAAGAAATCAGCATAGTACCTTTATTTCTTCAAGAGATGTATTTATTGGCCATAATACCAAGTGATGAATGGTTATTGTCATGCAGATGTGTGTTCTTATCTTTGTGGGAACAAATGGTGAAACCTACTTTAACACAGTTTCTCTGGTGTCTTGTGTACAAAATTTCCCCAAAAGCCGGGGTCCTGTGGTGGGAATTCTGAAGGGCTTTGCTGGGTTGAGTGGTGCAATCTTGACACAGATATATGCATTGTTTCATGCCCCTAATCAGGCATCATTAATATTCATGGTTGCTGTTGGTCCATCATTGGTAGGAATAGGCCTTATGTTCCTTGTTAGGCCTGTTGGGGGTCACAAACAAGTTCGGCCATCAGATGGAAAATCCTTCACATTTGTGTATGGTGTGTGCCTCCTATTGGCTGCTTATTTGTTGGGAGTCATGGTTGTCCAGGATCTAGTTGAAGTGAGTGAAACTGTAATCTCTATATTCACAGTTGTTCTCTTGTTGATCCTTGTTATCCCAATTGTTATTCCCATTATATTGACTTTTGGCCCCGAGCAAAGAAATCCAGAAGAAGAGTCCCTTCTTCCAGAACCACAGAATAAAGATCCAGGGAAATCTCAGTCAGATTCTGATGAAGTAATATTGAGTGAGTTGGAAGATGAGAAGCCTAAGGAAGTGGACATGCTCCCTGCATCAGAGAGGCAGAAACGTATAGCGCACCTACAACAAAGACTGCTCCAAGCAGCTGCAGTAGGAGCAGTGAGGGTTAAGAGGAGGAGGGGACCACACAGAGGGGAAGATTTCACCTTGATGCAAGCATTGATCAAAGCAGACTTTTGGCTTCTTTTCATTTCCATGATCATGGGTTCTGGATCCGGGTTGACTGTAATTGACAATCTGGGTCAGATGAGCCAATCTCTAGGATATGACAATGCACATATATTTGTCTCCATGGTCAGTATTTGGAACTTCCTTGGCCGTGTTGGAGGAGGTTACATATCTGAGCTTGTTGTGAGGTAAAAAACCAGTTTTTACACTCATTGCTTACGAAGCAGTTATTCTAAAAGTCAATAATTTTACTGTACATAAACATGCAATATATATATTTATGTGTTAGATGTCTCCTTAACATCTAATTTAATTTCAAATCCCATCATGGTTTTTCTTGAGCAGAGATCATGCGTTTCCAAGACCAATTGCATTGGCTGTATTTCAACTCATTATGACTGTTGGGCATCTTTTCATTGGTATGGGATGGCCAGGAGCAATGTATGTTGGCACTTTACTGGTTGGACTTGGTTACGGGGCTCATTGGGCAATTGTTCCGGCCACTGCCTCTGAGCTGTTTGGTCTGAGAAACTTTGGTGCACTGTACAATTTCATTACTCTGGCAAACCCTGCAGGAACACTGGTCTTCTCTAGTCTCATTGCCAGCACCATCTATGATTCTGAAGCAGCGAAACAACATCCCCAAAGTATGGGATCATTGCTGTTGCATTTGCCAAATGCTGCTGAGTCTCTCAAGTGTGAAGGTAGCGTATGCTTTTTCCTAACTTCCATGATCATGGCAGCATTATGCGTTCTTGGAGCAGGCCTATGCTTGGTTCTAGTGTTACGAACAAGGATTGTTTATTCCAACCTATATGGAAAAACTTCTTCTAGTAGACTTCGATTATGAGAGAGTTTGGACTTACTTTGGTGTCCTATAGTTTTGAAATTACTGTTGCCGATTTTACTTCAAGAAAGATTGAAGATGCTGAACCAAGCATTTGATTTGAAGCTTTCTCTCTGGTGTGGAAAGCTGAAGAAGGGAAATTTTACTCAAAACAAAAGGAGAAAAAAAAAAAAGGAAAAAACAAAGTGTGTTGTCCAATACCTCCTACCGCATGGCTTTGTGCACTCTGGTCCATTTTTGTTGTTATAATATTCTTTCCTTTGCGAGTAAAAGTTTGATTGGCGTTAAATTTTGACACTATTCGGTTTCTACTATTATTTCCCACTTATTTGGTTGCTAGGGAAAAAAGAAAAAAATGTTATCATTTGTTGTAGTGCTAAGTGCCAAGATTATTATGTATTGTCTTTTATTAAAAAGTTTACCCTGAACACCCCCAGAAGCTCAAGAGGTGAAGGCTTTTTTAATTTTGACAATTTTTTAATGGCAGCATCTGACTTTCTGAAAAAAAAAAGGTTGTCTGAGAATCATAATCTTATTTTACTTCTGACAACTAGATCTATCGACAATAGCTGCATCTTACACTGCAAATAACGGGTGCAATTGTGTTTAAAAATAATAACCATCTTAACACGTACTGACAAATATTTACTATTTCAAATAGGATTATATTCATTGATGTGTTTACGATAATAAAACTGTTTTTTCTTCACACTAACATCTGGTATGGTTTAGAAGTTACACATCTTAATAGTCTATAAACAGAGTTATTCAATTCTTAAAGATGTAATAATTCGGATACGCTTTTAGTATTATAAATCTATGTTTCTTAAAACTTATTATAGCCCATATTATTAGTAATAACCTTTTTGTTTAACAATTTATCTTATCTTAAATTTATCTACTTGAATTAAATTTATCTAGTTCGAACCCTAGGTCTTTATCTCTTTATTTTGTAAGTGATATCATTGGGTGATTTTTCATTCGTCTTTAAATTTAGTAAATTAAAAATAAATTCTTGAAAGTATAATTCTTTTATCACGTAGGTGGATTCTAGTTAACTAACACTTATACGTGTCATATTAAATTATATCCATATTGTGATCTCATTAGGGACAAATTGAAGAGTTTTAAAATTACAATTTTACTTTATTTGAGTAAAATAAATAATTTCATAAAAAAATTATTACCGTTACAAATATGAGTAGAAATAGGTGAATAACATATGACCTAACTTGTCAAAGATCTGACTCAACATATTTATTAAAAAAAAAAGTTAAGTTTAAACATTTTGAAAAAGTTTATTTTAACTAAATATCATGCTTTAGGCTTTAGAAGAGGTTGTTAGATAAGGCGGGTTAGCTTATATAATAATAATAATATATATTTTAGATACAATACATA
>Ga0123340_1005559_pt1 | contig 11992 bp, 5 predicted proteins | sample SirMexnodulemix_FD_89961 | JGI IMG/M metagenome (GOLD analysis project Ga0123340, IMG submission 89961) | Root nodule microbial communities of legume samples collected from Mexico - Siratro Mexico nodule mix | ecosystem: Host-associated > Plants > Roots > Nodule | place: Mexico: Nepantla... | reverse complement strand
TTTTTTTTTAATAATTTTTTTTTTTTTTTTTTTTTTTTTTGCTAGAAGGTCAAAATTTTTTTTTTTTTTTTTTTTTTTTATTTACTTTTTCCTTCTGGTCACAGGTTATTATAGGCATCGGAGCAAAACCTGCTGTGAGCCCCTTTGAGAGGGTGGGCCTAAATACAGATGTTGGTGGTATACAGGTGAGGCCAATGAATAACAATAATTTGACAAAAATTTTAAAAGATTAGGAATTGAATTTGAGCACTTATAATACCCCTAACGATTAATAATGAACCCTATTTTGTGCATGGGCAAGACCATCTAACTCTTCCCTTTCTGGTGAATGAAGCATAGGGTTTTCGAACATATTAATCATCAATTTTGGGAGATCATTCTGTTTGTTAGAGATACTCTCATTTGCAGATGAAACATCGAGGGAGGCCAAAATAATGGTTGAAGAACTTTGTCTAAATGCATCAGTAACTTTTATTTCAGGTTGATGGTTTGTTCCGGACAAGCATTCCTGGAATCTTTGCTATTGGTGATGTAGCGGCTTTCCCTTTAAAGGTACAAAATTATTTTTGCTTTTGAGTTGAGTTTTATCAATTCATCGTTGGAGCATTCACGGTTTGGTTTGGATATATTTTAGGCAAAAGAAAGAAAGTATGGTTTTGTTTTTTATCAATTTGAATACAATCTAATCCAGTCCAACTTCTTATAGATCGGATTGGATTGCTTATGTGGTTTTTTGTTTTCTGTGGTAAATAACACATAATATTTAATAAATATAATAAAAACACTTATTCAATGTATTAAATATCGACCCGTAAGTCAATAGTCACAGCATTATCCAACTTGTAACAAAATAGTTAAAGTAATATGAAGTTTTTCTAGAGTTACAAATACATGTTTATGCATAAATTTAACATTACTAGAATTTAGGCATGGGAACTCTCAATCCTACAAAACTAGTTTATACAAAATATTTATACATAATTTCATAAATAAAATTATATATACACATAATTTGGGCTTGAATTGGATTTGGATTGGCTGTGAAAATCACATACGAATTCCAATCCAATTCAATAAAAAAATTTCAACTATTTCACTTTATTTGGTTTTTTTGGTTATTTTATTTTTGGCTTTTTAGTTCTTGATTTGCATTGAATTTGATCCGTTTATGTACATCTTTTCATTTCTTTTATCTTACATTTGAGTTTATGCAAAACCGGACAGATCTATGACCGTATATCTCGTGTGGAACATGTAGATCATGCCCGTCGCTCTGCACAGCACTGTGTGAAAGCATTACTCACCGCACAAACTCACACGTACGTTGGATTATATGTTTCTGTCATTTATCCTTCAAGTTCATTTTTTTTCCGCCAGCTGATTTAGCTGAATTTACTTAATGAATTTTCAGGTATGACTATCTTCCATACTTCTACTCGAGGGTTTTTGAATATGAAGGAAGCCCTAGAAAAGTATGGTGGCAGTTCTTTGGGGACAATGGTAAATATTACTTAAAAATAAATATCATCGCCTCACCTTTTTCTTCTTTTTCAACTTTTAAATATCTCTTATTGCTCTTACCATTTATTTTTCTTTGGATAGTTGGAGAAACAGTTGAAATTGGAAATTTTGATCCTAAAATAGCTACCTTCTGGATTGAATCCGGTAATGCTTTAATGTGTATGTTTACATGCATACATGTGCTTGTTTGATCTTTGAAGTGCTGTTACAAAGAATTTGATTACTTGATCACAGGTAAGCTGAAAGGAGTTCTTCTTGAAAGTGGGAGCCCTGAGGTATTTGCTAGTTGCCACTATTTTTCTACAGTGTGATTGATATTAGAATTATATACACACTCACATACTAGCAGAAAGGTAGACACTACATGGTCAGTCTTTCTGCATTTTTTATACTTTCAGATAAAACAATAAAATTGATATTTTACAGAAAGAATTATCAAATATTGATTTGTGTTAATTTTTTTTTTCTTTTGCTCAAGACATCATTTCATTTTGTTTTCATGATTTTTATCGAGATGAGGCACTTTTATACCAAATAATTATAATTCAATAGGTAAAGATGTGGAGACCAAAACTTGTTAACCTTTTGTTAATGTTTAGATTATATACTAAAGATTAAGATCGTCTACAGTTTTATAAAGAACTGCATCATCTAGTCTATTGATTTATCTTATTTAATAACAATTTTATCTTTTGATATTTAATTTAATTAAATTTAAGCGTGCAATTTATTGTAGTTCATTTAGAAACTGCAGAGTATCCTAATCCTATGGATACTTATGGAGTTTATATGCCATAATATATGTGACTTGTTTATGAAAAATCGGCAAAGTTGCTTTAGTTTTTATTGCTATCGTTAAATGCGTAGAGCGCGATAACACTGTTGGTCGGTAGTTATTTTTGTTAGCTTGGCTCTGATTCAGTTTGTATAATTTTTTGGTAGTACTTTTAAGAGAAGAAATTAAAAATGTTAAATTAATACTAGTAAGCTAAAATCAATTTATATACTTAAACTTTTACAAAGAAAAAATAAGAGAGGTTCTATAAAACTTAACTAATTGTTAGTTTTTGTTTATGGAAAAAGCTCAAAGCATTTTATCTCATTTTCTTCTCGCAGTGTTTATATTTAGGCAGAAGTTTATCTAAATAGAGCCCAAGTTCTATTTCTATACAATTACACTAGTAAATCACAGAATTTATACTCAGAACTAGTCCCATATAATTGAGAATTCATTTCAATAAACCTGGGATCATTGAAAGAGAAAACCTAATGCTGAGTTTTTTGTTTTTTAACTCAGGAATTTCAACTCCTGCCTAAACTCGCCAGAACTCAACCTCTGATTGATAAAGCCAAACTTCAAAACGCAACTTCAGTGGAGGAGGCACTAGAGATTGCTCGGGCATCCTTGCAAGGCGAAGCCGCTGTCTAATAATCTCGGTAAAACCAGTCATTTTTATTCATTTATGGTCAGATATCTGTCGTCATCTGAGTAGGGATTGCCCCTTTGAGAGAGAATAATTTTTTATTATATCCAGTCTCATGGCATTATTCATGGATTTGAACTGGAATGAATGTCTTGGATTTGATTTAGCGTCATTTGGCATCAATTAATTTTCTCAATAATTTAAGATAGTCTTTGCCTTTACACGTTACATTTATTGTCCTGGAATGTGATTATTAACTTGCTACCCTAAACCCTGACTTCTTTCCATTTCCCTCATAGTCGATTTTTTAGCCACTGTTTTTGCTGGTTAATTTGCTTTTGTTTGCTTGACCTTAAATTTCCAGGTTCGTTTTCTAATAAAATACAAGGCAGAATAAAATTCTTTTGTATGTGTCATGTGGATTTTAGTTCATTGTTCGCTGGTTGATTTTGGTAGATTAAAAATTGAGTACGAAGGGTTTCTATTGCTATATGGTTGGCTTGCTATATGGTTGGCCTCGCACTTTTTAGATTCAAATTTAAGTGCTTGGGAACACAAATAAAAATGGTATTAGATATGAGAACAACCGAAGTGCGCATACTACTATTTTGCTTACAGATGTAGACAAACAAAAAAATTGAATTATTCGACATAAAGGAAACGGAGGGAAAGAGTAGAGAAATTGAACGAGGTGTCTGTGCAGTTTGATATTTTTTTTAAAAAAAGTATCTTTCTAGAAAAACACTAAATAGAAAATAATATACTCATTATTTGCAATTTAGGCTTCGAATACCGCTATCTATAATACTCATTGTTTTAGAAAGTGAAAAGCGCAAGAGATTGTATCATTGAAAACTGATGTTATTTACCCATGCAGAAGCATGAATAAAGTTTTTGTTTTGAAAAAAAAAATGACTTAGGATAGCTTACAGAAGCAACACTCTTAATTTTGACCGTTCACATCAGGCTTCTGAGTATGCATCGTTATTTTATATTTATTGAGAATATTTACTTCATTGAATTGTGTTTTGTTTCCTCTATTAATCTTTTGATAGTTAAGTGGCTTAAGCAAAATATGATAAAACCAAAAGTTGTTGAAGATTGTTCATTTCTTTCTTGTAACTCTTTCATCCACTTCAACATTGGAGTAAGCGGAGTAATGTTTTGGGAGAATCATATTACTTCTTCAACATAAATAATGGGAATTTAATTGAATTTTTAGTCCTCTTAAAACTATCAATTACTCTATAGAGGCATATTAATGAAATTTAAAATACATGTAAACATTTTTGAGTTGAAACATTACAAAAATAAAAACATCAATGGAGAGAATCAAAGATTTCTTGCTCTGTTTCATTTTTTTTACTATTCAAATGTGTTTTCTCCTTTCTATTTGATGAGAATTGATGCGAGAGACATGATTGCTTCAAGTTTAGCCTTTGAGAAGGGAAATACTACAATGACGTTACGTTTAGTCATTAATTGCATCTCGAAACCTCTTGTTCCATAAGAACTCCAAAGCACATTAATGATGTGAGTTCAATTGAATTACTCCATCCAATCACATACTAATTGAACTCAAAACAAATACAAAAAAATATTTGAGTTAAAAAAAAACAGTGAGAAAGAAGCAAAGACTTTTTGAGTAATTTCAATGCTTTTGTTTTTACTACTTTGTCATTGAAGGAGGAGATAAATTTGCCTTAAGTTTAATCTTTGACAAGGGAAAACCTACAATTTACAATAACCTTAAGTTTTGGCATTAATTATATATCGTGTAATACGTTTTGTTTATGGACGACAACCTTTTGTTCAATACACAATAATTTAATTTAACCTCCAAAAATATTTTTCAATTACTTTGTCCAAGCACATACTTGTAGAACTTAAAAATAAAATAGATGGAAAAATTTTGGTGTTAAACTTAAAAAAAGAAACATGAATAACAAGTTAGAGACTTTTTAAAGTAATTTTCAATATTTCATTATCATCATCTTGAACTTTTATTTACCATTATTTACTTTGTTTTATTTTTACCAAAGAACTAAATAAAAATAATAATGTATTATCCAACACTTGATAGATGTTGAACGAAAAGAAAAAAAATTCAACAAATAATTAATTATTAAAATAAAAATAACATTAAATTATAACTTATTTAAATAATATATAATGTATATTTTTTCATTTTATTTATACATTTCATATTCATATTTACCCTTAATTATATTTTATCATAATTCATAATTATCTGCCATGTGTATAGTAGAAAAGAATAAAAAAAATGCAGAATATCAAGGGATGGACAAGAACAACCTTTTTCTTCCTTTTTTGCCTTCAATTTTTTATTTTAACAAAAGTTATATACATTAATCAGGAGGAGAAAGAATTGCAATGTTGTTGTCATGAAAGATGTAATTAGTGTGCACCTAACTCATCAGTATAAGTGATCCCTAATTTTATATTTATTATATATAAACTATAGTGCGTGCTTATTTCTTAGGTTTCGAATCATCGATCCCTAACTCCCGGAGTAGCAAGAACATAGGAATGTAATGGCTCTCATGAAGATTCTTGTAGCAGCAATATTGCAGTAAATGCGTGTTTGGATAATGACCGTTGATTTGGTCCCCAAAATCACATCCAAAAATGGATTGCCAAGAAGGATGCAAGAGCTTTGATGTGAATTAATGGAACTCAAACTCAAACCATACCCAACTGGAACTTGAAACGTAATAGCTTTTATAATGTAGGAGAATAAAACCTATGAACCATTGGTTCTCAACCATTTCCACCTTACTAATATGTTCACCCAATTCTTGTTTTCCTTTTATGACGTCGATGGGCTATACTGATCAGATGGGAGATCAGTTCTTGGTCCCATTTTTAAAACTGAGCTTCCAAATTGAAAAAAAAATAAAATTGGGCTTTCTTGAACTCTATGAGCACGGATTTTTTCTGCACCTCAATACCTTCCTACTGCATTTTCATAAGTTTTGAAAATTTCAAAATTGTTCTTGTAAAAATGACTAAAACGGTCTTCTGTTTCTTTTAAAAGAAAATACTGAACCGGATGCCTCATCTCCTGTTTACAATTTTTTTTCAAAATATAAATCGGATAGAGTGTCATCCGGTTCATATTTTCCAAATGAAAATATAAACCGGATGACATCCCATCCGGTTTACATTTTGAAAAAAAATTATAAACTGGATGGGGGCCCATCAGATTCACAATTTCATTTGCAAATGTGAATTGGATGGCTCCCCATCCGATTTACATTTTAGTTTTTTACCAAAATATAAACCGGACGCGCGGCATCTGGTTCATACGAAGTTCATCTTCTCCAACGCAGATCCACTGTCGACGACAATCCAATCATCAAATTAACTATCCTAATCATTAATACCACTCACAAATTGCTAATAATTATAAAAAAATTACTTTTCACTTGTTTAAAGCTTTAACTCAAATTGAAGCAAATACGCAGCTTCTCCTCTCAGATCTGTGATGCAAACGTTGAATACTCTCACCTACATACAGATTACTTTTGTTGACGGTAAAGGTGAAAAACAGATATAATGACTGAACCGTATGCTATAGTGAAGCAACGAATCGGATACAAGCAAAGGAAAAATAAAGCAAATGAAGCATATAAAAGTGATTAAGAAGGTAAATAAGGATAGAGGATATTTTAGTCTTTTATTATTATCATTTATTTAATAGTATGTTTGTATTTTTGGCTAAATTATGGAGGTGCAGGATGAGGATAATGGGACGGAGGAAGAATTCGTGAAGGATATTTACCGGCATGTTGAATTGATCCAAGATCCAACTCGATAACGAATTTCTCAGTTGTGAAAATGAATTTTTTAGCATTAATTCATGGTTCATCAATTCTTGGGGCATTAAGAATAGAAAGAAACACTTAATTGAAATATAGAGCTTTGAGTTAAGATATAGTATTAAGGTCTAATTTATGAGAAATTGATATTGGGACAACCTAGAGAACTATTTACACAACGGAAGAAAAAAAAAAATTGAAAAGCAGAGATGATAGAGAACTCCATATATCATAATATCCAGTGGTGCACTTAGACTACTTTAATAAAACGGTTTAAAAGCTTGTCAGTAACCATTTATTAATAAATTATTTGCAAGTATTTTGTATAAGTCCTTGTCATACTGTGACCTTAATATAAAAAAACAATCCCTATACTTTCTATCGAAAAATATTTGAATCAAGTAACACATTTGGAACATTTATCTCCTAAAGTAAAAAATAAAAAATTTACAAAAAAATATTAACAACTAAAAGAGAGGATGCTGATATTTTTTTTTAATAATATATCATCTTCAATACAGAGGCAGAGAAAGAGACTAACGATTTTAATACTTTCGGTTTCTTACGTCAAAGAACTAAAGGCCATAATAAAAAACAAAGCTTAGTAGTCTATTTATTTTCTTTATTTGAAAGTGCGTGTCTTTTTCTCATTTATAGAAAAATTGTTCAAGCACAATTCATCTATGACAAGGATTAAACATATGTTTTTTTATTTTTTAAATGAACGAATTCGATTTTAATGTGAAAGTAAAATTATATACCTTTATCGTTCTAACATTTTAAATTGCGATTTTTATTTTAGAATTATATGATAGTTGTTAACTATTTACATGTTAGACAAAATATCAAGTGATTACCTGATTAACCATCCATTGATACATATTATATAATGTCAACATATAACATTTATAAAATTTTAACATGCAGCATATAATTATTGTTGGTCCACATAGAGTGTATAACATGCAGCATGACTCATAGGTCATTGCTAATGCGAAAGACTTGGTCAAGCTTTTCACCTCAAATGTTCATCACAACACGCAAAACAGAGACAAAATCAAAACAAATTCATTTACTTGGCTGTCATAAGTCTTGCGTCAATTTCATCCCTTTCTTGCCCAATACTCTCATTCAAACAAAAACTATAAAATGCTTCTCAAACTTAAAAGAACTTTAAACTTTTTATATTTTTTAAATTGATGAATTACTCCCTCTTTGGCCGATGATTATAGTTTAATAAATAAATAAAATATAAAATGTAAGAATGTGGAGTTATTGGTGGAAGCATGCAGTAACTTTTTCTGAGGTGTGGTGTACTTAGGAAGTTTTAAAATAAAAAAAGAGTGATGTTAACCCGAAGGGTTGATTTAACAATCTTAAACGAGTTATTGTATTGAAAATGGTCTAAAATGTTAGTTTACCCAAAAACAATTAACTAAGAAGGCACTTGTTTGACTTGTTTTGATGTTACATTATATAATAACAGAAGTAGTCTATGCTTCCCATAAACCTTACCCCAACCCAACACTCAAATTGCACTGCTAATTTCTCTGCTTCTTCCTTTCTTCCTCTTCACTCTCTCTTCGTCAAAACTTAGACTAATTTGTAAATGAAGGTGAGATTTCCTAATCTTATTCAAAGTTCAGATCCTTATGCACTTCATATGTTATATCTTCTGTTTCTCTCTATTTTTATATGTTTTTGTTTTGCCTTTCATAATTTTTTGTTTCTCATCATTCTTCCTTTAAACAAGAATGACCACTTCAATATAGATCTCTTTTATCTTTGTTTAAGTGGATTTTTCATTTTATATCCCCCACCCTAACTCTGCTTTTTATTACTATCATACCCATTTTCCAATTTGTTTCATACATATATTTAAAAGCTATCATAGTGGGTGCAGATTATAGTATACTGTAGCATGGTGCATATGTTGGTGATTGTTGTTTGGAGATTGCTTCTATCGTTTATCCGAGTGATCTTCATGTTGTTGTTTTGTTGCAGAAAGTGGTGGTGAAATTGGATTTGCACGATGACAGAGCAAAGCAGAAGGCCATGAAATCGGTTTCTAGCCTCCCAGGTACTGATTTAAGACCTTACTTTTATAATTTATGGAGTCAAAATTATAAGTTTGATGACAATAAAAAAATACATCTAATAAATTCTCTCTTTTATTTAATGCAATTTCTAACTGCAAGTATTGGACCATTTGGAAGCATTCGATATATAAAACTTGATTTGGAACAATTTTTGTCCATTAATTTGTGAGAATGGCTTTCAATAAACCATGTTGTTAATATAAAAGGAAAAGGAGTTAATCACAGGAATGGACGTTGATTTTGTTCCTACTTGCCACTCAGAATAACAGTGAATCATCAATTCCTTGAACAGCTTTTGAAAAACGAATCTTAATTTTTCTATTATGATCCATGTCTCCATTAAGTAATGATGTAGCTAACACGGATTTAAAAATAAATAAATAAAAGAGGTTTGATGGTTCTGAAATGGCACACAAACATGAAGCCAAAATAATTATAGAGATCAGAAATTTGTTTACATGTTTATTATGTTTGATGATGTGAGTAGGATAATATGAATATGCAGGTATCGATTCGATCTCCATGGACATGAAGGAGAAGAAACTGACTGTGGTGGGTGACGTGGACCCTGTGGATGTGGTGAGCAAATTGAGAAAAACTTGGCACACAGAAATTGTCACTGTTGGGCCGGCAAAAGAGCCAGAGAAGAAGAAAGATGAAGGCAAGAAAGATGATGGCAAAAAAGATGACAACAAAAAGAAAGAAGATGACAAGAAGAAAGATCCAAACCAACAAATTGAAGAGCTTGTCAAGCTCTACAAAGCTTATAATCCCCACATGACCACATACTACTATGTTCAGAGTGCTGAAGAGAACCCTAATGCTTGTGCCATTTGTTGACTCACTCTCATGTTCCACAACAACAAAAAACCACAAGTCATGTTTCTTGGTGAATCCCATGGCACCAGACATGAACCAAAGTCATCAATTACGATGTATTGATTGAGACATCTATCTATAGGACTATGATGTACCAAAACAGGCTATGGAGTTTTCAATGAATAAATTAATCGATGTGTGATTTGTGGGAATGTTGATCATTATTGTGATTTGTGATACAAATCTATAAATTGTGTCAATTGGGACTTTATATGTAACGTAGAAATTGGGCTCTACTTGATGTATACATTTTGAAAAGTTTTTCTTGGGATAAGATTGAATTGTGGAACACGGTCTTTTATTTTGATTATCAAGATCAAGATATGATGACGATGTTTAAGGTTTTTTATATTCGGAAGATTAAAATATTGAATCGTGGTTTTAGTTTTGTTGCCAAAACCAGTGGCCAAATAAATATCCAAGTTAGCTTGCGGTTGAAAGCATGTCTCCTTGATTAAGAAGTTTAAGGTAGGGTTGTCACAACAACCCAAGGTAACTTCAAATATTTAATCAAAACCTGGGTTTAGTTTAAGGAAACGTTTTAATTGGATGTAATATTTTTTTTTTCTCTAGACGTCTTAAAAATGTATCTTTAATCTCTAATTAAAGCTTAATCATGTTTAGTCCCTCAATTGTTTCTCCGTCAATATGTCTTGTCATTTTCTTCAAGTAAGAATTTATCTGATAAATATAATAACATCATCAACGATTCAGTGACTTCCCACATGGTATAGAAGTTTGACGGGATACAATGACATTCTTAATTACGTGGTTAACAACGCAATTGGTTTGTTAACCCTGGAAATTAACGACGACCAATTAAAATTGAAAAATGTTGTAAATAAATTCCAATGATAATCCTAATTGTATTTGGAAAAGTAGCCTTAAAGGGAATCGTTTTAGCACGAAGTAGGTTGTGAAAGAAGTGGCTCTTCCGGTGTATTAGGAGGTGTGTAAAAATGATTGAAGAAAGGCATCACTGTAGGAAGTGTGACATTTTGCATACCAAATGGTGAAAATGTTTCTTCTAATTTGTCGGTTGGTTTTAAATTCTTGATGTTGACAAACCACCAATTAGAATGACAACAAATTGGAATGATGTGCTTTGATCAAGATAAAGCAAAAGACAAAGAAATATAAGAAAAATGAAGAAATAGGAGAATGGAATTTATAACATTAAGCACATTTATCGTATATACGTGTGATTGCTCTTGCACTGTCTCAAAACCTAATTATGTTACTGCATTTAAGACCATTTGATTGGGGTTATAATGACTTTAACGAGTCATAAATCTGCAAATTCTCAATAATAAGTTACAAGGAACGTTCAATTTATCAATTATTAACTGGATCAAGACATAAATAAGAAGAAAGGAGAACGATAAAGTAGGACAAGTAATTCTGGTTGAAAAATAACTATTTATCTTTTTTTCTACTGGAACAACTTTCATTCACTGCTTAAACATAATTTCAAAATTAGAAAGATGAACTTTTTAAATTTGTATTCTTCAAATTATAAATTAATATAACAATAAATAATACTAAATCATTAAAGTCTTTTTAAAATTTTGGTCTGCTGACAACTACTTACTCAATAACATACACAACTGAAACATAAAAGCATTTTCTAACAAATCTCTCTCCCCTTATTCTAAAACTAATTTGAACTTCAAAGGTTTAATTACTTATGTTTTGTTTCTTCACCTTAATCCTTTTAATTTTTTTTAATCTTTTTTCTGCTAATATCCTTTTCAAAAAAAGTTACTCAAGTAGCATTTTTTTAAATTTTAATTTCCTTAATTCCCTAACTAGGATAATTTAATATATATATTGAGATTTCTGTTTTCATAACCTAACAATTTTATTTCAATTTTTCTACTACTTATTTTTACATTTTTTTAACAAACTAAAAGTACTAAATTTAATTCAAATACTAATATTATAATTTTTTCTTCCAATTTCAGTCTTGCTATAAAGATACACTTACAAAATTATTATGATTAAAGACCTACTTTATTTTGTTTTCATAAAGCATGTATATAAACATTTTTATGGTAAGACTATTGTATTTTGACTGGCTGAGAATTGTGCAGGGTTATAGATTAATGTTACTTTTTTTTTTTTTGTGTTAGGTCAGACCCAATTATAAAACACAAGATTGATAAATTATAATTGGAATTTTTAATTTATTAAAAAATTAAATATAAAATTATAATATATATATATA
>Ga0123340_1005555_pt1 | contig 11997 bp, 8 predicted proteins | sample SirMexnodulemix_FD_89961 | JGI IMG/M metagenome (GOLD analysis project Ga0123340, IMG submission 89961) | Root nodule microbial communities of legume samples collected from Mexico - Siratro Mexico nodule mix | ecosystem: Host-associated > Plants > Roots > Nodule | place: Mexico: Nepantla... | reverse complement strand
CTTTTTACTTATAATTATTTTCTTGTATATTTATATCACAAAATTAGAACATACAAATTTCGGTAGTTCCACTTTAATATTCAGTAACTATTTTCCATTTTATGCATTTTGTATACTAAATTTAACAATTAGGACACATTTTTTATTAGATACTATAACTCAGCTCCAATGAAAATTTCTTAAAAAGAGGCTACTCAACTTCAATCGCTTGGTGGGTGTTTATACGGAGACACGAATTCGTACATATAATTTTATTGAATTAGACAGCGGTTTGAATTTTCTGTTCCTAAACCTAAAGTAACACCCTCTTAAAGACTGTTTAAGTCAGTTAATTCATTAATGTAGATTTCCTTTCACTCAATGTCAATGATTTAACTAAACATTTGGTTTTATCACAAATTGAATTTGATCCTACCATTTAAAACAGTGTTGAAAGGACTTCATAGATTTGTCGTGTTCTTTTTTCGAATTTCCCCTTAACTCATTGAGCCATTACATATGACTTCAGATCCATTAAGAAGTTAAGTAATTTAGGGTGTGATAATTAATTTTTATTTTTTAGTTTCAAAACTATGAAAAAAGAAACTTGCTTTATCGCTAGTAATTATTCTACCCACTTTTCCATTTTACGTGTTTAAAATACTTAAGCAGAAATGAATTTGTCTGAAACTACATCAAACTAAAAACAATTCGTCTTAAGTGAATTGAATTTAATACTTTTATCATATTTGCAATTATGATTTTTTATCAAGCTAAACTTATTTTTAGTCCAACTGAACTTCTTTTTTCACTAATATTAAAAGTATGAAATTTTTATCCCTTTATAAAACTAGTTCAAGTTTTATTGTTCGAGTTACGTTTAACTGTCTTTATTTTTTGGTTTAAAAAAAATTATTTTGAAATGATTTTTAAAATTTTAATAAATTTGAAATAAAAAATTTATAACTAAATAATGTTTATTTATTTTATAAAATAATTTCCCAATAAATATGTGAAAAGAAAATCAAACACATGGGTTACAAAATCAGAGTGTTATGAAGGTAGAGAAAAGTTAAATTTACTCATCAAAATTGGAAAAAAAAAGAAAAAAACTGTCCCTGAAGTTAAGTTTTCAAGTAAAGGTCTCTCATTCAAAACTAAATCATTTTTAACATCACAAAAATCGAACTATAGAAGTCTTGCTCATCCATAGTTAAATATAGATATAGATAGATATAGATATAGATTTCATCAAATCTAAGTCAGTTCCCTCCCTTTTGAAAAAAGATTCAGCACAATTACACTTGAATCCAAAGGCCAATAAACTGTGTTTGCAATATTGTATCGATTACAGAACATTACATGATTATATTTTTGTTTCCTACATTTATACATATTATATACATTTTAAATATGTCGTTGCAAAAATGAGATTCCGAAGATGAGGCCATGCCAGGTATGCATGCCAATTATTTAAGCTTTTGCTTAACGAAGCTGCTAAATGTGGAGAAAGGCAATACTAAATTAAAGAAAAGCTAAATCAAATTAATTAAAAAGTTACACATTCCGATTAACAAGGGATGCTCCCCAAAGATAGATTTCATATTGGCTGAGGATGAGCTAAATTCGCTTGTATAGAAATATTTCAAGTCACGTGTTAACAATCTCTTCCAAAAACGTAGAATACAGGTTCTGAATTGCAGTTCCGTGACAAAAAACAGCATCCTTAACATAATATCAAACCACAAAAGCTGCAATTTAAAACCTTAACATTCTGCGTTGTTGAGGTTAAAGGTGACCAATCACCATGGCTACGGCGAAAGCCATTTTTTTCTTAGGCATTGCTTTGCTCTCTTGCAGCATGATAGGTGCATCGCGTGTCCTTGAGACTCGCCGTAGCCTCCTCCTTCCAACTCAAAATAACGGTCCAAAAATTTTTGACGTGACAAAATTCGGTGCTGTGGCAGACGGCGAGACAGACAATATTGATGTGAGTTTAATCTATTTGATTACCTTCCTAGATTCAACCAATTCCTTCCGAACTATGTGAATAACTACATGTATGTACGGTCAAATATAACAAACGATTGATTGAAATAATGGAGGAAATTTAAAGCACAATTTGTTGCTTTAGAGAGAAGTAAAATGCATGAGCATGTGGTACGTGATCATATTAATATACAGTTAGGGAAGATATGTTTAAGGAATGGTTATATATATGCAGGCATTTAGAGCTGCATGGGGAGCAGCATGCAAGAACAGTACTACTCAAGCAAAGGTTTTGATCCCAGAGGGAACTTATCGTACTGCACAAACTATGTTCGCGGGGCCATGTAGCAGCCCTAAACCTATAACCGTTGAAGTTGTAGGAACTGTTAAAGCCAACACAGATCCATCTGAGTATGTGAGTCCAGAATGGTTCACGTTTGAAGACATTGATGGCCTTGTGTTGACTGGCAGAGGAGTTTTTGATGGCCAAGGAGCTGCTATGTGGCCATATAACGACTGCAAGAAGAACAAAAACGATTGTGCTCCCCTCCCGTCTGTAAGCATATTCTTAACACATTCAGTTTTCTTTCTTATTCATTAAGATCGTTGAAGATCTCAGATCAATTAGAATGAGACATTTCAATATTTTATCTTAATAATGTTGTTGAACTTATCAGGAACCATTAATAATATATAAACAGATATAAACCTCATCTTACAAGGTTGTTTACATGTAGTCTCTAAAATTCTACAAGGTGAACAACTCGATGGTGACAGGAATCACTTCGTTGAACAGCATGCAGTTCCACTTTCACATTCACGGGTGTACCAACGTGTCACTGTCTCACCTCAACATAACAGCACCGGGAAACAGTCCCAACACAGATGGCATGCACATAAGCTCAAGCGATATGATCAAGGTCTCCAGCAGCGTGATTGGAACCGGCGATGACTGTATTTCCATCGGACACAGTACCACTAACCTTACTATCCATAACATTACCTGCGGTCCCGGTCATGGCATCAGTGTGGGAAGCCTTGGTAAGAGGCCAGAGGAGCGAAGTGTGACCGGCGTTACTGTTACGAATTGCACGTTCGTGAACACCACCAACGGTGCCAGAATCAAAACCTGGATCGGGACAGTGCCGGCGGAAGTTAAGAACATTACCTATGAAGGCATCATCATGAAGGACGTCCAGAACCCAGTTGTCATTGATCAGAGTTATGGCTCCAAATTGGCCAGAGCAGTAAGTAACTTAACCATGCAATCGTGCAATATGCAACTTTGGAGTGAGATAGAAAGAAAAAGGACAAATTAAGCTAAATGACTGGAAAAACATATAATAATTTCATAACCCTTTTTACTTGAAATATTGGAATGGTTAAATTTACTTTTGGATTAACTTCATGTGTGGTTCCAACAGTTTTGTGTGAAATTGTATAGCCTTGTTGTTATGTGATCTAACTATGTAAATGTTCAGCGATCAACTTCGGTATGGAAGATCAGCAATGTTCATTTCCGCAATATAAAAGGAACTACAGTGTCAAACATAGCAGTGTCTCTGCAATGCAGCACTAGGAACCCCTGCGAGGGTGTGGAGGTTAAGGATGTAGATTTGGCTTATGCTGGTTCACTCAATACAACGTTCCTATCCTCTTGTTTAAATGCAAAAGCTATTTTTGGAGGGATATTGAATCCACCACCTTGTTAGATTTTCCAGGCTGTTTATACTTTAAGTAAAGGGGTGATGATACACGAACACCCCATTTTTTACTACACACTCACCCTGTTTGGACGAATCAACTCAAAAAAGTCAAAATATTATTTTTTTATTAGATATTAGAAGGCTGTAGGAGAATTGAAAGTTGCACATGTAAAATTTTCATTTAATAAATGAGAAGAAAAAAAGTGTCACTCTTACACCTTCGTGACTCTTATTATTATTATTATTTTTTTATGTTTAGTTTACATGGTACCACTTTAGCAGCATGGAAATCCTAGCAGCTAATTTTCATGTTAAGTGTCTACGTACGTAGATGTTAATAAATTAAAGTTTACAACAAATTATAGTGAAAATAAAAATAGAATGATAATGAAACACCTTGGCTTCATAAGCAATAATTTCGGAAGTTAATTAATAAGAAACTTTTTTTTATTTGATTTATCATTAAGTCTAAGATATATTGCTTGACATGAATGCTTCGCAAACAATACATGATGAACACCTTAAGTTTCAAATAATAAATTAAATAATTAATTAATTGATTAATTATTATAGGTAGATTTTTTTTTATATATTATGATAACAAAATCTCGTTAATTTTTATCATATTATTTCATATAGTTAATAATTAAAATCTATGATGAAAAAGTCTATTAAAACTAAATGTGAAAATGTCTTATTTTCAAAAATTATACTTAATCCAACTCAAAATATTTAACCATCATTAAATTATGGTTTTAAAGATTTTTTAGTCTCACAAACTCTGTGAGCAAATATTTTTTCTATGTTTCTTCTAGTTTCTTATAGGAAAAAACAATTGTTCTTACCCGACTCGAGTGGAGGTCGTCTGAGGTGGTGTTGTCTGCAACTGAGTTGAAGACGTTGAACTTGAATGGGACTACCTGCAGAAGACTCTTTGATGCTCAAGTCAGTAAAAGTGTAAGAAGTGTTTAAGAATATATGAGTATAATGAGATAGATAGACAAAAGATACTCCCTACTCCCTGTAGACCTAGTCATATTTATAAGACCTTGTCATTAAATACCATATATTTTCCTATAATGATTTTGGACGTTATGAATCACGAATGACTAGAATTATCACAACATAATATGATTGAGGTCAATTAGAATCAATTGTAATAATCTACCGGGTAGGTACATAAACCTCTCGAGTTCGTGATTCTAACAGGTGAACTGTTTTGATGACCAAGGTGAACTCATCTCGGCCTACCTTCTGTTTGGATAAGGCATTTCCCGTGGAGTTTTCAAGTCTTTGCAGAACATGGATTTAGGAACTGGGTTTAAGAGTTCATTTTCCAAGTTAAGCGTTTGTTTGATCTTTGTACTCGGGTTTGAGTGGGCGAACGTTTGTTTGGCTTTCGAGCTTTTGATTTAAGCATTTTCTTAGTCTAACACATATAATAAATTGCATGCTCATCTAAATCACACAAAAATATATGGTTAGTGTGAATATAAAATTAACATACAACTTGAGGGTTTTTTCTATGCGAAGGTATAATAGAAGAATTGTATGTAACTTCACCTTGTACATAGAGAGAAATTATGTTTAGTGCAAACCCATGACTAACTGATAAGTGTCATAATATAATATTGGTAAATATTTATTGAAATGTTAATAATGCACTATTCTAAAATTTTCCTGACATGTTAATGGTCATTATACTTTATATCCTTCAAATAAAATAAATAAAATAATATAATTGACAATGTAGAATGAAAATGGAGGGATTAGGATGATTCTTTCAAATAATAATGGAGGGTACGAAAAGTTTATTTGACCCCACGGTGGGCGCCAAATGTTCTTACCTGACTCGAGTGGAGGTCGTCTGAGGTGGTGTTATCGGCAACTGAGTTAAAGACGTTGAACCGAATAGGGGTCCACTTGCAGAAACTCTCTGACGCTCGCTCAAGTCAGTAAGAATGTAAGAAGGTTTTCAAGAGTATATGAGTATAGTTAACGACCATATATTTCCCTATGATTTTGGACGTTATGAATCATGAATCACTAGTAGAAAAAAGGGCTTCTACGCCGTCAATATAATGTCGATTAAACCAAAAATCGACGTTGTCAAAAATGCGGTGACATCTTTGTAAATAAATCAACATTCATAACGTCGATTAGACCAAAAATGACATTGTGATGTGTACACAACGTCAGTTAAACAAAACAACCGTCATGGATATATCAGTAAAAAATAAAAATTCAAAATTTAAAAATTTTCAAATGGCAGGTGAGCATCACGTCGGTTAGGAGCTACAAACTGACGTGGTGTGTCCAACCATGACGTCGATTATAGGACTCCAACCGACGTCATGGTCACACTGAGTACATTGAGGAAAAAGCTGGGTGAAATTAGGGTTTATACCACGTCGATTCTGGGTTTCTAACCGACGTGGTGGGTCATCATAATTAAAATTGGGGATTTCAGGCCATGCACCATGTCAGTTAGAAGCCCAGAACCGACATGGTGCTTCTAGCTTCACTGTTTTTACTTTTACACTTTGCCTCCCTCTCTCATTTTCACTCTTATGCGCTCTATTTCTTCACAGTTCTGTCTCGCTCAGTTTCTCTCTCACGCATTCTCTCTTGCATTCTATATCGCTTTCTTGCTCATGTTCTCATTGGTACGTGGTGTTCTTCTTCGCGTGTTGTTCTCCCCCGTCTCTCATTGTCTTTTGTGGTTTCATTCACTCCATTTTTGCATTTTTTGGTTTTGATAGATTTCGTTTGGGTTGATTTCCGTTCACTGGTTTTGTTCTCACTATCTACAAGAGGTATGTTTTCGTATCTTTGTATGTTTGGAATGCTTTCTGGATGTTTGTATCCTAGATTTAGGTTTCAAAATTTTTTGAACAAAAAAACTTCAAATGGCCATAACTTTTGATAGAAAGCTTGGATTGAGACGCTTCAAAAATGAAAGTTTCCCGAAATTGTGTAACGAAGCTCCTAAGCCATCTCCAAAGGGGATTCTGAATTTTTTTTTCCAAAATTCCATTGTTTACCCTATTTTTTTAATATTTTTGTATTTTTTTAGATTTCAGCCTACTATTTCATCTATTTATATTTGCCAAAAGGTTCTGGAAATTGTTGTGGTTTTTCTTTGTATGTATTGAAGATTTATCAAAGCTATTCTGGAAAATTCTTAAATTTTTTTTTCTGATTTTTTCTTTTAAAAAAACAACCCTATTACGTTGGTTGTGGGGCTTCCAACCGACGTCATGATCACGATACAGCACCACGTCGGTTTTCTGATCTTAACCGACGTGGTAATGATTTTTACTACGTGGATTGTTTAACCGACGTCATTTTTAACGTTTCATGGGTCAACGTCGATTCGGAACCCGAAGATAAAGGCCTCTCAGAATATAAATGTTATTTTTCTACTAGTGAATGACCAGAATTACCATATATAATATAATTAAGGTCAATTAGAATCAATCTAAATTTGAGTAAATTGAATCAATAAGTAATAATTTATTAATTGGTAATTAATAGTAGGCTAATATGACCTTTTTACCAAATAGGTATACCAACAATTAATTTTAAAACCAATAAACTCTTTTTTATGCTTTCTTTTTTGTCATGAACGTGATCAACTTTGCATTGATCAGGAGTCATCATAAGGTTTTATATAAAAGAATAACAACATCTTATAAGTTATTAATATTTTACGTGCCGGATATATCACATTAATTTGTAGATGAATAGTAGCTTTCACAAATGATTTGAAGGACTGACATGAAGAATAAAAAATATTTAGATTAGGTACTTAAATAAACTTATGTTGGACCGACATGTAAGTCGTAGTAGATTTATTTTATAAAATAATAATTATATTTTAAAAATTAAAATAATAATATTTATATATTAAATTATATTTAAATTTTAAATTTAATAATATGACTTCAATTTTAATAAATATACAAATTTATTAGATTTTTATTTTCTTAAAGAATAATTAAAATAGGTTAAAATGGGCCATTGGCATGTTGAGTGGGACAAATTCTTCTTGCGCTTCCATAACGTCGTCCTGCACCTCCATAAAATTTTAAAATCCAAAATTATTCTTATGGAAGTAATCAAAATTGACACTTTCAAAAAAAAAATGTAAACCGAAACAATTTGAACCACGAAAGAATTAATGGTAAGAGATTTATACTTGGTGGACGTATGCACTTGTGGTTGATAGGAGTTGAAAGATGGAGTTGAAATTGAAGAGAAAGAAAACGCAACTGTGTGTTCAAGTTGTTCTTATGGTGGGTATTTATTTTTACAGAGGCAGATGAGTCTGAGTTCCAAATCACTTTTCACTATTATTTATGAAATTATGTTCTCAGTCTATCTATGAAATTTGGTGGTGGTGGTATCTGTTTTTCTACAATTTGGAATTGGTTTCTTCAAAAGTTTTTGTTCGAACGCTTTAAACTTTGTGTAGTGAAAAACACAATCTATTATGTTCAAAATTATAGGGGTACATATAGTAATTATGGCAGTACAAGTAGTAATTAATGTGGTAATGGAAGCAAAATTTTTTTAGCTAGGTATGTGTGAATAAATAAGTTGTTGATTACGTGTTAGAATCTTTCACCGTTTTATATGGATTAATAAATTATTCACTAGATATTAGTCTCTTTCATCGTTACATGAGAATTTACATATGATATGTTAGTTTATTTCACTGCTACGTGCGGATTAATAAATTGTTGAGTACGTTTAGTCTCCTTCACCGCTACTTGTGGATTAATAAATTGTTGACTAGATGCTAGTCTCTTTTACTATTATGTGCGGATTAATAAATTGTTGAGTATTTGTTAGTATCTTTTACTATTACATGTGAATTAATAAAGTTTTGACTAAGTGTTAGCCTCTTTCACCACTAAATGAGGATAAACAAATTATTGACTACGTGTTAGCCTCTTTCGCTGTCACATAGATTGGGTGAATTTGATACTTTTAAAGATTTATGTTTTTAAACTGATTTATTTGCATTGTGTTGTTATAATGTAGATATAAATGGGCAAGCTTAGAGTAGATATTCAAAGGAAGTAGATTGGAGGTCTTAATTTCAGTCACGAACTGCTCCCCACAATACGCCCAAACCATGTTCTCTACTAAACTTCAACCACCGTCAACAACACAAACAAACATGCTAGGTAACCAAAGGTGCAATGAACGTACTCTATGATAGCCAAAATAAAAACTAAAGAGTTGTGGAGAGGTACATGAACATATAGAGATTTGGGTTGCACGTTCCGTGACGCAAAATGAAGTTAGAGGGTGAAGGGTAGAGCTAGGGTGTAAAATTTAATTCTAAGTCGATTTTTGCCATTTCGCATACACAATGAAGGTGCAGACTAATATTATGGAGGTGTGAGAAGAAAGTGTCCAGAAATAGCGGGGCAGTTGCTTCTTGCATTGTACACTATAAAAGGGGTCTAGGTGGTGGTTGGGTGGCTTAAAACATAGCATGGTGTGGTAGGATGCCCGAAACAATTTGAGAACCACGAAAGAATTAATGGGAAGAGGTTCATACTTGCTAGAGGTTTGCAATTGCGGTTGATAGTAATTGAAAGACGGAGTTAAAATCGAAGAGAAAGAAAATGCAATTGTGTGTTTAAGTTATTCTTGTGGTGGGTATTCATTTTTATAAAGGTAGATGAGTCTGAGTTCCAAATCACTTCCCACTATTATTTATGAAATTTTATACTTAGTCTACCTATGAAATATGGTGGTGGTTGTGTGTTTGTTATCATAGAATTTAGAATTGATTTTGTGCATTGCAAGGTTTCTTTAGAAGTTTTTGTTTGAATGCTTTAGACTTTGTGTAATGAAAAACATAAACTATTATATTTAAAGTTATAGGGGTACATATACTAATTATGGTGATGCAAGTATTAATTAATGTAGTACTGGAAGTAAAATTTGTTAACTAAGTACGTGTGGATAAATAATTTGTAGATTATGTTTTAGCATTTTTCACCATTACATGTAGATTAATAAATTATTCATTAGGTGTTAGCCTCTTTCATCGTTACGTGCAAATCTATATATCATGTGTTAGTCTGTTTCACTATTACATGCGGATTAATAAATTGTTGACTACGTAGTAGTCTCTTTCACAACTACTTGTGGATTAATAAATTGTTGACTATATGTTAGTCTTTTTCATCGCTACTTGCAGATTAATAAATTATTGACTATATATTAGTCTTTTTCACCGCTACATGCGGATTAAGAAATTGTTGACTATTTGTTAGTTTCTTTTCCTATTATGTGCGAATTAATAAATTTTTAACTAAATGTTAGTCTCTTTCACGACCAGGTGAGGTAAATAAACTATTGACTACCACTAAAAAAAACAAAAATTATCGACAAGACAAATCCATCGAAAATACTTAAAATTCGTCAATAAATTGATTGTCTATAAATTTACCGATTTATTTTTGAGTTTGTCGGTAATTACCGATGAACTATCAACGGATTTCTGAGTCTGTCAATAATTATCGACGAGTTTAGGATAAATTCGTCAGTAAATTTAGCGACGGATGATATCCGTTGATAAAATCGTCGATAATGATATTTGATTGACGGATAAAGTTCCGTCAATAAAATTTCGTTGGTAATTTAACTTTTTCTTGTAGTGTACGTGTTAACCTTCTTTACTGCCACATAACGGATTGGATGAATTCGATACTTTTAAAAATCTATGCTTTTGAATTGATTTATTTGCATTGTGTTGTTATTGTTGACTCTTTTTGGCAAGTAGACCGAGTCAAAAGTAATATAATGTATGAAGTAAGAGTGTCGAACCCATGAGAAACAACTTCAGTTAAAATTCGAGTAAGCGAAGCTTACTAAGTATTAAGGTTTTTAAAGATAATGTTGTTGAGGTTAAGAAATTAAATTCTGGAAAAGGAATAAGAAATCAGTGATTAACGAATGCAGTTAAGTTAAAATATCAGTAAAAATAACTTATATTTTGGCTTGTTTGTATTCTAGTTTATAAATTATAGATAACAAATGGAAATACTTGTTGCTTCTGCATAAATAAAAATCATTCAAGTTGGTTCCTCCCGCATGAAATTCATAGGTTAATCTTCTAAACTCTGATTCTCTAGTTGTTTAGCGATTTAACTTGCCTTAAGAACAGTTGTAAACACAGTCAATACATTGGGATCCATTTGTGGCATCACAAGGTATTGAACGTTTTCATTTAAGTTAGATTATTAGAAGTACATCCCAGTCAAATCCAAAGATCAAGTTCAAGACTCTATTGAATAAATAGAAACTAGCATTGAGCATGAAGTGAAAACACCAACAACAAGTAGAAACATTGTATCATATATAAATACATCCAAAATACATCTGAGTTTGAAAGACTACATTCAATCCCAAGAAGATGAAAATTAGCTACTTATGGATATGGGTAAATCTCTTAAATTTTAACAAGGTTAAGTTTTGTTTAAATTTTATATATAACATGTGTTTATAATTGTATTTTTTTGTAAATTCTTACTTTCATACTTTGCAGCAAATGCCATTGGTGATATCTTCAAAAGCCACTATACTAAATCATGACTATTATGGCAAAAGGAGCCTGAAATCATTAGAGACATGTGGTTCAGTAAGTTCATGGTATGTATTTATATTAGTTTTTAACCTTAAATTAATTATAAATTCCTAATTTTAATATAGTTCTAACTTGTTTTATTTTACTATAGAGAAAATAAACTATTTTCCCACCTAACCAGAGGTGGACAAGAAGGAAAATTGAAATGTAAGGTGCAAACATATTGAAAACTTCACTCAATAAAGCTCGTAATACAATGAAGTAGTCAAATTGGTTTGTGAAAAATGTATGGGATAACTTATTTCAACATTGAGAATCAAAATCGTTCAAAGTGAAAAGTTTAATTGCATAAACAAATCAAGCTTTAGATTGTCAAGACTTTGGAGTTTCACTCATACTGATGGCTCTATTAGCACTTTTCAATATAGGGAAAATCTGGTAAATTATTTTTGTGCTTTGTATTTTAGAAAATCTAGTAAATTATTAGCATTCCATATTTTAGGAAACTTAGATAATTTCATATTTGTTTATCAAATTAGTATCTAAGTTCATGTGTTGATTGATATCCTACAACACCTTTCATGTAGTATTATAGTACTCAATGTGTACTTTGAGTTTTTTTTTTTTTTTTTTTGTTTTATTTTTTAATATTTTTTTTTTTTTTTTTTTTTTTTTTTTTTTTTAATTTTTTTCTTTTTTTTTTTTTTTTTT
>Ga0123340_1005554_pt1 | contig 11997 bp, 18 predicted proteins | sample SirMexnodulemix_FD_89961 | JGI IMG/M metagenome (GOLD analysis project Ga0123340, IMG submission 89961) | Root nodule microbial communities of legume samples collected from Mexico - Siratro Mexico nodule mix | ecosystem: Host-associated > Plants > Roots > Nodule | place: Mexico: Nepantla... | reverse complement strand
GCGTGGCGCCTTAGGGGAACGGGGGGCCATGGATCCGTCAACAGCGGCAGCAGCATGAAGTGACGACGGCAGCGTGGTGGTCGACGAGCGGGGTTGATGGCGGCGGCGGCGTGAAGTGATGACGGCGGCGGTGCACGTGGATTGACATTGTATGGATGCAATTTGGAGTGGCTTATGGAGGTTTGACGATGCAGGCAAGGTAGCGCTTAATGACATGGAAACGTGTCTTGTGGGAGAGACATGGTGGAGGCGCGACAGCTCGCGGTGAAGGCGCAGTGGAGGCACGGTTGCAGCGTGGCGTGCGGAAACCATATGGAGGTGCGGAAACCATATGGAGGTGAGATTCGGTTGAGGATGGACGGTACTGACAAGCACTTGAATCTGTTTTGGGAGAATGTAACAACAAAATCAAGGTGGCTGAGTTGGTCTAAGGTGGCAGTTTAAGGTGGTCTGAAAGGGCATGGGTTCGAATCCTAGAAGTGTTGATATTGCCTTGCTCTTCCACCTCTTCTCCCCTTCCAAAACCTCTCGATCCAAATCCACCTTTTTTTTCTCCTTTTTTTTTTCGCCCCCCTGATATCCCCTTATGAGTGCGTATATATCCCCCTAAAAACCGTTAGGATCCTCTCCTTTTTGTTGATCCTTTACCGTGCCTTACCCTCAAGAATCTTCTCTCCAATTTGTTATCATTATTTTTATCAAAAAATCCTCTCCACTCTCCTACTGCCACGTGGCAAATAAATTTTAATTTATTTATTCTTCTTTTTTTTTAAACTTAAACCTATCTTAAACCTATTTTAAGCATTATTTAAATTTTATTTTATCTACTTATTTTTCGATTCAAATTACTTTTAACTAGTCAATTATTTTTCTTTCTACAAAATAAACACATATATTTTTTTAACAAGAATTTTAATCTATTTGGATTAATTAGTTTAATTAATTATATTATCTTCAAAATTATGAATAAATCAAAAATTAACAAAAAAATTTATTGATATATTTTTTCTTTTTATCCGGACAAAATCGGGTATGGACAACTATCACCCACACTGCATCATGAAAACAAAATGCATAACAATGCTATCCCATTTCCCTTAGGAATATCCAACTGTTGCAATAAACCACCAGGCTTCTAATGCTCTACCTTAGCTTTTTGACATGTTAGGCATGCAACCACATACTGAGCTATGTCTTTCTTCATACCTGACCACCAAAAGGACTCCTTCAAATCCTAATACATCTTAGTCATACCTGGGTGTAAGCTAAGATGACTTTTATGACCTTCGTCAAAAATCATTCTCTTCAGCTCCTTATCTGCAGGTATACACAACCTACCCTTGAACCTCAACAACCTATAAGCTCCCAACTCAAAGTTTGTTGCTTTCTCTGATCCTAACACATCCACAAAATGTGCCTTAGATTAGAATCCTCCAACTGCTTCTCCTTGATTCTTCCAAAGAACTCATTAGTTATAGTTAACCCACCACAACTAATATGATCTATGTGAAACTTCACCTCCAAATTCAAATCTCTGAACTGCTCAATCAATTTCTGCTCTTTAATCATCAAAGCTGATATATAAACTGATTTCCTACCACCACATTAGCTTTCTTCGGATGATACATTAGCTGGAAGTCATAGTCTTTCAAAAACTCCATCCACCTTCTCTGTCTCATGTTCAGCTCTTTCTAATCAAACAAGTATTTCAAACTCTTGTGATCACTGAGCACTTAAAACTAAACCCCATATAAGTAGTGTCTCCAAATCTTCAATGTAAACACCACAACTGCCAACTTTAAGTCATGAGTAGGGTAATTTTTCTCATGAACTTTGAGTTGTCTTGAAGCATAGGCCACTACTTTCTTCTCCTACATTAAAACACCACCCAAACCCTGATGTGAAGCATCGCAATAAACTTCAAATGATTTATTGGTATCAAGAATCACCAACATAGGAGCACTAGTCAACCTTTTCTTCAACTCTACGAAACTTTCACACCTATCAGTCCATGCAAAACATTGATTTTTGCGAGTCAGTTGTGTTAAAGGTGTCACTATCCTTGAAAAATCTTTAATGAACCTTCGATAATAACCAGCTAAACCTACAAAGCTCCTTATCTCGGTAACCGTCTTAGGACATTCCCATGTAACACTGCTTCCACTTTAGTTGGATCTACGGAGATCTCTTGACCTGAAATCACATGTCCTAAAAAGTTCACCTTTTCCAACCAAAACTCACACTTAGAGGAATTGTATAATATCATATACAATTCCTCAATCAATCATGTATAAAGATATATCTACAGGTCATACCTATCAAAGTCTTATCACAAGTCATATTCAATCCATTAAAAAACAATCAAAAGTTCTCACATATTACTTTTGAACATCATTACTCAAATCAGATCAATTAATCACATCAAATCAAGATAAACAATCCAATATATTCAGTGTTCAAGGATCGGTCAGACCTACAAGAAAGACTTGAGCACTGATAATCACATATTCAAGTCTTTTATCCTAAAGTTCTATTTGAAAGTAACTAAGTAGTATAAAACAAGTTACTAACTTCCCTCACCTGAGATGACGATCCTAAAACAAGTCTTCCAAACTAGTTAGTATAACACTAACCCAATCCCTAGAGATCTAGAACAACTAACCCAATCCCTAGAGATCTAGAACAAGTTATCGAAACAAAACAAAATTTTAGTATAATCTCAATTAAGTTGAGAAAAATACTTTTTTCAATTGTCCTTACTAAAATTGATGACAAAAACCTAAGAAAAAACAGAGATTAAGAAATCTTTAGAATAAATAAGAACTTATTCTATTTGAGATTCTAATCGGTTAAAAATGATCCCTAACTCTTCAATTACTAAGAGGTGTGATATTCTAAAATAGATGAGTCATAGAAAGAAAAAATTAAAGAAAAAGAAAAACTTGGTTAGGAAGACAGAGAAAACGTGTGCCTCTGTTTTTTTTTTTTTTAAATACCGTGCCTTAGAATAGAAGTGAGATTAAAAAATTGTATCTTAGTAAAATTCAAGCGATAATATTTTTTTTTGGTAAAACTATTTTTAAAAAAAAAAATGCAATAGTTGTTATTGTTTTATGACTTTGAAGTGAATGAAAGGGAAATCACGAGATATAGGATAAAGTAATTCTACTTTGTGGAAATGCATTTTATTTTTTCAACTTTTTATTACAAAATTTTGATATATTTATGCGTAAACTTTTGCTTAAAATACAGTTAAAAACAAAAAGAAAAATTGTTTATATTATATTATATTTTTAAAATATTAAAAATGACATTTTTATAATTGAAAAGAAAAAAAAAAATGGAACAACCAGAAATATCTCCGACAGAATTTGAAACAAGGAGTTGTACCATATATAGTCCACAATACGGTTCCCTCTGAAACTGAAAAACCAAAATCTGAAATAGCGAAACTTCGACATCTCTCATGTTGTGTTTTGCGCTGAACTAACACTGAAGTGTTCTTCTTTCTGTTCGTAGCAATGTTGCTGAAGCTGCAGCTATTATACACCCACACACCTCTCCTCTTAAACGTAAACGCGGTTCTTCTGTCAGAGAAGCCCGAGCAAGTTACCCCCACAAGCAGAAAACAGAGGCTCCCTCTTCATAACGGAACCGGCACGGTGAAGCCAGAGACCAACTTAAAGAAACGCTGTCCAGTGCAGAATTCGGAAGAGGGTGTTCCCAGAAAGAGCAAACCGGAGAAGTCGCACACCAAGTGTTCGACGAAACGCGTCTCGTACGGTGGGTGCATTCCCGCGATTTTAGAAGCCTTGGATGCGGTTCTCGACGTGGACGAGGCTCTTGGGCCGTGGGAAGACAAGCTTAATAACAAGGAGAGGAGCATTATTTTGAAGGAGCAGGTGAGGTGGGATAGAGCTTTGGAGATTTTTGAGTGGTTTAACCAGAAAGGTCACGAATTGAATGTGATTCATTACAACATCATGCTGAGGAGTCTCGGCAGGGCACGCCAGTGGAGACGCGTGGAGAGTTTGTGGAATGAGATGAATGCCAGAGGCATTGCTGCCACCAGTTCCACTTATGGAACTTTGATCGATGCCTATAGCAAAGGAGGGCACAGAGACGAGGCGCTTTTTTGGCTTGACATGATGTTGGAAAATGGGGTGGAGCCTGATGAGGTTACTATGGTGATTGTTGTTCAGGTATATAAGAAAGCAGGAGAGTTTCAGAAAGCCGAGGAGTTTTTCAAAAAGTGGTCTTCGGGAAAACCTTTGAGGAGCAAAAGCAAACCTTTGAGAAACAATGATGAAGTGGTGGATACTCGGGAATTGGATGAGAGGGTGGCTTGTGCTAATGTTTCATTCAGCTCGCATACTTATAATACCTTGATTGATACGTATGGAAAGGCTGGTCAACTTAAAGAGGCGTCTGAGACTTTCATGGAGATGCTTCAACGAGGTGTGGCACCAACTACAGTGACGTTCAATACGATGATTCACATTTGTGGAAACCATGGACAATTAGAGGAAGTGAGTTCGCTTGTCCAGAAAATGGAAGAGCTACGATGCTCTCCAAACACAAGAACGTATAATATTCTTATCTCTCTTTATGCTAAGCATGATGATATAGGTATGGCAACGAAGTATTTTGAAACAATGAAGGAGGCCTGCCTCGAGCCTGATCTTGTGAGTTACCGTACTCTCTTGTATGCATACTCGATAAGGAAAATGGTTCATGAAGCAGAAGAGCTTGTAAAAGAGATGGATGAGCGGGGTCTTGAAGTTGACCAATATACCCAGTCTGCATTGACTAGGATGTACATAGAAGCAGGAATGCTCGACAGGTCCTTGCTATGGTTTCTGAGGTTTCATCTAACTGGAAATATGACATCTGAGTGCTATGCTTCCAACATTGATGCTTATGGGGAACATGGGCATACTTTGGAAGCTGAGAAAGTCTTCATTTTGTGCCAAGAACGGAAGAATATCGGTGTCCTCGAGTACAATGTGATGATTAAAGCTTATGGCGTGGGGAAATGCTATGAGAAGGCATGTCAATTGTTTGATAGTATGGAGAAACATGGTGTAGTTGCAGACAGATGCAGCTATACATCTCTCATACAAATTTTGGCCTGTGCTGACCAGCCACATATTGCCAAAACTTATCTGAAAAAGGTGCAGGAGGCAGGGCTAGTAAGTGATTGCATCCCATACTGTGCAGTGATTTCTAGCTTTGCAAAATTAGGCCAGTTGGAAATGGCTAAAGATTTATATAGGGAAATGATTAACCATGGTGTGCAGCCTGATGTTATTGTTTATGGCATATTGATCAATGTTTTCTCTGACGTTGGAAGGGTTAAAGAAGCCATCAATTATGTTGATGAAATGAACAAAGCTGGCCTGCCAGGGAATACAGTTATATATAATTCTCTGATCAAATTGTATGCAAAAGTTGACGACCTGGAAAAAGCAGAAGAAGCATACAAGTTGCTTCAATTATCAGAAGAAGCTCCTACTGTATATTCTTCAAACTGTATGATTGATCTTTATGTAAAGCGATCAATGGTTGACCAAGCAAACAAGATATTTGAGACATTAAAGGAAAATGGAGCTGCAAATGAGTTTACGTTTGCGATGATGCTGTGTTTGTATAAGAAAATTGAGATGTTTGATGAAGCCATTCAAATTGCAAAGCAGATAAGAAAATTGGGACAATTGACAGATTTGAGTTATAACAATGTGCTTAACCTGTATGCTATTGCTGGCAGACCCAAGGAAGCAATGGAGACTTTTAAGGAAATGTTAAGAGCTGCCATTCCTGTTGATAATTGTAGTTTTAGATCGCTTGGAAATCTCTTGCTGAGATATGGAGTATCAAGGCAGGCTGTTGGCAAATTAGAAGTTTTGGCGAAAAAGGGGGCTTCCGACGGTTTGCTGGCGTGGATGTCAGCACTCTCAAGTGTTCTTGAAGTAGATGATTATGATCCTGACTAGATATATCATTTCTGTAACTTATACCTTGCTTAATCAAGCTTGCAGAGCTCAGTTGATTGCTTAAAGGACACGTGAATTGGACCAGGTTGACAAGTTGCACCCATTCCTTCACCAATTCAAATTTCCTTCTGACTCTGGATGGTGGTATGAAGATCACCTTGTACTTTTTGCCAAATACAGACCAAGAAATGCTAAAGCCTGAGACTTTGAACCAATGACATCCAGAAAGAATCCAAGAAAAATCTATAAATTTGGATGGACTATGATATAAACTCAAGTGTAAATTGTAGAAAAAATAGTGTATTTCATGAAACCCTCGTATAAATTTTCTGTAAGTAAATTCCCTTTTTCAGAGTGATAGTAAGTAGATTGGTAGTATGCTCAACTTGTTTTATTTTTACTATGTTCTGTTATCACTTCATAAAAATCACGTTCTTCTTTTTGAAAGTATTCGTCTCATGCACTGTTTGAATATAGAGACAGAGAGTTATTTTGATCGTTTTTGTATAAATTTCTTTTGTTCTATCAAATAAATAATTTCTCAGTAGAATATTAATGTCGAAGCACTTCAACGGCTGACGTAGATTGTAATTGGCAGTTCTTCGTTTTGACATCGGAAACAACATTTCTTCACGAAAATATGATAGAATAAAAATAATCTTTGAAATGGAAAATAAGACTATCACCACTCCTTTGTTTTAATAAATATAAACACGACATAATATTAGATAAATGACGCACTATTAATAACTCACTTTAAAAACCATTTTAAAAGCCTCTTTAGTTAAAGCTAATATGGCAAAAACGAAATGTCAACTAATAATTGAAGGTTTGCAATGTCAGAAAAATAACAAGTTTAATCTACTGAAATTATTACGGGACCATCTTTCAATTGATGATTTCAGAGTGGAACAATGTTCAATCATAATACGGAATCTGAAAAATGTTTCAGATGTTCCCTCAATTTCATTGCAACAACAATCACAAATTTCTCTCCCTACATTTTTTATCTCTACCTATGATTACATGGATGCCTTCCGTCAACAAATAAGAAAAAAAGGCAAAATAGTGGTGAAACACCCCTCCACTCCAAATCCAACGAAAAGAGCTAGTGAAAATAGCCCCTTAATAATCCATGCCACCCATGCCACCACCCATGGCAGGAACTTCTTTATCGTCCTTCGGGAGTTCAGACACAACGGCTTCAGTTGTCGTCATCAAAGATGAGACACTACAAAAGAATAGAGATAAGCATTAAGCGAAGAATGGCATAAAACAAACCAAATACATCAATAACTACGGCAAGTTTCCTAACATCCTACCTGGCTGCATCAACCAAGGCGGTCCTAATCACCTTCAATGGATCAATGATTCCAGCTTTAACCATATCAACATATTCACCTAATTATGAAGCAGGAAAAAAAATCACAGAAGAATCAATAAATAATAAAAGGGTCAGCCATCTTCAGACAAATATGTCATGAAAACACAAACAGAGAATCCTTACCTTTAGCTGCATCATACCCAAGATCAGGATCATTCTGTTCCAATAACTTGCCAACAACAACAGCACCTTCCACTCCTGCATTTGAAGCAATTGTGTGCACAGAAGTCTGCATTGTTTGTTAGAACAGGTAGTTAAAAGAGTTAGTTAAACCATGCTACATCTTAACGGCTAATAAAGCACAAAATATTGCCAAATCCGGCAAGAAATGTATAATAAGGGAGTTGAAAGATCTGTTTAGTGAAGCCCTACCAAAAACAAAATGCTATGAATGATTTATGAAATGAAAAAAGTCAGCAAAAGAAAAGCACTAACCTTTAAAGCATTTTGGATAATTTGGACACCTATCTTTTGATCAAAGTTGGCAGTTGGAAGCTTGTCCAACTCCTTTGATGCATAAAGAAGAGCGACACCACCACCTGTGCAAAGCATAACATATCAATTTGATTGAACATAACACTTAAGCATACAACTGATAGCGCTAATAATCTACCTGGTACTATTCCTTCCTCTACAGCTGCCTTGGTTGCATTTAAGGCGTCTGTCACTCTATCCTTCTTCTCTCCAACTTCAGCCTCACTGGCTCCTCCAATCTGCAAAAGTTTCATTCGAAATGTCAATTTTTTCATGACAAAACCTTAGGATATTGTCGAGGTAAAAACCTAATAGCAACCAAGGTGAACTTATACCTTAAGCACTGCAACACCCCCAGAAAGCTTGGCTAATCTTTCTTGTAACTTTTCCTTGTCATAATCTGAAGTGCTATTTTCAATTGCTGATCTAATCTGTTGGTAAAGATTTGTCAAAAAAACCAAAAAATAAAAAATCAACAATCTGATCTATCACTAAATGGAATCAAACTACAGCAACAGTACAATCAAATCTAACAGAAGATTCTAACAAACCTGCTCACATCTTTCTTCAATTGCTTTCTTATCACCAGCTCCATCAAGGATAACAGTGTCGTCTTTAGAAATTGTTATCTAGAGAACATGGAGAAACTTATTAGAAGTCTAAATCATTTAACCTCGCACACATTTATGAAACCAAAACTTGAGAAAAAACAATGAAAATTTATTTTTAAACTTAAACACGATCAGTTGCTCCCAGAGCGAAAGTCATGATTTATCCTCGAACAAAACAACTAAATGAACATTAAAAGTGACAACATACCAAAGCTCTATCATGCATTCACATGCTATAAGCCTGTAACAAATTAAGCTAAAGGTTACCTTTTTGCAAGAGCCAAACATTTCCAGATCCACTTTTTCAAGATTCAAGCCAAGCTCTTCAGTGATAAGCTAGAAGAACAGAGAAAAAAAATATATCATTTACGGTTTTGTTAGATGGAATTTAAGAAATAACTCAGCAGACAGAAAACTTACTTGACCTCCTGTAAGAACAGCAAGATCCTGGAGACCAGATTTCCGATTTTCACCAAAACCAGGAGCTTTGATTGCACATACCTAAACCAATATGCAGCAAATATCAGATTACATAAGCAAAATCAATAATCCAAAACTAAATGCACCTAAGAACTGAAATAAGCAAGACAAACCTTGATTCCAGCACGAAGTTTATTTAGAATAAGAGTTGCAAGGGCATCACTTTCCACATCCTCAGCAACAATCAGCAAAGGTCTTTGTCTCTGGAGACAAAGAAGTCTCAGCCAATACCAATATTTTAGAAATCAATGCAACATGAAAGAAATGACATTTCTCACCTTCAAAGCTAACTCTAATACTTTAACAATGGCATTAATGCTCGAGATTTTCTTTTCATGGATTATAATGAGAGGATCCTCTAGTTCCTGATGGCACAAAGACATCAAATGGTTACATATAATATCTAAAAAGTATAAAAAAAGACTCATGACCAAGGAACACGTAAAATACAGAAAATTATTGTTCAGAAAGATTTAAAATGCTCTGCGAAGTAGATGTGTAAAGTGAAAACATACACATTTCTGATTCTTCTGGTTTGTTATGAAATATGGAGAAATGTATCCCCTGTCGAGCTTCATTCCTTCAACAACTTCCAATTCGTTATATAATGTCTTGCCATCCTGAGAAAGTTTATAAAAGTCAGTCCCTAGCATATTAAGAAATGCACTGCATATTATTCAAACCATGAACCCCTTTGAAAGAGGCAAGGATAAAGAGGAGGAAGACATATAATGACTTACTGAGATAGTGATAACACCCTCTTTGCCAACTTTCTCCATAGCTTTTGCAATTAACTCACCAATTTCCCTCTCCCCATTGGCAGATATTGTCCCAACCTATCACCACCACAAATAAATTGTAAAGTTTTAATGCTCGTCATTCAAAACCATTCTTGTTATTTCTAATCTCCTGCAATATGCCAATAGAGGCTCTAAAATAAAAAAGATAATCAAACCTGTGCAATTTCTTCAGAAGTGCTAATCATTCGTGCTCTGCTTTTCAGATTTGTCACGACAGCATCAACAGCCATATTTATACCTCGCCTCAGGTCCATGGCATTCATTCCAGCTGCAACTGATTTACACCCTTCCGTAAATATAGCCCGAGTAAGAATAGTAGCACATGTGGTTCCTGCCAAATTGCACCCTCTTTATTAGCATTTCCTTAATAAGAAAACAGCCAGTGCAGAAGTTTAAACTTTTGAGTATAATCCTGAATGGTTATAACAGCTTACCATCACCAGCCACATCATTGGTAGCATTAGCAACCTGCTTTACAAGACTGGCACCAATATTCTTGACCTTGTCCTTGAATTCAATGCTCTTAGCAACAGTTACTCCATCTTTCGTCACTTTGGGTGCACCAAAACTCTGCTCAATCACCACATTACGCCCCTAAAAGAAGAAGTTTGACATAAACACCAATTATCAACACCAACCAAATTGACTAAATAAGAATTAATGTCTTTCATTCCTAGATCCAAAAGACATGCTCGCCCTTCAGAAAAACAAATAAATATACGATTGATCAAAAACACGGGATGGGCAATCGTACAATTAATATAAAGTTCCATTTATAATCCTTTCCTCTTATTCCATAACTTCTACTGAAGATATCTTTTCCCAGCAGACATAACAAGAAAATAAAGATTAGTTACCTTAGGGCCCATGGTTACTTTGACAGCATCAGCAAGCTCTTCAACACCCTTAAGCATCAAAGCCCGGGCCTCCACGCCAAACTTGATGTCTTTGGCAGCATAATTCCTGCTCCAACTCACCCTACTTCCAATCTATGGAATGCAAAACCCAACCTCAGCATCATCATCATCGTAATAATAATAAAGAACAGATATTACAAGTAAAGGGATCATTAATCTCGAAACAATTTTAAAAAAATCCATGAAAAGAATGGTGTTTTACCTGTTGAGTGCCGTTCCTACAAATTCTGCAATGATAAGAACAAAATTTAACAGTCAGAAGCATTGAAGAGAATGAGATGTTAACACAATACATTACAAATTGGCAATCAACATCACTGGATCTATCTCAGATACGCCACCCAAAACCCAAAAAAGTTGGAATTTTGATCCATTCTCAGACATTTCCTCAGGGACCCAGAAGAGCAATGGCAGAAAATGAAAAAAAAAACACACACACAAAAAAAGGAGGTGAAGAAACAAAAATTCAAAAGGCAGAAGAGGGCAGTGGCATTAGAGAAGACTTACCTAGCTTTGGAGGCAAGGGAGGTTGCAAAGCGGTACATGATGTGAGCAACTGAGAAAGCACTGAAGAAGTTGCAGAAACTAATGCAGAAGGGAAATGCTTCACGCTTCCTTTTCAAGGGAAGGGGAGGGAAGGGGAGGGAAGGCTCTAGAAGAAGCAGTTTCTAGGGTTTAGGGTTTTATGTTCCTGAGGTTCATGTGTTTTGTTTTTGTTTATATTTCCATTTCTTTTATGAGATAATCTAAGGTTTCCCTTTGCACCACCATTTTTCTCTAATATATTTTATTAAAATATGAATAACACAATTTAATCAACTAAATTATTTCTTAATTATGTAATATGTTAAATTTAAAATTTAATTGAACAAGGATGAAATACATAAAACGTATGTAAAATAAAAAATTGTAGATTTTCTAACTTGTAAAAGCTAAAATCACGAAAGAAATTAGAAATATGAGGTTAAAGAAAACTAAAATTGCAATTTAATTAATTAGTTAATTTATTAACTAAGATATAGGGTATTTGGATAAAGTTACTGTATTTATTTGTTTCGTAAGTTGCCTCTACTCTATTTTTGGAAAATATGACAACTGTCTACAATAAGGGAAATGAGGGAGACAATTGACGGCAACAGTTTATACTATTGTAACTAAAAATTAGTATGTGAACCCTTTTTTTAAACACGGTTTGTTTATGGTTTTTCTTTTACCGATCTTTCAAAATCTTCTTGGATTAAAAATTAATTTTGTTTGTGGTTTTATAACTAGTATTAACTCCTCAAGGTTTTATAATGAGTGAAAACACATGTGATTCCGTATACATGTATTTATATT
>Ga0123340_1005553_pt1 | contig 11998 bp, 6 predicted proteins | sample SirMexnodulemix_FD_89961 | JGI IMG/M metagenome (GOLD analysis project Ga0123340, IMG submission 89961) | Root nodule microbial communities of legume samples collected from Mexico - Siratro Mexico nodule mix | ecosystem: Host-associated > Plants > Roots > Nodule | place: Mexico: Nepantla... | reverse complement strand
GTTATTTTAAAATTTTTTATTTTGGCGAATATTTGATCTTTTATATAAGTTTTTATTAATGTTAAATTTTCTTGATATTTTCTTTCGAAAAACCTCAAAGACAAGACAAAAGAATGATTATCACTAGAATATTCATACTTAAAAATCACTCTATTTGAAAAAAAAAAATATTCAAATATAAAATATGTAAGTAAAACAACTCACAAATTTATTATTTTTAAATTTTAGATTAAATTTGAATGTAGACTAATAGTTGAGGTAGAGAAAATGAAAAATGCATTTTATTCTCTCCATTTCCAAGTTCCCCACAACAATTTGCAACACCTCCTTCCAAGTTCTCAAGCATGTGCCCCACATTCCACACACGTTCCTTCTCATGTCACACATTCTCAACACCTATAAGATGCCTCTCCCTCCCAACCCTAATGCACTCAATCCCTATACCTCTCATTCACCTATTCATAATATCTTCTCTCCAAGATTCTCCCAATCCCCCTTTCCTATAACATTTTCTCTAAACTTTCTCTTTGCTTATCATAGCATTGCTTCACCCCAAAATCTAATCACATGTCATCACCACCATGTTTCAAATCCTCCCTCATAAGAGATTTTAAATCCGCCAATAATTGCTGTTTAGATTTTTCACAACCATGTCTTAGATCTGTAAGCCTCTACCACATCCTAGACACAGTCACTCTTCAAATCCTCTTTGTGACATTTTCTTGCCCCCTCTTTTATCATTGATTACATTTGCTATATTTATGTTTCTAAAATTTAAATCTCTATTTGAACTTTTCTATTTGACAAACTTTTGTTTTGGGATTTGTTCTTACAAAATTTTGAGGCTAACAACAATACTTCCGAGATATCAATTCCAATACTTCCTTTGTCGTTCTTCGATCTTCAAAGTATGGAAATAAAGAAGAGGTACTTACAGAAGACACTTCAAAGCTCAAGTAAGTACTCAATATTCAGAGGTTTACTTTGACTTGAGTTAGAATGAACTTATCTCTTTCTCCTATATTCTTTGTTATTTTCATTGGTCTTCATGTAATAATGAGCATTTACTTTTTTATCAGATGGAAGGTGTAGAGAACACAAAAAGAAGTTGCTCTCTCTCAGAGATGTACATTTATTTTTTATCAGAGGAAAGGTATAGAGAATATAAAAAGTTGTTCTCTGTTAGAGATGCTGTTAGAGGTGATACTAATTCCAAGTTTTATAAATTCTTGTAGGCTTAGATGACTGGCAACTGAAGGGTCTTCTGTAAAGCATTTTTTTGTGATTGGAAAGAAGATGGTTGCCAATGAAGAGAAACCTAAGCACGCCAATTCTTGCAATGTTCCAACTGGGGAAAACAATTTCTATACTTCTACAATAAAAAAGCATGCCACCAGGTAGAAATTTTCTTAATTTTTGTAAAGCCTTTGTCGTTTTTTTTTTCTATGTGTGTTTGTGGTGGTTTGTAGAGTGGGTCAAATATTAAATATGAGAAAAAATGGGGATTTTCTTAAAAGTTGAAACTTTTGTTGGGGGATTTGTGTTATGCTAAGGACGTGTTTTCTTTTTTTATTTTCTACTTTGTAGGTGTTGTTGACTTTGTGTCTCGTTATGCTTATAGATTTTGTGGTTTGTTTTGAGTTTGGATGAAAGCAATTTTGTTTTGTTTATTTAATTTTCTATGTTGAAGTGGCAACATAAAAAGAAATTGTGTCCTATTTTATTATGCCATAAGTGGCTTTTTAAGAAGCTCATTTTTAATTGACATTTACTTATAGCGTTGTGCCTTATAATTTGATACTGGTATGTACCATTGAATCACAGGCTTTGTGTTCTCTTCAATTTTTATTAAAGGTCTTTGTTATCTCTTTTAAGTTGGAATGGTTTCAAGTTCAACACATTTATTAGAAAATATAATGTTAATATGCTTTGAAAAATAAAAGCTAAAAAAATCTTAAAATTTCTAAGCAATGCAAGTGGGGTCACTGATGTTTGCAACAAGAAGATGGCGGTGATAGTATTAATGAAAAGTTTTAAGCGTGATTTGGAAAGTTTTCAAAGTAGTAATTTTTATGGGCAAAACGTTATGAATCCAGTATTACAATTTTAGTTAGAATATATGTTTTGGAAATCTACTTTGCAATTGCTTTCTTATTTTTTATCCTTTTAACCATTTTGTTTTTTTATTTTTATTTTTTAAAGTGGTTGGAAACTTCTTCAAAATGTCTTCAAATAAAATCAAAATTTAAGATGCTCATATGAAGGCAGAATATGTTTTGGAAATCTACTTTGCAATTGGTTTCCTTATTTTTGATCTTTTTAACCATTTTGTTTCTTTTTCTTTTCTTTATTATTTTTTAAAGTGGTTGGAAACATGTTCCAAATGTCTTGAAATAAAATCAAAATTTAAGATGTTCATTTGAAGGTAAAGAGACAAAGTTCATGACTGTTGTTCTTTGTATCTTGTTGGTTACGTTGTGTTTATCATTTTTATTCATTTTATTCTTATCTCACAAAAAAATAGCTCTATTTTTTTTTCAAATTGACTCAATTAGATATTCATTCACATTCATTACCATTTCTTTTATACAAGCCTTATCTTACATAAATAATACTCCTATTTTTTTTATTTAACCTTAACGTGTCTAGAGAAGCTTAAATTTTTATTCAACTTATATATGTATTTAAAGGATTTTCTTGCATAATACATAAAAAATAACTATTGATCTAAATTACTATTGTTTCCTAAATAAATTGTGGGATTAGAAATTTGAAATATAAACTTAATTCTTTAACCTTCAAACTAGTTGAATTAGTAATACAATTCAATATCAGTGGTACAATAAAGGTGGAAACATTGATCTAAGTAGACAATATGGAAAGAATGGGTGCTCATCATGATTCTTGTACCTATTCATTTTTGCGTGAAGCTTTCTCAATTTTCTAATCAAGTATTGTACCACTAAACCATGATGCTATCCATGAAAAAGGAAGAAGGTCATATGTATCTTTATAATAATAATATTCTTCTCTTTCAAGAATAGATTTCATGGTAGTTGACAGTGTACATGGTTAAAAACTTTGAGAAGTTTCACACAAAAATGGGTAGGTAAAGAGTAATGATGAGCATCCTTTGTTTTTAGATGTCTTACATGGACTAATATTTCCACTTTTGCATTACCATCACATATTGAACTACATTATTGATTCAATTAATATAATAGATAGAATTAAGTTTATACTTCAAGTTTGAATACCCCACAAATAGTCAAGCTAGGAGAGAATGGTAATTCAAGATCAAGTGTTATTTATGATGTAATATGCATGCATGAACATTTAAAGGGAATCCATTATACAAAATATATAATCAAGAAACTTTTTTAAGCTTCTCAAGACGTGTATAAAGTTGTCATGATGTTGCAAATGCAAAAACATTATCTCAAGTAGGCAATATAAAAATAATGAATGCTTATTAAGGCTCTTGTACCTACCCATCTTTTTGTAAAGCTTCTTAACTTTCAAACCATGTACTATACTAATTAGTAATGAAGTTCATTAGAGAGAAGGAAAAGGATTGTGCATGTCTTCATTGTAATAGTATTATGCTCCTACAATGATACATCATATGACCTTGATTCCTATTCAACAAATAAATTTCATTGCTCATGTTAGAGTATATTAAGGAATTGGAGAAGCTTCATGTAAAGGTGGGTAAATACAGGAGTCATGATAAGCACCCATTATTTATAAATGACCTACTTGAATCAATGTTTCTACCTCTGCATTACAATTGCATATCACTCCACTAATATAAAAGATAAAATTAAATTTTAAACTTTAAAGTTCTAATTCCACTTATAATCAAGCTAGTATAGAAGATGATAAATTTAGATAAAATGTTATGTATAATGTTAATAAGGATGTATTCTCATTCAAAGTGGACCATTAAGGAAATTATACTCTTTGAAGCTTATTAAGATGCATATAAATTTGTCATTATAAAAAAATAATGACACTAGTCTTTGGTGTTTGAATCCTAAGTTATACTTAGTGTCTATTAAATGAGAATTGTATGGTATTTTGTTGATACAAAGGTGATTTTCTTATAGATATGCTAACCGGTATCAGGCTTAAAGCCTAGATTGGTTCAAATATAGTGTTGCAGGTGAACAGCCATAAATGTATACTGTTAATAGGGGCGAAAGTTGTTGCTTAGGCTCAAATAGAAAGATCACAAATGGCAGATAAACACAAATGTCTGGAGCATTCAATTAAAGGGATTCAATCCATTATGTTGATGTTTTGTCAATATAAGGCTTTAAATGTTATGTATTTATAACCAAAGTGCTATTCTTTTCTGGTCTTTGTTGTCCTAACAAATACAATGAATATATCCTATCTTTCTATTTTTTTTTTTATATTGAAACGAGTAAGTCTTAGTATGGTATTTTTTTTTATTACTCAATTTAACTTAGACTTGAATTTTAGTGAGGACTGCACTTTTTTTGGATGGAGGTTTTGTTAGACACTAATGTTTGCTGGATAATATGGTCCAAAGCATCATTATTGTTATTTACTTATAAGGGTTACAGCATCCTTAAAATGCTCTCATTTATTAATTTTTTTCTTGCTGATAAAAAATAAAAAGATAATGACAACTTCATATAATTTCTGACATATCTTATAATTGAAGAAGCAAATAAGGGCACATTTGATATCGAGCTCAATAATTTTGGATAAAATAAGTATACAAAATAAATTCAATTTGATTATGACGGGAGAAGCAAATAAGGGCGCATTTGATATCGAGCTCAATAATTTTGGATAAAATAATTATATAAAATAAATTCAATTTGATTCTGTCGGGTTAAGTTAAGTTATAAAAAAAATCATAAGAAAATCGGCAATAAATTATGAAGACAATGTAACACAAAAGTTAATAAAAATTCAAAAGGAGAAAATTCATTCATTAAATCAAAGCATGTCTTCTATAACGAAGTTTTACATCGTTTTTATAGAAATATTATTCAAATCCAGGTTCAGCAAATCTAAGCTTCATTGATCTGTTTCTGAAAATATTTTTCATCTTTGCCTTCATGAATTTGTTACCTCCTTTCGCCACCTCTTGGACCATCGCAACCTCGCAACAAACTTTGCTTTCCACCATGAACTTGTGCCACCATGATATTAGATCATTATCCCAAAATCTCAACCGTAGGTATGAATATTCGTTATTTTTTTATTCTTTGTGTTGAGATTGGTTGTTATATTTTTATTCTCAGTGTATTAGTCCAAATTTTTTTATATTCGTTGATGTTGACATAAAGGACCATTGATTTGAGTCAAGACTTGGAACCAGAGCAGAGCTAACTAGGTAAGCATTATTATCATGATTTATTTTAAGAAGTTTCATTTAAGGTACACATCTAATACCACCGAACTTAATGCATACGTAAATAGTACATGATATGTTAAATCAAGTATAAACTTTAATATTATCTTAGAATCTATATTTGGTGATGTATTTAGATACACCATCTAAGCTTATCTAATAATAATATTATGAAAAATTTGTTGTAAACATTATTCATAACATTATCTAATTATTATTTTGTTCTTATAGTTAATATTATTAACAAATTGTGAGGATCTTGTTCTTTTCACAAAAGTATTTGTCACTAAGTTAAACATATATTAGTTATATTTTTATCGAGATTTGAGTATGCTCCTTCCATTTTTCGATAATGCTTTTGAAAGGGAACATCATCATTGTATTGAAAAATCGTGATGAAGTTGGATTTGATGTTACAACATAAGAACTTCTTTTTATCATATTTAAGTAAATCATGAAGTTAAGGAGATTTTGACTTATTGGATTCAATGTCTAACTTCCAAAAACACTTTTATGATGGAAATAAAATAGTCATTAGGTTTTAATATAGATACTATTTCTAGTTGAATTCAATTTTTTTATAAATTGTTAGGATATGGATTAGAAAGTCATGCCTTTTCAATATTTCAAATTAATTAATTTAATTTATGACATTGTAAAACTAAGAATTTTACCTATTTTTCTGTTTTACACACTACTAGAAAAACAATCTTCAAAGTCAATTGTGGAAGCCCCTTAACGTCGATTCCAGAACCAACGTCAACCAAGGTGACATTGAATGTTTTCAAACACCACGTCAGTTACCAAACCAACGTCATATTGTCAGTCTCCACGTCGGTTTAAACCAGACACCGACATCATGAACCCGTTCTAAAATGGTCTAGAAGAGTGCTCCAGAGACAACACCATGTCGGTTGTTTGGCCAAAATTGACATGGTGTTTGTTATAGAGCACTTTTCACGTTGGTTTTGAGCTGACAATCGACGGTAAAAGTCATTTTTAAAAAAAAAAATTGGGTTGATAAATCTCTAATCGATACAAGAAAATATCACAAAAAATTTTAGAATCTAGCAAGTATAGATATGTTAAATCAAAGGCTACAATCTAAATAATGGATGAAAAATAAGAAAAACATAAAAAAGAAACCCTAAATGATGGAATTTTGGAATTTTCGGAGGCCCAACCATCTCTGGCGGTTGGCTAAGGTCTTTGTTACTCCATTTCGAGCAACTTTCATTTTTGAAGCGTTTCAATCTAAGCTCTCTATCAAAAGTTATGGTCGTTTAAAGTTTTTTTGCCTAAATTTTTGAAATCCTAAATCTATGATATACATATACAATGTAAGAACTCTACCATCAAATATATACTAAATCAAGATGCTGATAAAAAATTTGGGTCAAAAATAAATTTTTAACTATTTTTAATGAATTTTACAAAATTACTAATATCTTGCAAAGAGAAGAGACAAGGGGTGTTGAACCAAGCATTCAACCGAGACCATCAAGAAGCTTGCACACACCAAACAAACGTTAAAGAAGCCCAAAATGGAGCATCTCGAACCCTAGAAAAACCAATAAACAACAAAGATGCAAATGAAAACCAGTGAGAAGTGGCACCACACGAAATACAAATGAAAACCAGTGAGAATAAAAGCGGCACCACCCAAAGGTTGAGAGGAGAGGGCAGCGAGGCTGAGAAGGATGCAACGAGGTTGAGGAGAAGAAGAAGGTGAAGGAGAAGAAAACATAAGAGAAAAATGTAAGCGTAAGAGTTAATATCTCTCTTGAAATCCCTAATTTTAACTCCAGGGACATACTACGTCAGTTCTGAGATAAATAACTAACGTGATATTGAACCCTAATTTTATCAAAAGTTTTACTCAACTTTTAAGACTATACATAACGTCAGTTTATAGCAAAAACCGACGTAGTGTGTAGTATATATCATGTCGGTTGAAGCCCCATAACCGACGTGATATATGCAGTGCCAAATTTAAATTTTAAAATTTTGAATTTTTATTTTTACTGTCTTTTCTGTGACAATTTTTAGGTATAACCGACGTTGGATATATAACCCTACGTCGGTTTATGTGAAACATACGTGAAGTATATTTATTTATTTATGAAAATGCCATCACGTTTTTGGCTATATCGGTTTGGCTTTTAACCGTCTTTATACACAGACATAGAATGATGTTTTTCTACTAGTGTACAATGTCAAAACACCAAAAGATCATTTTATTTACATTTTCAAGCAAAATTTATTGCTAGTATTAGCTTTTCCAAACAATCCATTATTAAAAATATATAGGGACGATAGTTAGATTTAAAACAAATGAGTATTTATATAAGTTATTCACATGCAGTGTCTTAAAAAGGTTTAAATGTGTATAAATAATTTAAGATGTGAATGGACATCAATATTTTTCTATCTTTTGCATACTCAAATATTATTATATTGCTTGATGTTTGAAATATTTTCTATATTTGAGCTTTTACATATTTAGTTTCCATATATTTTTTATTGATTTTTTCTAATAATAGTATTATAATACCATTCACGTTGTTAACTTTATAAAAAAAATAATAATATTGTATTCTTAAAGTTTATTATATTAAATAAATAAATTTCACTTGAATTGTTACTTTAAATAAAAAAATTGTACGTTAAACTATTGCATTCAATAATTATAATCTATTTTTTTAAAAACATATATGATCATAATATTTTAAATACATTTATTTATCAAAGTTTAGGTTGACATTGCTTATGACATTTTCAATCAAGTTCCTTTTACATTAATAACATTCATTCTTCATGCATTCTTCATTCATTCTTTAAGAGATGTAGCAAATTTTTTTTTGTGTATAAATTGTTTGATGTAAAAAAAGATAAAAAAAATGTTTTTTAAAGATGAGAAGAAAAACAAAGAGTAATAAATATAAGTAATATAAAGAAAGAAAAAAGAAAAAATTAAGAAAAGATTTCAAAAGAGGTTTACAAGAAGAAGAAATAAAAAAAAAATCAATTTTATAAAACTCTTAAATCATAGAATATTTATTAATTCTTTAAAATATTTTATAAACCAAAAGTCATTAAGGAACACATGTTGAAGGAATTCAATAGATGGAAAAGATATATAAAGAGTTTCTAACCAACATATCTCATTTTTAAGGTATAATAATGATTGAAATTATTTTACATAGTTTTTCCTCATTTCATACAATTTATTTGTCCAGTATTAAGAAAGAATATTGATGTTCAACACATTAGACAATATCACTATTTTTAACGTGTTAGACGGTGTATCGGAAAAAACTTATCCAGAACTGCGGATTTAAAACTACTTTGATTTCCTTCAATGTTTAAAATATATACAAAATTGGAAAGTATTTAAAACCTAATGTTTTAAGAAATTTTGACATAAAAGTTTAAAATATGTCATTATAATTGATATGCTTATATTACGAATATATTTGAATTGTTTCTATAAGCATATTAAGACTCGAAATGTCGAAATTCAAAATGCTTTTACTTCTAGATGCTAGGAAGAGGAGCTACTTAAAGGCAATTTGGTTTTTGTTTTGGAATAACATAAGGCTGCTAAAGAGTCTTTTCCTCACCGCAAAGCTGAATTAGACGCTATCAGAATAGAAGCATAACAAGTTTTAGATTTGCATATGAATGCTTCGCTTGAGTCCTTTGAGACAGTTATTGAACCTGTTTCTGAATATGTTATCTCTTTGCCACCTTAAGTTGCTCAAGGGCTTTCTCATTGAGGTTTAGATGAAGATCATATTCATAAAGCTTCTCAGTAAGAGACTAAATAACCTGGAGAAGTCTCTCAACATTTGGACATAGTGCTTTCACCAAGACCAATTTCAATTGTTCATGTTGCTCAAGCTGCTCCAGACCCTATATTCAACATTGTGTATAAGATTCTCTAGTCAAGTTGAGATTATTATTTTCCATTTGGGGATACTCTCATTCAATATGTTGTGAATTCACATGAGATCTTTAATTGATGAATTGTTTGACTACATGAGATACCTATTCGTAGTTAACTAGTATTTTACTTGATAGAAATCAATCTTGAATGTTGACAATCCTTTCGTAGACCATAAAATGAAAAAAAAATAAAATAAAAGTGTCTTCTTAGTAGATCATTAGAACATATTTATGTGTGAAATTGTATTCAACAAACTATCTCACAATTCCATTGTTATTGCATGAACATGATACAAAATAGGAACTTGATCAAAATAGTATTTGGATTAAGTCCCACACCTTCGCATTGAATACAAATGGAGTATGATTAAGTCATAATATAATGAGAATAAATAAGAAATATTTAAAGCAATTGGATCTTTAGTTTTAGAAAAATTTGTGGATATCACTTGACAAATTACTTTCAAGCTCTTATTGATGTTCTATAGGTTTAAGATGACTTAATCAATACAATCACAACAAAATCATTTAGGATATTCTTAATATAATAGTTGGTAAATGAGTAATCCACATCAAACTTATTCACATTGTGAAAACGGGTTTTTGCAATTTTCATAAATATTGTCTAATAATGTATAGTCAAATGATAATTTTATCCTTGATAGATGATTTGTCAAAACTTTACCAAAAACGAAGTTTAAAAATTTTCCCTTCTTAGGTTGTGTAGATTCACTAACATGTAATTTTAATATGATAAGGAAGGAGGAAAATACTTAATGATTTTTATATTGATTCGTTTGATAGTGCAAACTACGTCCATTCTCAATCAATAGATTGAGTTATACTATTCAGATTAATGCTGCAAGTTAGAACATGAACATTCTTTGACTTGTAGTCAGTCTGGATTAACCTATAAGAGTAATGTTTTAAAATGTATCCACTCTTGACTAACCTGTTAAATATTCTTTAAACACTTAGTCACGTTTAGCTAAAAATACAAGTATTACTTTGGAACGCAGTCACTTCTAGCTAATCCATAAAGTATTTTTTTAACACACAACTATTATTGGCCAAGACAAAAGATTTGTATATGATGTGATGAAAAAAATATCACAAGATTTCACTCACTAGAGAGGTATGTTTTTCGACGTGTACAAGGTTTAAACTTTCTGTCTTAGTTTGCTAATGAACACAACAATGTTCTTTATAAAGCTTTTACAATACAAAAATATTTTAACATCATTTTGACACTTTTTACAAGTCGAACACTCTTGTTCTTGAAAGATAACTTTATATAGATGTTAAAGAAAAGAGTTACTGTAAATCATTTTTTGGTCATTGAGTAGCTTTAGCTCGTAGGAACTTATTCCTTACATATGAGAAGCTTGAACATAGAAGATGCATTAAATCTACTTCATGCATGCATGTATTAAAAACTCTTCTCCTATTAAACCAACATCCCAATAGCCGCAAGAACTTATCAATTCTTGGTCAAAGTGTTTTTACTTAAAGTTGTGTAAAATATAGGACGTATAAACTAGATAGTCTTTTATACTACTAACAAAGTAAGCATTACGGAGCTATTGATGCAAACTAACTTTAGCTCATTTTGTAAGAAATTATTGATATGATATAAGTTCTTATGAATATTCTTAATAAAAAAAAGATAACAAATCTCTACAACATAAAATAAGTATAAGGATATATATATATATATATATATATTCGTAGCTTAATATTATATGCATATCATTTGAGCAAAACAATATTGATCAAACATAAAAAAAGAACACTACACAATGTTATATTGTCTAAGAAAACAAAACATTATATCTTACATGATGTGTTATTAAGAAAACCTTTCATCTTAGGGACAAAGTTTGATTGTGTTTTATAATTTATTGTTTATCAACACTTAAAATATGAACGGTTGTATTTTTTTCTTAAACGCACATACACACTAAGAAGGTGATCATTTGTTGATGTGAAAGCTATAACGTTTAATCAAAAGTTAATGTTTTATTACATTTTAACAAAGAATCGGAGATGTTGTCCTTTTTAATTTAATTACATTAGTATATTACATTTATCATTTATTTCCTTTTTATAAAGATAGTGTTTTTCATAATATTCAATTAAATAAGATAATATTATTATTTTTTGAATTATAAATATTTAAGAAAATCTTATAAATATATTCATGAAATTATTCTTCCTTTTTCATAAAATAAATTATTTAAATTTCTTAATCTTAAATATTCAAAATTATTATACTTTCTCAAAATTTAAACATTTTAGAGGATATCGTAAACGTTTCTTGACTTTGAAAATAGATTGAATAATTAATTAATTTAAGTTTAATAAGTTTAATTGCTTAAAATTATTATAAATACTTTCTTCAAATTTTAAATTTAAAAAATTAAAAATATTGTTTGAAACTGACAAAGATAAGAGTTAAATAAACAAATTTTACTTATTTTAATTAATAAAGATTAAACTTTTAAATATGTTACAAATATTTTAAAAATATTTATAGACGATTTTTTGAATCAAATTTGTAATTTAAAATTATGAAATATATTTATTCAAAAATTATTAAATTCATTCTTAAAATATTACAAAATAATACAACTCCCTTTTTGAAACTAATAATAGTTG
>Ga0123340_1005550_pt1 | contig 12000 bp, 12 predicted proteins | sample SirMexnodulemix_FD_89961 | JGI IMG/M metagenome (GOLD analysis project Ga0123340, IMG submission 89961) | Root nodule microbial communities of legume samples collected from Mexico - Siratro Mexico nodule mix | ecosystem: Host-associated > Plants > Roots > Nodule | place: Mexico: Nepantla... | reverse complement strand
TTTTATTTATAAATTATTTAATTTTAATTAGAAAAAAAATAAGATTTCATCTTATTTTAACCACTTTTCTTTTAAAAATAAATTAAATTGGTTATTATTTTTTTCTTTAATAGGTAAGCTTATTTATAAAAAAAAACATTTGGACGAATAAAAAAAGTCACTATAATATGAGTCATTCATATAAAATTCTCAAAAGATTCTCATTTATTTATATTAATTTTCATTCAGAGCCTTTTGATATTCCATTCGACAATTCAATTAAAAATGCATTTGGACGCTAAGTAGAGCGTTGTAAACTAATTTTCTAGTTTTTATAAATGGACAATTTTAAAATAAATGATAATATTTATTAAAAAATTGTTAACTATTTTCATATTTGCTTCACTTAAAGAAATGAATCATTACAGTCTAAAAAAATTAATGTTTTCTATTATCAAAATCATTAAAAGAATTGGATTGCACTATAGGTAGGCCAATAATCAGTAATAAACTATCCAATTCTGAAAAAGTATGTCTTATGCAGAGAAAATTTTCCCAAATAACACTGATTTTGGAAAAAAAAATCCCAAGTAGAACTCTAGAAACATTATTTCCCTCTATAGCACGGATTACTGTTTAGGTGGGAATTTAGTCCTAGTAAGTCGAATTCTCATTTTCATTTTCGTTTGGCAACTACGTCTTTTTCTTTTTCTTTTTTTCAGGCACAAGGGGAGTTTTGTTTCTTGATATCCGACGATCCCACGGGAACTCTTGTTCATCTTCATCTCCATTATCTTCAATGCATTCCTCCCTTTCTTTTTCTTCTTAACATTTGTTTTTGTGAATAGGTGATTCCCCAAAGCGATTACCCAAATTATACAAGTTTATAGTATTTTTCATGTTTTTCTTTTATGTTTATTTTTTCATATACTTCATCAATTTTATCATAATATGATAAATAACATATTGCAAAATCAAATTAGTAATATACGCTTTAGCATTTATGGCACAAAAAACCTTATTTAATTGTAAATCAAATTACTTAATAAAATTGTTTGTCTTAATCAAATATCTTACATCAATTACTTAAGAATATAGAATTCGAATTTATATGTTTACTAACAATGTAAGCTCGAATACCTTTATGATTGAATTTTTAGGTTCTTTTAAAATTTTTTAATAAAAATTAATTCAATAATTATATATATAATCTACTAGATAATAATTTACACAAGTATACGAACTAATTGGTGAATACGGAAAAAATTATCGGGTTCACAGTGGTGGAATTAGGTCTCTCCTCTATGGTACTCGTGGCAGTGAAGAAATGAAAATAGAGTAATATAATGTTTTATAGGTTTCTAAACAAAATGATAATATAAGGATCATAAAGAACGCAATTAATAGAAAAATTGAATAACAAATTATAATAATTACGGTATGTTTAGATAGATTTCGCATAAAACTTTTGGATTGAGAAAAAATAAAAAATGAAATTAATTTTTCAAAAGTTCAAACCAATTGTAAGTTAATTTGTGGAATCTTCTATAAATTTTTATATAGATTAATTTTAATTTATAAGAAATATTTAATTTATTTTTATCTTCTATTTGTTTTAGAAAATATTGTTCAAGCTTCCACTTTCCTCCAAGCACATAATGTAAAGGTTGACTTTTTGATAGAGAGAGCATACAAATTTTGAGTCACGGCAAGTAACAAGATTCTTTTGCATAAAAGCACAATGCAAGGAACCATATTGTGATGACTATGTATCTTTCGAAGAAGTCACGCTATATTTTGTTTGTAGGGTGTGTGGCAGGCATATTATTTATGTGATAAATTTTGGTTAATATTATTAATCGCGACCAACACCAAAACATTTGTACTTAGCTTAATCATCGACTCTGAAAACAACATGAAAATGCTATATCATGTGTTGCGTTACACATACACGATGAAACCTAATCATTGCATCGCACCTCTCTTTCATTTAACCAAAAAGATTAATGAGAATGATGATATTTTCAGGTGAATTCTACCGGTGCACCATTCTGACTACCTGCTATTGAAGGTTAATAAACTATCCTCTGGTTTGATACGACATCGTTAAAACTTTTGTAAAATTGCATATTGGTCCCTTTTGTCAAACATAGTTCGCGTATTACTAGCACTACCAATCTAAATAACTTCATCAGACCCACAAATAATATATTAATTACAAATATCACCGATTTTACCATTTAAGGAATAAATAGAACCTAAAAAAGTTATACACTACCTATGCCAACCACATACTTTTATTCAATCAGAATATTCAGAAAGTAATTGGAATTCAACTAATCCAATTTCTTTCAGCTAACCAGTGACGGAATATATACCATATTGGTACTGACAGACCAAGTAAGGCCGACCGATATGAACCCAAGTAGGTATATGTAGACCTACGCGATCCCTTGAGCACGCTTACGAGTCAATAAATGGTCTGGCCAGCCGGTTATGTTGTCAAGTGCACGTCGACAATTACACTAAGTAACCAAATCAACTAACTCGATCGTCATGTACACGGCCACAACAAAGACATATTAAAAGCTGAAGCTAAATCAAATGATGTTGGTTAAAGGAGATGATTATAGTTTAAACACATTTAAGAAAGGTAATCAGAGAAGGTTAGCACATGGACCATGGGGCTTGCGAGTAGATCCAATTGCAAACCTATAAATAGAGCCAAGCACCAAGAGGAAATGTAATGTCAATCTGTTCCCAAATCCTATTTTCATTCGAACCAAATATTGACTTGAGTGTCGAAGTGCATGCAAGAACCCCTCCTAGGACGGTGACCGCAAAGTAGACGGGCGGAAGCAAGAGATCTCGAGACTAAAGGTAGCAGACGTGAAGCTCGTAGTTGGGAAAGAGTATTGGTCCTTGTAACAACATTTTGGCGCCCATCGTAGTGCTGCAATTACTCTGACCCCACAACATGGTTACGACCAAGAACATGGGAGACATACCCCAGCAAGAAGAAGCACGAGAGAACCACCTGGATCCCATTGCGATGGTGATAGAGTTGCAAAGGGAAATGGAGACCCTCAAAAGGAAGGGTACATATGAGATCAGATCCTTAAAAGAACATAACACTCGACAACAAGAGGAGAACACTCGACTCAGACAGCGGATAGAAACAACAGTGAGAGTGGAAACTGAGCGAGAAAATCCGGAAGGATCCATTAGCTGATCCAATGGGACGCAGTATCGAAACCACCCACACAGGGTACACGCGCATCGAAACCACCTGTGAGTGGAACTAGCTGTGGCCTGTCATATAGAAGGCAGCCTTTCACGAAGGATATCATGGCGGTCAAATTACCAACGGATTGGAAGGGACCAATGCTAGATCGTTATGATGGCTCGATAGACCCGAACGAGCACATAAACACTTATCTGACTCAAGTTAACATGTATACGTCGGATGACGCAATGCTATGTAGGATTTTTCCCACTTTGCTGAAAGGGACGACATTGAGTTGGTTCACTAGGCTACTGAATAACTCAATAGACTGTTTCGACACCTTAACAACCAAGTTGGGAGCTCAGTTCACCGCAAGTAGACCCCATCATATGATGTTCGTCGCCCTAGTTAATATACGACAGGAAAGAAGTGAGTCGTTAAGGGCTTTCATGGAGCGTTTCAGGAAAGTGGCACTGAACATCCAGAATCTGAACCCGAAAGTAGCCATGCATCACCTAGTGACCGCCTTGAAGCCTGGGCCATTTTCGGACAGCCTGTGCATGAACTCGACTATAGACATTGACGAATTATGCCAGAGGGCCGCTATGTTTATGCAGTGGGAGGAGTACCGGCAACAATCCTCGACAAAAGAAATGAGGCCCCCAAGGCAGACAGAGGGCACACATCCTAAAGTAGGACCGTCGAAACCGCGGGTTCCAAAATTTTCACATTACACACCCTTAAATGCTAATCGAGCTCAGATATTGGAAGAAGCTCTCAACACCGCCACCCTACCGACTCCTCGAAGGATCCTATCCCCATGGAATGCATATCAAAGCAAGCATTGCAAGTATCATCGCAATTATAGTCACACCGCGGAGGAATGTTTGGCACTGAAGGACAAGATAGAAGAATTGATATAGGCAAGGCATCTTCGACAATACGTAGCACGACAAGAGCCCTAAAGTCGCGTAAGGGACGATTGTCAACAAGGAGAAGGTCGTAGAGAGCCGAGGGAAAATACTAGGCATACACCCGACCAACAGAGGCAGGCCTCACCTCTGCGGGGAGTTATAAATACCATCTCGGGCAGGTTCGCGGGCGGCGGAGTCTCATATTCTGCCAGGAAGAGACACTTAAGGACCATACAGTCTGCCAACTCCGTCGAACGGAGTTTGCCCCTGATCACTTTCACAGACAACAACTTCAAGGGTATCGATCCTGACACCTTATGGTCATTACGGTGGAGGTTGCGAACTTTGCAATAATGAAAACATTGGTTGATCAAGGAAGTTCCGTCGATATTCTCTACTGGAAGATATTTAAGAAGCTCGGCATAGCAGAAGAAGTCGTCATTCCAATGGCAGAAAAAATAATGGGATTCTCGAGTGAGCAAGTAGATACCCGAAGATACATTGATCTTTACACAAAATTCGGGGAAGGTGCCCACCGATATCGGACGGTTAAAATCTGATACCTTACCATTGACACCAGCATCTCGTACAACATTTTGCTGGGAAGACCATCTCTTAACAGACTGGGAGCCATCGTTTCCACATCCCATCTTGCTATGAAATCTCCTTCCGAGCATGGAGAGATAGTGACGGTGCATGTCAACCAGAGGACGAGGCAGGAATGTTATGTCGCTAGCTTGAAGACCGTCTGAGCCTCAAAACAGAAACAACCGCGTGAAAGGCCCTCAGACGATCGCGTAGTAGCCATGATCGACTTGGACCCAAGGGAAAACGATGACGATAATCAAACCAAAAGAAGAAACAGTGGAGTGGCAATTGGGACAAATCGGATAAAATACAAGGATGAGAGGCAGTTTGTCTCCTGAAGTGGTAAAAAGAATTGGGGAAGCCCTGATTGCCAACCAAGATCTTTTCGCTTGGTCAACCGAGGACATGCCCGGTGTGGATCCAAGCGTAATGTCCCACAAGCTCTCCTTTTGTAGGGAAGCGAGACCCATGTCGCAAAAGAAGCATAGATTGGGAGAAGAAAGGAGAGTAGCCGTAGAGGAAGAAGTGCAGAAACTCTTGGAGGCGAATTTCATCCAGGAAGTACAGTACACAACGTGGTTGTCGAACATAGTCTTAGTAAAGAAAAGCAACAGAAAATGGAGGATGTGTACGGAGTACACCGACTTGAAGAAAGGCTGCCCTAAGGATTCCTACCCACTGCCCAGCATTGACAGGCTAGTGGACGACGTCGCAGGACACACTGTCTTGAGTTTCCTAGACGTCTTCTCTAACTATAATCAAATCCCGATGTACGCATCTGATGTTGAAAAGACCGCGTTTATCACGGAAACAACCAATTTTTGTTACCAAGTTATTCTTTCCGGCCTAAAAAATGCTGGAGCTACATACCAGCAAATAATGGATCGTATTTTCAGGGATCAAATAGGAAGCAATGTGGAAGTCTATGTTGATGACATGATCGTTATATCCCCAACAATTGATTAACATCTCACAGATCTAGCCGAAACGTTCACCAAGCTGCAGAAGTATCGTATGAGGTTAAATCCAGCAAGTGTGTCTTTGGGGTTGGAGGCGGGAAGTTCCTAGGTTTCATGCTCACAAACTGAGGCATAGAAGCCAACCCCACCATCCTGGCAATGAGGAGCCCTCAAAACCTAAAGGAAGTAGAGAGGTTGGTAGGACGCTTGACAGCCCATTCTAGATTCCTTCCAAGAATAACTGACAAAATCTAGCCGATAGTTAAGTTGTTCCAGAAGGCAGACAACTTTAAGTGGGACAACAAATGTGAAGAGGCTTTTAACGCCATCAAGGCAGCGGTGTCCACGACGTCTGTGATAGAAAAGCCAAAGTCGACAAGCATTTTATTGTTGTACTTGTTGGTATCTGACGACGCTATTAGCGCAACGCTCGTCCAAAAGGAAAGGCACCAGCCCATATACTTCATCGGCTGTGCACTGCAAGGGCCAGAAACAAGGTACCAAGTAATAGAGAAAGTCGCACCTGCTCCACTCTACGCGGCGCGACCATTGCGACCCTATTTCCAAAGTCATCCCGTGATTATTAAAACCGATTGTCCTATAGGAAAGGTCCTTCAAAAACCAGAACTTGTCGGTCGGATGATAACATGGTCGGTCGAATTGTCTGAATATGACCTTTAGTTCAAGCCAAGGGGGACCATAAAGGCATAATGTCTCACAGACTTCGCTTGCGAACTACAGAACATGCCGACAACCTCCGATAGAGAGGAATGAACGATGTTCATCGACAAAACGTCGAGCGGAAAAGGAAGTGGGGTAGGGATAGGAGTACAGATAGAGCAGTCATTGTGCTTCGATTTCTAAATCTCCAACAACGAAGCAAAGTACAAAGCTCTACTAGTTGGTCTGCGACTGGCTCAAGATGTCGTAGTAAAACGATTATTATGCCTGAGCAACTCTCAACTCACGGTTGGTCAAGTGAACGATGGCTTCCAGGTCAAAGACCCCTTACTATTGAAGTACTACCACGTAATAACGAGACTCAAGTTGGCCTTTAAAAACGTGAAGATCGAACACACCCCAAGACTGAATAATGCTTGAGCTGACATATTGTCAAAGCTGTCCATGGGAAAAGGCAAGGGAAAGCTAGATTCAGTCGTCCAGTTGATGCTAGCCAGCCTGAGCGTCTCTGAGGAGGAATGCCACAATACTGGAGAACGCCAATCGCAAAGAACCTATCCTCGGTTTCAAAGGGAGAAGACACGACACACGACAAAGAGGTGGTGAAGAAGGCCGCAAGGTTCGTGCTCGTTGGGGACGATCTATACAAAAAGGGATTCTCATGCCCCCTCTTGTAGTGTTTCGGCAAGGAAGAGGCAGAGTATATCATGAATGAGCTACATAATGGAATCTGCCATGCGCATTGTGGACATAGGACCCTCACGGCCTGAGTTCTTTGGGCAGGCTATTATTGGCCCACCCTACGACAAGATTGTAACCAATATGTCAAGAAATGTAAAAGCTGTCAAGAACATGGTCCCCTGATACACCAGCCATCCACGAAACTTCATTCGATAAACATCCTGTGGCCCTTCACCTGATGGGGAATGGATATAGTCAGGTCGTTCCTGCAAGCCCCCGAGTAGAAAAGGTTCCTGGTGGTAGTTGTGGAGTACTTCACAAACTAGATTGAGGCAAAGCTGTTGACCAAGATCACGACCAATCAAGTCAAGAACTTCATGTGAAAAAATATTATATGTTGCTTCGGGATACCCCAAACTATGATAACGGATAATGGTCAGGCAGAGGCCGCGAACAAGGTCATCTTAGTGTAGCTAAAGAAAAGTCTGGGATCTACAAAGGGGCGGTGGACCGAAGAGTTGTTGGAAGTCCTGTGGGCATACCAGTGTACCCATCACACCTCGACCAGAGAATCGCTTTTCAACCTGACCTATGGAACAAATGGCATGTTGCCGGTAAAGATTGGCGAACCGTCGCTCCGACGATAAATCCAAGACTAGAACATTAATGAAGAATGCCTGAAAATCGAATTGGATCTACTCGACGAGTTGCGGGATAAAGCGCAGATAAAGGAGGAAGCATGCAAGCAGTGTTTTGGGAAGTTCGCTGCGAACTGGGAAGGACCATTCAGAGTACGTGAAGCACTCCACAATGGGGCCTTCAAGTAGAGTATCAAGATGGTCAGCCTATTATCAGGACATGGAATGCCAATCATTTAAATTTTATTTCAGCTAAATCATTTGTAATACCGGACACACTCTTTCCTATCGACGGTTTTTTTTCCCTAAGGGTTTTAACCGCAGAGGTTTTAGTGAGGCGTACCTATCTTAATGACTATCGGTGAAAGAAGTTTTTGCATCCGTGTGAATCCCTACCATTAACCAATCGATCATAGGTACTCGGGGAAGGAAGTTTTCATTCAGAATGAATCCCTCCTGAGACACCACATACCTCGTTATATTACTTTCATTCAAATAGCAATCATTCACGAATGACATTCGGCCATACGGTAAACGGTTAATGAAACACCCAAGTGTTAAGACACTTAACCAAATATAGACGTAAAACGCTTAAAGTAAAAAACGAACAGCGAAATACGGATAACAATCACGATAAAAAGGGTAACAAGTATTCAGATTACAATAACAACATTTTGGCACCCATCGTGGATTACAATAACAACATTATTAATTGTTCAACTAACTCTAGGTGTATACGACCGTCGAGTTCACAAAAAAGGGGAATCGTCGGCAATACATGTCTTAACCCCTATACAAAAAAATTAGATTGCGAACTATCCGGTCAGTTGGGCGTGATATTAACAACCTCCACATGAGGAGAGCTTTCTTCTCCTGCGTCGCTAGTAGCATCCTCCTCGACCTCTTTCGAGATGTCCTCGAGGGCCATCAGTTCGCCCCTATAAAACTCCTTTCGAGCGTCGAACTTCCCCTCATTCAACGGGATCTGGTAGAAGTAAGCAGCCTGTTCGAGCGCCTTGGAAAACCTAAGGTTGTGGTGCTCGATAACATAGTCTTGACATTCCTACAACTTCTTCTCCAGACGACTCGCTCTTCGCGTTCCTTGTTCAATTGGTCCTTCAAGGTGCTTAACTCCAATTAAATGGCTGACACTCGGGTGGAGGATTCCTTCTCTTGTCGTTCAACAAGGCACAACACTCCCTCCATGATGTTGCCTCTACCTTAGACTTGTGAGATTGGTCTAAGAGGATCACATTATCAGAAATAAGGGTTTTGTTTTGGTCTGACAACTTCACGTTAGCAGCCAAAGCCGTTTGCAAGGTAGTACTCAACTCCGACAACTGGGTCTTCAAAGACTCGACGTTTTTAGAGTTCTTTTTGATCAGCGATGCACCCATGCTCCGACCAATGAGAAGGGTGTGAGAACAGAGTTCCAAGAAAGCATTATTAAGTTTCTCGGGAGAGGAAGGCGTGTACGGATCCTTCTCGGAATCGCTCAGCTCAAACATAACCCTATTTGAGATCATGATTCCGCAGTTTAAAAAGTCCAGCATCGAAGAGCAGTCGACTGAGGTAGTTGAGGGGCGAAGACGTTTCGGTGATCGGTGGGAAGATGAGCGTTTAGAGGTTCGCTTCGAAGAGTGGTGTTCCTTTGATTTCTTCTTCTTGTGGCGGGACCCAGAATCGAAGGGGGGTCTCTGGTCCGAAGGGATGACAATCGTCACCAGATCATCACCCTTTTGTAGAGCGTCAGCCATGGTTTTACCCTTATCTCCACAACCGGTGATATTTTTCCCCTTGTCCGTCAGGCCAACTCCCTCTTTGCCTTTATCGGATAGAGTTTCCTGCCTTTTCTTCAGCATGTTCTTGAAGAAGTTGTTATTCCCAAGTGGACCCATGGCAACGATAATTTTTGCACTGAAATCAAATATAAATGCTAGCCGATCGAAAATAAATGTGAGTTACAAAGTTGAAAAATATATCGAGAATATTATGATTCCGATCCTTCGACGAAAAGGTACCAAGGAGACTTCGGGTGGGAATTCGATGGGGAAGCTGGTCGAGACGACTATGGCTGTCAAATCATCTTTCGTCATGTTCGACCGCGGCCAAACTCCATAACGCTTTAGTTCCCTAGTCCAATAAAAAGAAAATTTGGGTTCCCCGTCACTAAAATCGTATGACCAACCCTCACCCTCAACCAAGACCTTAAAAAAGCCCTCCTTAAAGTCTTTATAAGATTATGTGTACGAATCGAACAAGTGGTTCTTGGATTGACTCACGAGGGACAACCGTCCGACCATCTTCCCTAACTGAGTGCAATAATGGTGCAAGAAAATGGTCGAGGTAACTTGCAACTTCAACGCCGAACATACCAACTAAAATGCCCTAAGGTAAGCCCAGCTGTTTAGATGAAACTACATCGGAGATACATTGAGAGCCTTCAACACCCTATTGCAAACTCGTCCAAAGGAAGTCAAACGTGTGCATCTTGGATTATTCTAGAGTACATAAAGAAGAATTCTACAGGGGATGATCCCCGACCATGATACACACGATTGTAGGCGGAGCATCGACGGAGAGAGAGAGTGTGTGGTCAGGAATGGATGAATCCAAAATATCTATGCTATCTACAAAATGCCTTAATGCAGACGATGTCCTAAATATGGATATAGTCTTCCTAGTGTAAGAATCGACCCAGTCATCTAAGCGAAGAATGGCTTTGCCGTCACCCTCACCTAGCCTACTATTTACAAGGGAATACTCTAAGACCCTAGCTTCGTTTTCGGCTCTGACCGACTCGTTATTGGACCTAGGGGACGAATCACTGGGGAAAGAACCGCTAATAGAACTAACCTCTTTTTTCGGTCAGAGTAGCCCGCTTGGTTAAAGCGATAGCCCACCCAAAGACTCTGAGGCCGTGAACATGTCGGAACCGGATAAAGACATTTATTTACCTTGTCAAGAAGAAAGTGATAATCGAGATGTGGACGGATCGAGTAAGAATTACAATAGTGAAGATCTGAAGACAGTGACACCCATGTATTTATAGCAACCTGCCAACAGTGCCACAGGCGACCCTAGCCATTCGATCGAACTCCAAGCAACGACTAAGATCGAGAAGATTGTCACATCAACACAGTTAACAAGGTGATTTTTTGAATTTTTATTTTCCCTCCAAAATACAACCCTTCACCTAGGCTATCACCTCAACCGTCAACATCGATACACAACGCGGTCGCCCAATGTAACCCCGTTCCCACAGCTACAAAAAGATCATTCTTTTTCAGACCATAGGTCTTCAAGGACTTGGGGGGCATAATGTACCATATCAATACGGACCGACCAGGTAAGACCGACCAATATGAACCCGAGTAGGCATTTGCAGACCCACACGACTCCTTGAGCATGCTCACCAGTCAATAAATGGTCTGGCCGGCCAGTCATGTCGTCAAGTGAACATCTAGGAAACTACACTAAATAACCAAACCAACTAACCCGATCGTCATGTACACGGCCGCACAGACATATTGAAAGCTGAAGCTAAATCGAATAATGATGGTTAAAGGAGATGATTACAACCTAAACACAATTAAGAGACGTAATCAGAGAAGGTTAGCACATGGGCTATGGGCTTTGCAAGTAGGCCCAATTACAAACCTATAAATAAGGCCAAGCACCAAGAGGAAAGGTAATGTCAATCTGTTCCCAAATCCTATGTGCATTTGGACCTAATATTGACTTGAGCGTCGAAGTGCATGCAGGAATTCTCCCAAGACAGTGATAATAAAGTAGACTGACGGAAGCAAGAGATCTCGAGACTAAGGGTAACAAACGTGAAGCTCGCAGTCGGAAAAGAATATCGATCGTGGTAACAACAATATATAATCTAATATGTAAATAAAAATATATTTTTAATTTTAATATATTTTATATATTTAATACACCAAATTTTGTGAATACCTATACAAAAAATTAACATTTCTAAAATATTTCATAAAGGTCGGCCATTGCAGCTAACCTAATAGAAACTTTATTCTTGAATAAACTCAAAATAAAAATAAAAGTAAAATCCCTTGAATATACCCATATCACATTTATTTACAAAAATAAACCTAATTAATCTCACAGGTATAAAATCAGACTGTTAGGGTCCTAAACATGAAAGGTAAATATTTACTTTTGTTTAGATTTTCTTGTTGGAAATTGGTGACTCATGAGAGGATTTCTATTTTTATCATATTTAATAAATTTTAAATAAAAAATTTCAAAATTAAATTTATTTATTTAAATCATTAATAATTTTTAAGATTATTAAAAAATATATGTATTTT
>Ga0123340_1005549_pt1 | contig 12001 bp, 10 predicted proteins | sample SirMexnodulemix_FD_89961 | JGI IMG/M metagenome (GOLD analysis project Ga0123340, IMG submission 89961) | Root nodule microbial communities of legume samples collected from Mexico - Siratro Mexico nodule mix | ecosystem: Host-associated > Plants > Roots > Nodule | place: Mexico: Nepantla... | reverse complement strand
TCTTTATATAATACAAAATATTTTTTTTAAATGAAAATTTTGTAACATGAATTAAAGCCTAAGGTTTTTCAACTCTTATTTTAGGATAAAGATAAAATAAGTAATATATTTATTTAAAAATAGGGATGTTACAGTTTTTATTTGTATTATCTTTCTATCTATATTTATGTCAATTTTTTATTTTTGTTATCTTTACATTTTTGTTTTTACTTTTTGTTTTGGTATTTTCTGTTTTTATTGAAAAACTTGGTGGGATAACTATATAAAAGCATTGATACATAATTTGGACTAATTGAATATCATTGATGATAAATTATGAATGCACTTGTCATTAAAATTTTATGAATGGATTAATTGTTCTTGAAATTTGAAGTTGTTGTTGTTCTTTTGTAATTATGTAATTAGAGATGCATTAACCTATACCAAGTGAGATTTCGAGTCTCAAAGTCATTCAAGTAAGTACTATCATTGAGTTTTCATAATTGATTTTGCTTAAGTTTATGTCCTCATTGTTTAATTACAGTAACAAATGATCAATGCAATTTTTTGTTTATATTTTTGCCAGAGCCAAATAGCCAACCTTTTGTTTGAATAAAACATTTGTACCCTATTTAAGCCAGTAAAAAAATATTATTTTTCACCCTTACTTTAAGCTAGGAGAGCAAAGAGATCAAAAACTTAATATCAAATAAGTTTGGTAAGGGGGAGAGGGGAAGAGTATATCTGGAAAATTTAGAAAGGATTGCAAATTTTTAAGGTTGTGTTCCTTTTATTTCAATAAAAAATAAAAAAAAAATTGACGAAATAAAAGAAAAATAAAATTTCAAAAGATAAAATAAATAAGTTTGGGAAAAAGTTGATAATTGGCTAAATAAAAGGAGAGTAGAATTTTTGTAATCATTATTTGATCTAATTGTTCTATTTACTTAAAGTGTTTTGATTATTTAGAAAAACTATTTTTCTTCTTAGCATAACCAAATTACAGGCCAATAATCCTTGTTGATGTTGCCTGTTATTAAAAAGTGTTGGTTCTTGAAATAAAAAGCAAAGTTAAATTGTGAAATTTGGTAATAGATGAGAGACAAATACTTCTTGAGATCTTTGAGTGCTTGAGTAAAATATCTATAGTGAGTTGTGTGAAAACTTGTATACATTATCTGTTATAGTTACTTTGGAGCACCATGATTGAGAATTGATGAGATATATTTGTCTATTCATGAGTTAAGATGAAGATAAGCATCATTGATTGAATTCTAATATGATTGTGAATTAGTTCTGAGTTGTGATATCATTGTGGAATAATTGTTATTTGTACCAAGTTACCTTTTCTATAAGACGAGTAAGGTTCTAAGTTTGACAGAGTTTGATTAGAGTTTATTTACATGATATTATCGACCTGTTTTATGACTAAAATAAACTTTTTCCATACTTAAATTTGCTCAATTTTTAATTTTATTTGAATTTTGTTAATAATTGATGATGAGAGTTACAAAAAAATATTTAATTACTAATTTCACTTATTTTGGGTTAATTTTGAGTAGAGAAGTATTGGATTAGAGCATGAAGGGTGAAAGACTTGAAAGAGTGATTGAAAAGAAAAATTAAATCAAAGAGTTCATGCTCGACACAAGAAATCTGAGCCCAGTGCAAGATGACCTGAGAGTAAGTCCAAAGAAAAGCGCTAGTGCATGTCACATAGGCCGGACGCAATTTGGGCCTACGAGCAACATAATCCAGTGACGCTAGGTGTAGCTAACCCAGGCCGAATGCGAGCGTCAATTTTAGAGTCTTATTTAATAAGCTTTTGAGGTTAGGGTTAGACATCCTTGGCTAAAGCTGAGAACGAAATTCACTTTTGGAGGCATTCTTAGGGTTTAGTTGGAGTAATCTTCTTATTCCATCATTCTTCTTGTAATGCTTGGTTTCCTTATGCATATGAGGAGCTAAATCACTCGTTGTTGGAATTAGGTTAAATCTTTCTAAACTCTCTTATAATCATATTTGGGCTTATGTTATGTCTTATTATATATGTTTTTCTTTCAATATGTTAGTATATTAATTCTATGCTTATGCTTGTTGTGCCAATCCATAACTCGATCATTGATTCTTAAGAGTATTGAAAAATATCTTTTAAATCTAGAATTGAATTAATTTACCAAATGAAAACTCGTGTCTAGGAAGAGTGTGATTCATTTTCTGTCATTAAGATCCTTGTGTGAATTCAAGATTCATCTATATGATTAATCAAGAAGTTGACGATTAATAAATAATCCCTGGACTCATTTGCTAAGAAATCCGATTTGAGTAATATTGTGGGTTGACATTGATTATTGATAAAAAAGAAGATAAATTTTATTATGCATGGGAGTAAAGATTGGTGAGATTTAACCCTAGCAAGTTTGTCATATTATTGTTAATCCTTTTTTTACCTTTAATTGTTGATAAAAATACAAAACATTATTTTAAATTGTTTTTTAATTTAGGCACCTCTCATCAAGTTATGAAATTATTCCTAAATCTGAATTTATTATAATCGTACAATTTTGTTATATTGCACAATCATTTGAGAAGAACGATAATTTTATTACTTGCTATATTATGACTGATACACTTACCACCATAGCAAATTTTGCTAACAATTGGCAAGTAATGTTTATTTGTTTGAAGGACAACACTACTGTGTGGTTTTGTTCATTGCATAGAAAGCCAAGTGCATATATGAAGAATGTAGTACATGTGTATGATTTAATTAAGAAATAATAAGTTATTGTTGTTTCTATAATATATTGTAAATTAATAATGATCTTTCCTTTTATTGAAATTTAAAGTATGCAATGTATTAGATTGTAGATCCACTTTATCATTACACAATCTACATTGGATTTTTTTAAGGTATTTAGTTCTTCATTTAAACTATTAAATTTTTGTTTTTTAGTGGTTGAGTAAATTAACGTTGCTAAATTTCATATATTATAGTGCAATAAGCAACAAAGTAATTATGAATGTGGTATTATGTGATGTATTAGATGTGGACCATAACCAACGTCAATATTGTTGACTCTTGGGAGCAAGTATTAAAAGATTTTAAATAGTCTAAAAAAGTTAATTAAAGGTTTCATATGTGATTATGAAGACTAATATTTATTTCGTATTTCAATTTTTTTCAAATACCTAATCATTAGGCACACACAATAAACCAAATTCATCAAGAATAGGCAATATATTTTACTGAAATTGAAATCAAAAGCTATAGAAATTTATGAATGTGTGTGTGACATATGTACATAGACATTATTTTATAATTGATTTTGATATATGTTATGCTGACTTTAATTTTCATAAGTTTTCATTTGTACAAGTTCTTATCAATTCTATGTTTATATTTGTATTATTTTCCTGGAATATCCTGGTAGGGAAATCTATTATAGGTTGGAAAAATACTAAAACTAAGAAACTTTAAAAGAAAAAGTGTCACATATCACATCGGTTAAGACAATAACTGATGTAAAAAGTCACATATTCATCGGTTAAGGCATATAATCAATGTAATATATGCCCTAGTAAACCTTTAGCGAGGGGATACTACATTGGTTAAGGCACTAATCGATGTAGTATGTCCCATATTACATCAGTTACACGCTCGAATGATGTAATATATCCCTCATCATGCTACTCTTAAGCTACATTGGAATGGACTATTACATCGGTTCAAAGAAACAACCGATGTAATAAGTTCCAATTTTTTTGGCTTTTTGTAAAACTCTTTTACATCGATTGTGTTTATAACTAATGTAACATTGGGATATACTATATCGGTTGAAGAACCAATGTAAAAAGTCATGAACTTTTTACATCATCTGCATCAACATCAGTTACAAAATCAATGTAAAAAAGCCTCCCACAACCGATGTAAAATCCCCTATTTTGTACCAGTGATTAATTTGTATATGTGCAAAAGCTCTTATTTTTTTTCTTCTTTAAAAAGCTTCTTATGTTTGAGAAGCTTTATCCATTATATGACTTCTAAAAGAGTTTGCTTAACTTGTATAATCTTTCATGCTTGCATGAAGTTAGAATCTTGACAAGGAGTGATTGTAATTCATGTCCGCTCGATTGAGCATGAAACTAGCAAAAATAACTTTATTGTTGTATATCTTGGAGATGTTTTATGTACTTAGCTTTAAGATACATTACGTACTTATTACTAAACTCGAAGAGTTTAGAAGATAACCTGAAGAGATTTTGTGTACTTGTGTAAACCAGAAACGGTGGTAAAAAATACTTGTAAACATTTGATTATTGAATAGAATCCTAAATATAGCCCAAGTTAGGGATGATCTAGTATAAAATCTAAAGTGTTCAACATTTCTATTTATTACTTATGTAATGTTTCTCTTTGTCATCTATAAAACATTTTAAAAAACTATTTGTGAACCTTTTATAAAATCATTAAACAACCTCTCTTAAGCATCTAATTGGAGGATTTGTGAATAACTTCAAAATATCGCTTTTAGCTCTATTCAAATCCCATGTTTATAGAGTTAACCTTATCTTTCTATTAGTATAATCTTATACTTTTAGGATGAGTTCTTTGGAAGACAAAAGACAATAATCCAAGCTACAATTAAGAATATAGGAGAGACTCTAAACAAACCTTTCTGATTCAAAAGTGAAAATTTTAATTATTATAAATTATTACATCCTTTCAAATGATATCATATTGATATAATGAATGTTTTAAAAAAAATTATTAAATCAAAAAAAAAAAAAAAAAAAAAAGATAATGACGTTGTCCCAAAAGTGTTATGAATCGCTAATCATAATTAAAAATATTTACTAATCTCTCAAAAGAAATTCGCAATCACTAATAGATAAAAAAAACTCTCAAATATATAATTATAAATTTTATATGACGAGAAATGATGGGTTTTGTATAAGATTTAAAATAAAGAAATTTCATATAATGAGTCAAAATTTAGAACACAATACATAATTTTATTTATTTTAGAAAAATAGGGACTAACTTAGTATTCATGTCACTAAGTTTATAGTAAAAAATAAAATACATTTTTCTGTAGATTGAAAATAATCTCTTGAAAGAATTAATAGTAAAAAGGTTTCATAAATTAACTTATATATAAGTTAATTTTGAATAAAAAAAATCTTCTAAAAGGTTTATGGAGATCCAAACTATTTATAAGATATGTAATTTTTTAATGAGATTTATGAATAAAACTTTGTCACACAAAATTTGTGTAACAAAATTAAGCAGCTGGAGAGAAAGTTGATAAAATTTCAGTTGATAAATTGTTCAAATGAAGAATATACAATGAGTGAATGCAGCAGCAGTAGCCACAAAGTATCATGATATAATTAATGCTTACAAAGAGAGCATAGAGTTTTCCAAACAGAAACCTTAAATGAGTTCTCCAAAAAGGGAAAGGAAAAGAAAGGATGAGAACAGGTTCATGAAACATATATAGAAGTGTTTCCCCATTGTTCTGCACCACATTATGCAAAATGATGAGCAAGTTTTTCAGATTAACGCACGGATGCGAGGCTGAGTGCGAGGTTGGTCCCAATCAGTAACAATGTGATCACGAGTGATTTCCTTTAGTGAACGACAACCACTCAAGGCCATGGTTAGCTCAAACTCTTCACGTAGCATCTGCAACACTTTTCTTACACCAGCCTCTCCTTCAGCAGCCAAGGAGAACACCACAGGGCGTCCAATCTGATATAAAGCAAAGCTTGTTAGTTGTTGCCACAGTTATTATGGTTATGATAACATACTAATAACATGTTTTGTTTTTTTGTGTCCATGCGTCATGCACATTGTTTAGTGGTTCTGCATGAATTTCACGTAGTAATCAAAGTTTGCAGTAAAATATTAAATAGTGTGTTTAAACATAAGTGCCCACCAAAAAATTAAAATGGGAACTATACAATAAAATGATAAAATTACAAATTTTAGTATAAAAGATAAGTTTGGTTTTATTGCTAATTAAATAAGAAAAAAAAAAAAAACCCTCTAATGGTGTATGGCTATTGTCAAAATTTTTTGCAGTGATAAGTTATCACAAAAAGCTGTTTCAATACTATACATAACTTACCCTAACTAATTAGGTGCAAACAAATAGAATGGAAAAGAATGAAATGTGATGGTATTACGTTCTACAGTTTGGATTGATAGACAAATAAGGATGAAAAATATAATAGAGATCGGGGAGATTTTTATATCTTATTTTATTGTTTAGTTTCATCCCCTCCTAAATTTTAGAGAAATGAAATGGAATAAGAATTTATTTTACTTAGATATTATTGTATCACCTTTCTTTTCATCCATAGAAACTTAAATAACATGGACATGAGATCCAAATATTTGCTCGGATTCTTGAACTAAGAAGTCAATAAAGTATAACAAACAATTACTACTACATGTGAAAATGCTATTCTTATATGAGAAGGCCAAAATTATAGTTGCTTTTGGAAAAGGTCATGAAGTACTCACAAATATGCCTGAGGCACCTAGTGCCAATGCCTTGAAGACATCAGTTCCACGGCGAACTCCACCATCCAGAAATACAGGAACACGACCTTCAGCAGCTTTAACAACCTAAGTTTCCACGACAGAAATGCATATAACAACCTTAAAATGAGTGTGTTGAAGTTTCATGGTGACTAAGATGCTACTTAAGTTGATGTACCTCTTCTAATGCTGATATGGTGGCTGGAACATAGTCAAGTTGTCTAGCTCCATGATTGGACACTATAATTCCAGCTGCACCACTTTGTACAGCGATCCTTGCTGCCATGTTCAAGTGAAGGCATTAGTAAAATATTCAAAGAGGGTGAACACATGAATACAGCTTTGGTTATCCTTACTATCCTCAGCAGTCAGCACACCCTTCACCAGAATTGGCAGAGAGGTGATTGTTTGAAGCCACTTCACATCCTACATTGTTCAGAATGATTATTTGGATGACCTCTATTCAGTTGAGCCTTGTAAGCTCCAAAGTATTCACAAAAAAAAAATATGAATAAAATGCAAGAATGCACTTGCAGTTTTTGTCTAAGTTCAGACTGCAAGAAACTTATGAATCAAATCAATGAATTGGGCAATTTGCCACTTGAGTTTTATGCAATGTACTATTAAAAACTCTTACTCTGTCAACCAGTTAGAAATCATTATGAGTACGACTTATAAAATAACTGTAATAGAAGTCATCAACAATTTTTCATACATAGCAATTTATGATTACATAACAATATATTTTTTATACTATTTGTATATAGTATATTAAATTCATTTTGCTTTAATAAACTCTTCTCAATTATAGGAATAGGATAATAACTACCAAGAAAAAACCAAAATGCCTTATTTGATTATGTAACATACCTTCCAACTTAGAGTGCGATCAATTTGACCAGCAACATATGAAGCAAGTCCAGAGTCATTAGCCTGAAAGGATCAAGAGAAAAATTCAATTACTGATAAAGACAAGGAAATTAGCCTGAAGAAATAATTTTGTGATAACTAATCTTACTTGGTCCATCTTGCCAAGGTCCAAACCTTCAAAGTTCTTCAGTGTCAAAAATGGTGGCAGTGTGAATCTGTGAGATACGTTTTAGGACTAATTTTAATTGCAAGCATAAAAGTTGAAACTCAAAGAAAAGCTACTCATATCCATTGAGAAATTTATATACAGAACAAGGTTGAAGTGGAAGAGTTGTACCTATTCTTGATATCAGCTTCTCTGCGTCCTAGTCTTGGGGTATCAACTGTGAGGGCAATGGCTTTGAATCCAGCCCTTTCAGCTCTTCTCACAAGCTGAGCAACCACATTCCTGTCCCTGTACACCTAAAGAAAAGGAACAAATCATGAAGTAAAACAAATATGGTGCCAAAAATCCAAATAAACAGTGAAATGGAACTGAATGAAAATTTTCAAGCTTACATATAGCTGGAAAAAGCGAATGCCAGGTCCTGTTGAAGCAACCTCTTCAACACTTGAAGTGGCCCACGAGGACAAAGTCTGAAAGAACAAAAATGTTACTCATCAATAAAGAACATAGAGCTCAATGGAAACGCATTGATAAACAAGAAATAAATTTGCAAGCATACAATCTTTTGAAGTTAATTGGAGTGTCTATGAGTGAAATATTTTGTCTGAAGCAACAAAGGTACCATGTATAACGAAAAAATAACAGATTCTCAGCAAATCCACCAATTGAATTGAATCATTCATAAAGAAGGGATTTTTCTCACTAGTGATTGTAAATTTCTTTTTGCAAAGCAATTTGTCCGGAATAGTGGTGAGCAATCAAGTGAAGAACTACTATATGAATATAAACATAAAAGAAAAGTACCATGATTGTTCCAGCTGCAGAGGCAGCTCTTGCTGTGGCATATTCTCCTGCACAAGAAAAAAATATATATATATCATCCAACAGAAATCCAGCTCTAGCTAGTTGATTTAGCGGTGCTTGCAAAGGGTTTTAGAATTAAACTATTTCATAAAAAAAGAAAGAAGTCAACACATTTCAATTTCTTGCTACAACCCTATTATTTTAATATTCCCAATGGAAAATGTCACACATTTTGTTATCCATTTATCAGAATTACATGATAAGAATTTTCTCAGAATTACTGATGACCAATCAAATTTCACTAACAAATACAGTCTCATAACAGAACTATGAAACATGTGATGGTTATGCAAGACATTAATTGAGGGCACTTCATATCTGATGTGCCATTGACCTATAAACAATGAAGGCTTAAGAAAAAAGAGTAAAATATTTTCTTAGAAAAAACTTCTGAAGTATGAAATATGACAGAAGTCTTTTGTTTAGTCAATCAGATTCTCACTTTCTCTGGCATGTGTCATTTAGTGAGTGAGTGTGAATGAAAGTTGTTTAATTCAAGTTCAAGTATTTTGTCTTGCTGAAATTGATAAGTAAAAGTTGTGTCCTTAAACCAAAAAGTAATTAGAAAGTATGGCATTATCTTAGTCATTCCATTTGGCAAAACACACACTAACCACAACTGAAAATTTACTTTAAGAAAATGTAAAGGAGAAACAATTATACCCTCGGGATGAGCCATTTTCTGCATGGCTGTTGGGGCAATCATGATTGGCATGGATATTTTGAAGCCCAAGACAGTAGTTGTCATGTCTATCTTGCTCACATCAATAAGAATACGAGGCCGGAACCTGTATGTATAGTTTTCAATCATATTTTCACCATATCAATATTTGCTTGTATTATGAAATATCAAAGGAACATAATTAATCATTATAGTTTCGTAATTAACTACTGTAAAAATATAAATCTTACAAAATTCTGGAAAAGGCATTTCTGTTCTCTTGCAGAGTCCACTGATCCTCTGCACCAGATGCGTAGTAGTCAAACACCATCTTTGGTAATTTCTGCTTTGCAATAGCCTCATACTCAGTGACATTGGTGACCTCCATTTTCAGAACTGCTTGTTGATGTTACCCTTCAGGAATTCTGATATATATGTATATATACATTCAGCTATCAGTTTTCTCATCACAATCTATCAAACTATGGGTTGGTATAGGAAGACAACGACTATGCCAACCCAAAACTTGGGAATAATATTAATAAAATTTGAGTCAAATTTCAGCTGTGAAAATTTTCAAATAAACAAATAACTGGAAGTTGGAAAATATTTCCTAGATTTTGGATTAAGAGAAAAATAAACATTTTGGATGATGCACAATATCAAATTTCAATTGGAAATTAAAACTTAAGAGCAGAAATAGTGGAAGTACAAGATGGGAGGGAAACAGTTACATAATGAAAAACTCTTTTCCAAGAAAATCAAAGCTACATGCTACGGTTTTCCGTTAATATTTCAACTAAGAATGCTCTCATCATTTACATGGCTGAAGCCTTCTGAAAAATCTACAAAAAGCATGATATTATTTAAAAGGGATGAACAGCATGTATATATAAAAAGGAGTAACAACAAAAAAATAGATGCAAATATGCTATGAGCTCCCATCACAAAACATGGTTCAGAAGTGAGCCTTAACTCATGCATAAAATCAGTTTTGCAAACGCAACCAATATTGAAATCATTGCAAACACATAACACAAACACTACTATTCAATCTTCATTTCTTGTAGAGTCTGTCTAAGAAAGAAGCATGGTTATGAAGGGCACATGAAGTGATGACATGATGAGCATGGAAAACACTACGTAAGTGATGAGAAACAAGAGCAGACCTTAGTATCCAAAACTATGCAACTGTGTGCATGCAGAGGAAGCAATGGAGAGAAACTCCTAGTGAGGAATAGAAACAGAAGGAAGTAAAAAATAGGAAGGGTTCATAAATAGTTGGTGGAATAAAGACAAAGTTAGATGGCCCTCATATTTGTTGTAACGTGTATAGGTTCAAATGAAGGAGAATTGGAATTTTGAAGTGGATGAGCTTTTGGAGGTGAGTATTATTTTGAGCCAAATCTCATCAACAAAGTGAGGTGGTTCTCAGCCACAAAAGCCTTGTGTGTTTCACAGCACTCTTTCTTTCTCCATTATCATTTCCATCTCTAAATTCGAAAAAAGAAAAATAACCCAAAAATAGTGAGAAACTGTTTATTTGATCCTATCTCATATACGTTTGAAGTCATGAAAACAGAAGAATAATGCTATCTTCACGAGTGGTACAAGTGGGTTGGCCATTGCCTACAGATAATCTAAAATATGCAGTGTCATATATTATCTCCCTAAGGAAATATGTGACATCACTTTACCCATTTTAAGAAAAAATTACAGGGTTACTACACTAGGATTATTGATTTCATACTTTAGCACGTGATCTTTAAGATTTCAAATCAGATTTTTAAAAGCTAGTAATTATAATCATCCACCTTTTAAAGGTTTCACTGGCTTGTTGTTATCATAAGTGATTTATTTAAAAATGAAACTAGATTGAATTAGGTTTAATTTACTTTTACATGTTATTTTAGCTAATAATTACTTTCTTATATGTTATTTTAGCTATATTACTATTTGTTGTGAAATTTTCTACACACTTTTCAGAATTAAATGTAAAATTTGTACGAGAAAATATTTGCATATGAATGAATAATGGTCTGATATCAAAAGATCTAATATTATTAATGGCTTTTTTAGTTGTTAAGATAATGTTTTGATTTATAAAAATGTGATGACCAAATTTTGCTGACAGCAATTCAGCCACATATGTCAATTTTCTGATATCTTAAGTCTGCATCCAATTTTTTGGTTAAGTTGTCATCCCTTTCTTTTTCGTAATTGGTTCATCTGCAATTCCAATTTGAACCCCTGAAATTTTACTCAACATGTTTACCCCTAATCTATTAACATAAAACAAGAAAAATTAAAGGTGAAAGATCTCGTGTAGTTATTTTCAAACCACGGACACGTGAATCCCTTTTCTGTCCTTATGTTTTTGTCTCTTTTAGTTTTCCATTTACTTTTAAAAAGTTTAGCATAAAAATATCGTAATTTTTTTTTTTAAATTGTTGCTATTCCTTTTAAAAAAAAAAATAATGCAATCAAATAGACTTACATATAAAAATGCAATCAACAATTTGTTAATCCCGATAAAACTAGATTAGGATTATTTAAATAAGGTATCGCTTGTTATACATAAAAACATTGTTCGACAAAATTAATGAATTGTTCATTTTGAGAATATGGTTAAAAAAAATTAACAGAAGTAAATATTATTTTTTAGGTTTGTTTTAATTTAATAAAAGATAATAATATAAAAATAGGGTTATAAAACCAATATCAAGACATAGAAAGCTATTAAAAAGTCATTCATACTATACCTTATATGATTGTATTTACCGACCCTTAATAGATTTAGAATACACTTTGGTAAATAGAGTGTAATTAAATAAAATGACACCAAATTTTATTATTTAAATTGTTTAAAATAACATAAAATAAGATATATTTTATTTTATTTCATTCAATC
>Ga0123340_1005544_pt1 | contig 12005 bp, 9 predicted proteins | sample SirMexnodulemix_FD_89961 | JGI IMG/M metagenome (GOLD analysis project Ga0123340, IMG submission 89961) | Root nodule microbial communities of legume samples collected from Mexico - Siratro Mexico nodule mix | ecosystem: Host-associated > Plants > Roots > Nodule | place: Mexico: Nepantla... | reverse complement strand
GAATGTTAAATAGAAGTAAAAAATGAATAATAATATCAAAATATTTTCACTTTAAAAACTTAAAATAAATGAACAATGTAAACTAAGCAAAAATCTTAAGCATGTGTAACAATCTTGTATAATATACGCTAACAATAACTTGTAAAAACAAAATAAACAGAAAAGTACACTGAAGAAAAAAGATTTTTTTTATATTATTTTATTAAAAAAACTAACATAATTTCTGTTTTTTAATATGTAATTTTGAAAAATTGGTAAATTAGTTCAATCAATCATCTAAATTAAGATGTTGATTACGAAAATATTAATTAAAAAAGAAAACACAAACTGTGAAAATATTAACTTAACATCGATCCAACGTCCTAATAAGACTACTGTTTATTTATTTTAAGATGAAGATTATTTTAACATTCACATATTAAATTCAATATTTTAAAAAGAACTAATATTACGATTAAAAATAATGCGCCAAAATTTTATTTTAAAAAAAAAAAAAAAAAAACAGATGCATGTGCACACTCGGGTAGCCCTAGCTCTGAACAACGAACACAACACAGTCGAAGGTATTGCCTTGGTATGTTCCATATACGTTCTTCGTCTTTCTCGTTTTTTCCTCTCTTCCCAAAACCATTTTTTATCTCTCACAAACACAGTGCATTTTTTTTCTCAATTGAGAATCTAACTACACTATCTCTGTTCCATTCACAGACCAAAGATGGTGCAGTGGCAGAGACACATTTTGCCCTTCCTTCGTCACATTCACAAGCGAGTAGTGGATCACCACCATGCCAATCCTTCAGCTCCAAGCCTTGTAATTTCTCGCTTAGCCTCTTCTCTTTCACAAGGTTAAGACTTTTCGCTAGTGCCCTTTTTCGTGTTTTCACTTTTGTGGTCTTAGTTCTGTGAAAATTGTGACTTTTAAGGGGTTGGTTAGGGTAAACCTTGCTTTGGTATTGTAGGTCAGGTAGGGAGGAGAGCGTGGACAACAACGACACCAACTTTGCCCTGTTTCTCAAGACCCATTTTTCTCAGTTTCCAACATCAGGTAAAATTGTGCTTTGATTGCATGATCACTGGTATAGTAAAAGTAAGGGTTTGTTTTGAATGACATGTTTAATCATTTTGGCACTAAAATTTATGGTTTGGAAAAAGTTTTGCTGACATCCATTTGGGGTGTTTATACCCTGATAGAGAGAGAAGCGGGATATGTGATGGTGATGTTGTAAAAAGAGAGATAAAGGGAAATAAGAGTGTCAATTGGGTGTTTGAGGTATTCAATGGGGTTCTTTGGACGGACATTCAAATCACGAGTGCCAGTTAAAGATTGTTTTGGTCAAAATTAATTCTACCAAACTTTAAAATTAAAGGATGCTAAGGCATCTTATTAACCTCTCCACTGTAATAGTGGGAACTGTGAAGGGAGAGCATTTTCATGTACTATGATGAATTTTATGTTTCCAGCAAGGATGTATGTAGTAATAATAGTCAATGGTTGTCTCTTGGAACTCAATAGCGGATTCTCAATGTTTTGAGTCTCCTTCAGAGAGGTTATATTCAGGCTAAAGATTCATCTGGTTGAAAGTTAATAAGGCTACTCATAAAAGAGATAAGAAATACTCTTGTAGGAAATAAACAACATCGGAGATGGATCAACATTAGATGATAACATTGCACTGATGATGAGCAAATATATATACAATGAGAAAAGCAGCAGAAAAGAAAAGTTGTCACAGAGAGAGAGAGAGAAAAAGAAAAAAAGAAAAGAAAAGATGCCATAAAAGCACACAAATGGAAATGCAGAAAAGATGTCATGCAATGCAACCCCGTACAGCTACGCAACTAAGGAAAATGCAAGGATTGGTCATGGATCAATCTTCTTTCTATGAGCTTTATGGGGGGTACTGATGTAAGAAATACATTCAAAAACAAGAAGTGAAGTAATATTGCATGGTTTGCAAGAGTTTTTCAAAAGGCGAAAATGTTGCAAGTATGGAGTGGGAATGCAATTGAAGAGATATGCAGCATTAAGAGAGCAAAACACCAAAAAGGAGGCATATCAGATTGAAAAAGAAAAGCCCGTGTAACATTTAAAAGATGTTGATGTTTTCGCTCAACAATTCCATTTTGTCAGGGTTGGAATAACCTTAACATGTTTTTCAAATTGTGTTTTAATATGTTGAACAGAATTCATTATATAAGCACGAGTTTCAGCCTTGTTAGCCATTAAAAATATCCATTTAAAATGGGTATGATAATCTACAATAGTGAGGAAATACTTGTGACCATTTAGAGAAATTTTGGAACATGAAGTTTTTTCTGTTTAGTATGATGATAGGTGTTACATGTAAATGTCGGACACTGGAAATACAAGGATAATGTTGCTGCATAGTTTTTAATCTATCATATGACAGGTGACCCATGCTATAATGCCACAAATCGGTAGGCTGAACATAACATTGTGGATGAACATGACAGATGACAGGGAAGAGGGGCGGACAAGGGCAGTAATCATGGTGTAAAGATTATCATTCACATCAACTATACCAATCTTCTCTTTGGTTTTCTCATCCTTGATAACACGAGAATTTGAACAGAAATTGAGTTGACAGTCAAGAGAGGTAACCAATTTAGTTATCAAAATTAAATTGAAAGTGAAATCAGGAATATATAAAACATCGGTTAAGTGAAAGAGTCATTAAATTTGACAGTTCTAGAATGAGTGGCACAAACATGTTGACCTGTGGGAAATTTCCCATCAATGGGATTAATAAGTGTATATGTAAGAAAATTAGAAAGTGGTGAGAACACATGGTGAGTAGCACCAGGGTCAAGGATCCAAGAAGTGACGTTATGTGGGTGAACAGGATTGAAGGCAGAACAACAAGTATTTAAGGAAGAAGAAGGTTGTGTGGAGGGAGAAGTGATCGGACGAATTTGGTTAATGTGGGAAGAAGGAGCTCAGTCGGCTTGAGTGGACTATTTTATTAAAGACATCAAGGCTTGATACTGCTGAGGAGTGTAATGAAAATCCTGAGTCTCTGAAGTTTGCTGTTGATCAGATTCAGTGGCCCGTCTATCACCAGCCACAGTGTTGTTTACGATGAGATTCTTTTCATTATAAGACTTTTGTTCTGGAGGAGAACTGTAACAAACTTCTACAATATGTCCCGATCTCCCACAATCAGTGTAGATCTTATTCGTATCGGTGGAGGAAATATATGTGTCATTAGTGGAGGGGAAGGCATGTTTTCAGTATCAAATATTCTTAGTATGTCCTGCCCGTGCATGGTGAGTGCAGTGAAGAGAGGGAGAAGAAGAGTTAACAAGATTGTTTTTGGTAATAGCAACAACAAAATTATCCCCCAGTATGTTGACGTTCTTGCTGTTGTGCAACATAAGAGAAAATCTTAGAAATAGGAGGAATGAACAGAAAAGAAAACTTGTTACATAGAGGAAAAAAAAAAAAACTGAAAAGATGCCACAAAAAAACAGAAAAGGAAGAACAGAAAAGATGCCATGCCATGCAGCCACTTACAGTTTACCCACAGCTACGCAACACAATCATGTGAAGTCATGCAAAACGAAAATATTAGTTAAGAAAAGCAGTTTGGCTGGCATTTAAGTGTTAAATGATGAGCGCAAATCCCTTGCTTCTATGGTTGCTAATCAAATTTCTCACTGGAGTTTGGTTTAACTTGAGTATTCCTTTATGACGAAACCCAAAGGCTTTTCCTTTTTGGATCAGTTTATGCATTAGGTTTCTAAACATTTGGGTAATTTGAAACGAGCTTATAATCTTTAGGTGGTTGAATTTCATTTTTCAGTTTAAATTGTTGCGCATTCCCTCTAACATCTTTCCAGCTGGTTTGACTTCAAAATAATTATACTAGTTTGACTCTGGTCTGGTATGGGTAGGCTTAAGTTAAATTTAAGCTCAAGATTGGATGGACATTTGGCATTATCAACACTTCAAACTCCCAAAGGGCTTGCATGAGGAGGTGTGTTGCTTATAAACCATTTTTGAGTTTTCACATAATAGCTTAAGTTTTTTGGATTAGTAGGTCTCAAGTCATCAACAAAAAGATATAAGATGGAAAGCAAAGAGTGGTTTTGGGTAACTTAGTACAGGAGTCTACAACCACAAGACACAAAAACCTTATTCTTTCCCCAAAGATTTGTGCAAGATATTTGGGTTGGGTAGGTGGCTTCTCTGTCATTGAGGTCTTTCCATGCCTCTATAATATTACTCTTAACAGAATCACTCCATCTTTTTTGTTTCTTCAGGATAATTATATAAACAGGGGGAATTTAACTTTGGCAATCTTAATCATAGCAAAATTCAAGACATACAATCTCTTCTAGAATACGTTAGTCTTTCAACTATTACAGTTCAGAGAATGTGATTCCCGACCCTTCAAGAGGCACAAGGGTCTGCAATCAAATGGGAGCCGCAATGGTGGACGAAGTTGTAATAAAAGGATTTGGGAAAGAATAATGTTTGAGGTCGGTGACCCAAATGTTTTGCATATGAATAAGGTTTTTGGCTTCTCTTTGGTCCTAGATACATGGTCTTTTAAGTGGGTTGTATGGTGTTATTCTTGAGTTCTGTTTTGTTGGTTCTTAGTATTTTTTTCTTTAATTAGTTGTCTTGTCAGGGATATCTTATCCTCCTATATTTTGTATTTATGAATTTCTTTTTTATGTCAAACCAAAATTCACAACAATTCTTGTTGCTGCTAGCTAAATTGTGCAAACACTTTCTTAGACTTTGTGATCATACTCAATTATGTTTGGAGATTTTAATGAACAGGTTTGTTCATATTTAATGTTTTCCAACTCATCAAACTAAAACCTCAGGGCTTACTGAGCTAGTGTTATAAATTTCATAATGTTATGTCTCTCTATAGATTGTTATTGCTTTGCTATGATCATACCCTCTTCTTAACTTCATCTTTTTTGTTTTATTACTTGATTATTTCGGTTTCAGGGAATTTCAAGCACTACATTGCTGGCAAATTCATCTGAAGAAACACCTGTTTTGTCACCTTTAGTCCCAGTTTCATCTTTGGGTAGTTCAAAAGGTGAAGACCAGAAGCAGAAAGCTGTTACTAAGCCAGAAAAAGTTCAAGCAATATTAAAGGGAATAAAGCAGGTTTGGGATGCATATTACTGTTCATGATTGTTTGCTTTTGGTTTTCTTATATGCAGCAGTTGGTTTTCCTTCATCATGTTTGGTAGACCTGAACAAGTATATGTTGAATGAATTTTGAATGAAAGCATTCCAATTTTAAGTGCTGAAAAGTACAATATGAAAACTTATAACATTTAATATACCAGACATGGCAACATCAAAGGAAAAGTCTTTTAGTTACTTAAATAGTGAAACAGATTTTACTTTATTCATTCAGTATAATGCATATGATGAATGTATTTAGAAATTGCACTATTCAATTTGTAGCATTCTCTAGCGGCTCCACAATGCTGTTCTGTGATTGCACCACTCTGAGCTGCTATTGACACGCCAAAAAATATTTAAAAAGAATATAAATTAAACTAGTTCAACTGCATGCTATTATGGAAACTGTTTTCTCCTTTAAAACAATTGAGAGTGGAGAAAGTAAAAGAATTTGCTGTAATCTGTTGGACTGGACTAGTTTCATCTTTACAAGTGCAACTGTCACTGCCAAACGCAAGAATTGCACCTTCTCATGAGATAAAATACTAGTGGCACATCTTTACATCTTTGATATCATTTCAGAACTGCTACATATATGGTATAATAATGATGAAGAGGTGAATATGTAAACCCAAAAGACATACTTTTAAACAATGCTTGTACTTCTACAACCAAGCTAATAAAGTTGCACTCAATGCTTGAACAATCAACAGTTGAGTGTTGTGACAAAATCAAGTACATGTCTAACTCCTAAACTTCTAGTATAAGTCTAACCTAATCTTATAAAACTGACTTGTAAATCATGATTTGTACCCACCCCACTTGTGTACTCTACTTTAGTCACATCACTAAACGAGTGAGACTAAGCCATCATCATTTAGGTAGCAAAACCAAGCTAATAAAGTGTAGTTAGAACTGTTGATTGAACAATCAACAGTTGAGTGTTCTGACAAAATCAAGTACATGTCTAATTTCTAATTGGATATAAGTCTAACTCAACCTCATTAAGCTGAGTTACAAATTAAGGTTTGCACCTCTGTGTGTAAACTCTACCTTAGTCATATCTCCTTTGAGGTTACAATCAGGCAAATCCCCAATGAGGTTGTAACTTAGGCAAGGTAGGGGTGATTCCAACAGTAACAAATTCTGAAGTTAATTACGATCCCAACTTTCAATATTTTAATCAGCAATTGTCAGTGCTGAAGTGCATTCCTCTCACTTTAGAGGAGCTAAATCTATCGACATTTTCCCCCAAGAGTGTCCAAATGATCCTAATTTGTTAGATAAATAAAAATAATAAGGTTCCCAGTTTCATAGTTCTCCATCCTAGTTCTACTTACCAATCTTTCTTTAACTGCATTTACTATATTGTTTTATCTCTCCATTTCTAACCTTCAATGTTCCCACACATCTGTGCGTTTGGTTTTCTAGTAAGCACTAATGCAGGCTAAAAGAAAACCATTGATTTGACAATATCAATAAGTATCAGTGTATAGTCACAAGTATATTCAGCATTGCTATAATAGGAATATTAAAAAATTGTAATGCTTTATTTTATTTATGCGGTGCCCATGCATAGTTTATTTTTAAAGAAACTTCTGTGTCATCAATTTTTGCGGACAAGTTAGAACATATTTAAGCTATTGGAATACCTTCCTTGGTTTGATGTGGAAACTAAATTCATATCTGGTTCTGGTATTTTAGAGTCCAAAGAAGGTCAACTTAGTTGCTGCTCTGGTTCGAGGCATGCTTGTTAAAGATGCATTGATGCAGTTGGAATTGACTATAAAACGAGCAGCAAAAACTGTTTATCAGGTAGTAACACTAGTTTTCTTTTACTCTCACCTCATTGGACAAGATTGCAAAAAACTATAATTTTAATTGCTTTCAAAGTTCCTCTTTGAATGCATCAGATTTTAATAATCGTTTTTCTCATTATCTTTGCCCCATCCCCTGGCCATTTTACATTTTCTTAATTATAACACCAATATATAATTCTAACATTTTTGTCTTCCGTGCATTTTGTCTGCATTTAACACAACAATTTGTGATTATTTAGATTCTAGTTATATTCATTTTCAGTGGAGAGAAAGGTTATATATTCTATTACCTTCTATATGGTAAAGCAAAATTGGTAGCATTTGTTTTAAAATCCTACACATTGTAGGTTATTCATTCAGCTCGAGCAAATGCCTCTCACAATCACGGGTTAGATCCAGAACGTCTCATAGTAGGTAATATTTTGAAGTTCATAATGATTAGAAGTGAAGTTGTTTTGTTACATGAATTACAATAGAAGTTTGCAACATTGTTTAAAAGTGATGAAAGGCTTAATTGTTGTTGTATCTCTGATGATCCTGGTTTCTTGTTTCTTACAGCGGAAGCATTTGTAGGAAAGGGATATTTCAAAAAGAGAATTGCCTACCATGCCAAAGGAAAAGCAGGGATGATAATGAGACCAGAATGCAGGCTAACGGTTGTAGTGAGGGAGATAACTCCTGAAGAAGAGGCTGATATAGCTAGGCTCAGAGTTCACAACTTTAAGAAACTAACTAAGCGGGAGAGACGACTTGTGCCTCATCAACTTATTGAGACCACTCCTGTTTGGGGCCGCAAAAGCAAATCTAGTGGTCAAAACTTGAGTGCTACACCTGCATGAGCCTCAATTTGTTTCCAAGTTTTCATGCATCAATGCATTTTTTGTGTAATAGATTATTGTTCTTGGCCATGGCATAATATGGAAACAGTTGAAAATTTTGTCTGTCCTTGTTGCAAATGATAGAAGTTTGTGTTGGATCAGGTTCAGAATTATTCTCATTTAATAGCTTATTTTTCTTCCTGCTTGGTACTAAAAATGATATGCCCTGTTCAATCAGCAGCTTGAGTTTTGTTGTCTTTTCTTGATCTGGTAAATCGTCTAATGGTAGTATGTAGTTGGTGCATGTGTTGTAACTGATTGCGAAACTGTGACTGAAGTAAAAAGAAATGTTTGATGTTATTGTGGGTTTACAACAAAGATTAAAAAAAGGTTTGATATTGAAGATGATGGTGTATAAACTATAAAACGAAAAAGGATTAAAGAATATGTTGGAAACAATAAAACTACTTTTAAAAAGAGGGAGTATACCGAGGGGTATAATTAGTCAATTAATGAAGAAGTATAGAAGAGAGAGTACTTGTAGAGAGTAAAATTTTTCTACAAAAATGTCATACCATGTTATGTCAAGGAGCAAAGAAATTAAGAGAAACTTGATTTAATTTTGAATTATGATCCAATGATTTAAGTCATCTTATACCATCAAATTAAAGTAAAGTATTTGAAGGAAGATGTTAAGAGAAGAAAAAATATTTAAAAATTCATAGGACGTCTTAAAAAAAAAAAGAAAACAAGTTACACTAATAATTGTTGGTTGGACTAAGAGGAGAACAAAGATTATATTAAACAAGACTATATTAAACTTTTTAGTAGATTGTTCAAAGGAAGCTATTTTTCTAAATTATATTAATGTATGTCATGTAAAAGTAGTAGATAAAATTTATAAGATGTTTGTAAAAGTAGTAGATAAAATTTATAAGACGTTGGATGACATTATAAAAAAGTTGATGAAAAAAATGTTTTCCAAATACAATGAAGAAAAGGAATAGGTTCAATCAAAATATGTGATATCTCTACTTTTAAATAACATTGAATCTTTAATTTAAATACAAGAATTAAAAAAATATCACATTTTAATTTCTATGATTAAATTTATATTTTGGGAGGAGTGTGGTGGTTGTTGATACAACAATGATGACTTATTGGTAAAGAAGCTTTAGAATAGAATGGATGCATATAAAGTGAAAATACGAAAATATAGGTTTCGAAAATAGTAAATCATGTGTTTGAGGGTTGAAGGATTTTAAAGAAATATTACATCAACTTCTTTTTATGGCAACAGATGTAAAAATTCGATTAAAAAATTAATTACATTTGTTCCACATAAAACCAATGTAACGTGGTCATTTATGCACAATTTAGATCATCTAATTATATAATTGATGTAATATTTACTCACATTTATAACAAAACTTTCACCATGTTTCTGTTAACAACAATAATGTCGAAATCAAATTTATTTGACGATGTTAAGTCGGTTTTTTTTTTCCACTATGTCAAATGGAGGTTTGACACTTTGAAATCACTAAAAAAAAAATTAAATCGAAATTAATTATTTAAATATTATTATATTACCAATTATTTCACTCATATATGAAAAATGTGCGTGTGAAAAAAAAAATACTGCGCCTAATTTGATTTGTCTATAAATCTACTACAAAGGAGTAACACATATGTTTAACATATAAATGAAGTGGAAAAAAGTTATCCTAGTGGTGTGAATATTACATCATCAGTCTTGGGAAAGAAAAGTGTTAAAGCAAAAAGAAGAAAATACTACATATCGACTAATTTTAATGGTTATTTTTGAATTTTTTTGTAATATTATACATGTTTGTATAAGGAGTTTGTTGGGCTTATAAGAGGTAAATTGATAAATGTAATAATAACTTGCTTTGTGGTATGTATTCAATCTTTTTATTTGTATTCATGTCATAAACTACTTTTAACTGGGTTTAAAAATTATTATTAAACTATTTTAAATTGAAAAAGTTGATTACTACATCTTGAAATAGGTATGAATTTGGTGAGTCGATTAGTAATATGAATCAAATAGATAAATATTTATAGGTGGTGAGAGTCTAAAGATATGTATGAATTGGATGACTGTAGCTTGAAATATAGTTAGTCAGAGAAGTCTCAAAAAGACTAATCTTGTCATACAAAATTATTGATTCATTGATTGGAGACAATGTGAATTCACAACTTAAAATTGTGTGACAAGTATATATCTTAAAGTCTATTCAATGGTGTGGGTGTGTGCCTTTAAACCTATTTTTTTTTTTTTTAAAAAACACTTGTTGGGATAAAGTAATATTAATTTGGAGTATTACATTAAATACAATTTATAAAAGTTATTCATCTTACTTAGTTCAACTATTTGTAAAAATTATTCATCTTACTTAGTTCGACGTTGGAATTAAATTTGAAACCTAATTTTTATGAATCAATGTATTTGAGTTGTAGTCATTAGTAAAAATGCATATAGTTTAAAACAAAAAAAATCTTAAAATGATACTCATATTTTACAATTTTACTTCTTCTATGACTTGGTATACTTTGCGAAAGTCTTAACATAAATCTTTAAGAGTTATCTAATATTTATGCTACAATGTATAAATATAATATAACCACATTTATCCTTTGTTTTTTCTGTTTTAAAAACTTAAACATCTCGTACATCTTTATATTTTATTTTAGTTTTTTTATTGATAAAAGAAAATAAAGGTGCTATGTGTAAACAAATTCTTTAATACTATATATAATGTTAAAGAGGGAAAATATTTTACAGTAAAATAGACAATTGAAATTAAATTATTGATGATGATATAATGTTGGACCATTATGTGAAGAAGATAAAATCAAATTATTTAATAAAATTGTAAAACTGATCCAAATAAAAACAAACTGATTCGTTACGGTTTAATTTGATTTGATTTGGATTTTTTATCTTAAAATTGAACCGTATTTAATTTATATGTATTTTTAACAAAGACTTATTCAAAATCCTACCATTAACACCCAACATATTATTTAGAATGTCCCGAAAGAAAATTAAAAATATTATTCTCTTCCTTTCAAAAGAAAGTTGAAGAAGTTGTGACAAAATTGTGAGGAATATTTGACCTAATATCTCCTAGTCACGTAGAAAATAATAAATGAAATAATGGTGACTTCTGTTGCATTGGTGGCCGTCTAATGAGAAGTTAAGTATGTTGTGTGAATTCATGAAGCCTTTCCACTTACTTTCTTTTATTATTAGTTGGCTGTTTAACTTCTTTTTACCACAATGTGTTTTTCTATACAGCATCAATTAAAATAGGTAAAACTTATTAGGATGTGGAAAGCAGGAGCTGTAAACATGGAATTAGGAATATGCAAATGGTGAAGGTACTGCAATATATTTCATGTTGTTTTGTATATGAGTTAAAACACTCTTTTGTATTTCCTGTTAATTCATCTTTTTACTGATATAAAAAAAAATTCGCTAAACTTAAAAAAGATGAAGGACTAAACTCCAAAAAACGTCAAATTTAATTTCTTAAACTGGTATAATTTTTTTTTTTAAATTTCTGAAATGGTGTATTTTTTTATTTATTTTCGGATATGGATATGGATAGATCGTGCATATGAGACACCATATCATTGTAAAGAAATTAGTGACCCTATTCCAGGATTTAATATAAAATTAAATGAAATCGTGAAAGAAGGACACACCATCTTAATAACTAGATGAATAATAACTAGATAAAATCATATAACCAAATTTTCAATTAATGAATTAAATTAATATGGTGAAAATAATGTAGGATCTTAAGGTGGTTAATATTCTTCACCCATCCCTCTTCTATTTTGTTTGGCACGTGTGATGTATTGCTAATGTGCAACTAGAATAAATACACAGTTACAAAAGTGATTTTATTTATTGATAAAAATGATTAAAATTTAATTGAATGTGAAGTTAATTTGAAATTATACAATAATGGTTGAGGGGATTATTGTTTAAATTAAAATAAAAAATGATATTAGTATGGGATTTATATGTTGAACTAAATTAAAAGTAAGTTTGATTTTGAAAAGAAAAATTAAATTAAATTAAAATTTAGTAATAAAATATATTTAGCAAAATTAAGTTTAAGTTTAATATTTGAATTTAGTTACTAATATAAAAAT
>Ga0123340_1005543_pt1 | contig 12005 bp, 6 predicted proteins | sample SirMexnodulemix_FD_89961 | JGI IMG/M metagenome (GOLD analysis project Ga0123340, IMG submission 89961) | Root nodule microbial communities of legume samples collected from Mexico - Siratro Mexico nodule mix | ecosystem: Host-associated > Plants > Roots > Nodule | place: Mexico: Nepantla... | reverse complement strand
CAAATTTTTAATATCTAAAAAATTTTAATTAATTTAAATTTCGTTCTTGATTAAAAGTCTGACAATGAATATCTTTAACATGTTTAGAAATTTACTTAATTTTTGTTCTCTATTTGTTGTGTGGATCCGATGTTGTCCATAGGGATGTAATTGTCTATAATTTATTACAAAATCGATTTTTAGACTGACGTTAAGTTATTTAAAATTAATTTTAACTTTGAAAGATTGTGTTTCACAATGTGTTTAGATTAAAAAAAAATTGGAATGGAATAATTATTCTTGTAAAGAAATTTAAATTGCTTTATGACAAAATATATTATTTAGATAAAAAAATTTAAAATAAAAATAAAAATTTTTATGATTTTATGAAAGTAAATTGATTATTTAATTTTAAGTTTTATCTGAAATTAATTTGAAAATTTCCATACTTTTAGAATCACGGAATTTTTTTTGTAATTCAATGTTTATCGGAGTATCACTGATTGCACTTACATTCAGATAATTTTTGTGAGAGTTTAACTACTTTTTATTTGCGTGAATCAAGAATTTTCTGTTGATTTTGAAAAGAGTTATGTTTAAAAATTGTTAGAATTATTTTTTGTTAATTAGGTCACTGTTATTTTATATTTAATATTAGTTAAGATTTTTAAGTTAATGTCAAAAAGACTATTTTTAACGCATGTAAATTAGACTTTTCTAATTAACCTTTTATGATTATTGTTTCCTTTGATAAATATAGTGATTATTTTTTATTATCAACTATTAGAATTATTTTTTTAACGTTAATTAGAAAAATTATCAACTTAGATTAAGAAAAATTGTTTTATTCTAATATTAACTGGAAGATTTTTTTAACTGCTATTTATTAAAAAACTAAAAATTTCTTTTTCATATAACACAACTATAAAAATAATATTAATTAATATCAATGTAAATAATTATTATCAACCTTAAAATAAATAATTCCATATCTTGACAAATTATGATGAAAAAATAACATAAAAAAGTTGATTACAAATATCGTTAATATTAATATTTTAAGTTATTAACAATTGATGATAATTCAAATATTTTATCGAAATGTAAAAATTAAAATTTAATAAATTTAAATTGTAACAACCCAAAAATTTTATAGTATTTACAATAAACTCTTATAAATAAACAAAATATATATATTCTAAATTATAAAATATTTAATACATGAAAGATAAATAAAAGAAGGAAAGAATAAATAAGAATAAAAGAAAAGAAGAACGAAATATTTTTTAATTTTTTTAATTTTTTTTAATTTTTTTTTAGCTTGGGCGAAAATCCACCTCGCCCAAGCTAGAAATAAGACGCTTGAGCGAAAATAATCTAGAGAGTATTCCTAATTTTCGCCTTAGTGAAACCACTCTCGCCTAGGCGAAAACACTCTAGAGAGCATCTTATTTTGTTTACGAAGGGCTCGTTCAGGCGAGCTTTATCTCGCTCGGGCGAGACTTGTAGAGTGAACTTTTCTACAAAAATTGCTTGAGCGAGTTTATCTAAAAATATTCTCAATTAAACTAACTTTTGTCTGCTAAGTATTACTATCCATTTAAGGTTCAGAGTACTACATAAAGTATTCAGGTACATCAAACTTAACTATGACTATTTACATGACAAAAAGAGTGACCATTCCAAGGTCATTAAGTCTTTAGCTACATCAAAACATATGTACAAGTATATACAAGACAAAAGGAACATCAGTTTAAGAGCATATCATCTTTAAGGTGTTCCAAGACCTGCATCTGCACCTGCTCGTGTACATAGTACAATCATTGCAGTTCATACAACAACATGAGAAACAAGGGTAAGCTAGTAAACTTAAAAATTTATAACATACTAACTACATGCAAATAGAACAGAGTATCTCAGTCATAAGAATTTCTTCAAAGTCTAGCATATCAAGTTTCAATGCAAGTTTTCCTTCTTCATTTCAAGTATTCATGTCAAATATCATATAAAGGTCTCACATGGACCACATCAATACATATAGGTGATATACATAGACCCATCATCTTCCTGAAGACCCATTAAGTATGCCCCTACCAGAGACTAACATCTAATCCAATACCCAAGACTTAGATTCAGCGAGTCTAAGAGAAAAGACTAATCCAATATCCAAGACTTAGATTACCTGCGAATCTAAGAGAAAAGACTAATCCAATACCCAAGACTTAGATTACCTGCGAATCTAAGAGAAAAGACTAATCCAATACCCAAGACTTAGATTACCTGCGAATCTAAGAGAAAAGACTAATCCAATACCCAAGACTTAAACTGTCATTCGAATTTAAGAGAAAGGATCAGAGTAAGCTCAAACATCCAATATCGAGTCTCACCAGCGGTCCCGGTGTGTATGAACTCCCTCACAGCTTCTCACTACCTGATATCTTAGTCTATGTGACTTAGATCATCAGTGAAACTAGAGGATTTTAAACATAGGCGTGCTATACTTAATGTACACGAACGAGCATAACTCATATATCATCCCAAATGTATGACATCAATTCATCATTCACATCAATACTCATTTAGTCTACAAATCATATTATGCAAGTATCTTTCCATCATCAAAATAATACTTAATTACTCAAAACAGTTAAGTTAATCACACTAAATCAAAACAAACAATCAAATTCATTCAGTGCTCAAGGACCAGTCAGACCTGCAAGAAAGACTTGAGCACTGATAATCACATATTCAAATCTTCTATCCTATAGGTCTATTTAAAGTAACTAACTAGTATAAAAATAATTTACTAGCTTCTCTTACGTCAGACACCGATCCCCTACCAATTCCTCGGTCAGGCAATAACCCCAGTACAACTTTAGGGATTTTGTTTGAGTTTCTGATCGGTTTGAAATGGACCTAGGATCCTCACCTACTGCGGGACTTGATCAGATTCTGGAATAGAGGAAATATGGAGGGTGAAAATCAAGAGAGAAGGAGGAGAGAACTATGGAGGTTAGAAGGTAGGAGAGAGAGAGAGAAAATGAAAAAGGGGTTGCTTTTTTCCTCTTGTTCTTATCCACTATGGGAAGTGGGGATTACAGACTGGACTCTTGAAGGAGAATAAACGTTATAACATCTCTCTCACTTAAGCAATTATCTTGTTCTTGAGCGACCTAAAACTCTATTGACAGAGAAAGTTGATAGATTTTTCTTTTGCTTGAGCTATCATCCACTTGAGTGATGAAACTTCTTATTTAAATAATACATGATCATTAAATAAAGGTGAACAAACTTTACAAACTAAACTTTATATTTAATTAAAATGAAACAAGTAATTTTTAATATAATTATATTCAATGTATTCAACCTTATAAAATAACATAACATTTAAATTGGCAACACCTCCCACGTATAAAAGCAATATCAAATCAACTAGATTTAGCTTATACATTTAATAAAAACTCGAGGCCAATCTAATCTCCAATCATATATTCCATTGGACAAATCAACTCTATTATCAAAATTTAAAATTTATTATCCAACAACTCAAGTTTCAAGCAACAACACAAACTAAATTCACAAATATTTATTCTGGTTATATATATTTCTTTAAGGTTCTAATATTACGGTTATCATTTTTTTTTTCAAATAGTAAAACAATTTATTTTTTCTTCATTACACTCTTCAAAGAGTTGCTTCAAATTTTTTGAAAAGACACAAAACCTGTAATTCGCTAATAAACTAGATATTAGTAAAATTTTAGATCAACATATATTCATTTATTTACCTCAATCTCACATTAAAGTAAAAAGGTCCTGAACATATATATAGGAATAACAACAATAAAAAAATATACACATTAGAAAAAAAACAAAAACCTTAATTAAAATTAAAATCTAATCACGTGTTTGTCAACCTAATCGAAGAAAATATAAAACACAGTTTCAAAAATCTACAAAAAGTAAAAAAAGTTTATATTTCAAAGACATAAAATATTTTAGACAAATGAAAAATAATTTGATTTCATTTTATATACAACCTTTATAAATTTCAAATAATAAAATAATAATTCCCCCATTAACTTAAGTTTCCTCATTTAACTTTATAAAACCATTCTTTACACACATTTTTAATTTATTTAATGTTTTTACCTATAAAAAGATAAGAAAAAGTTTAGAGAAGAGGATACTGTTACAGTAGTGTGGATGTATAGCCAAAAGTAAATGGATAAAAAAACCTGCTTTTATAGCTTACTGTACCTGGTTACCCTAAAGAGAGGTCATTGGTTGGTTGGTTGGTGCAACCACGGTAAGAGCCAATGAAAGAAGCACACGTGTGGAAATCTGAAAGGTGGGGCCCACTACCTAGAGATTCTAAAAATGCTGCAATTATTTTGGGAAGACACCGAATGAGAAAACGACGTGAGTTATGTTGTAACCATTTGTGGGACCCACCGCATCAACTTGCTGTTTTGTGTCATTTACCACCCATACATCTCAACCGTTGCTTTGGCGGCTACCTCGGGTTGCTCAATATTTTTAAATAATAAAATATATTTAAGTATTGCGTATAATTTTTAAATTCAAATATTGGTATTTTTTCGCTATTTATGTATTTTAACTAGATTCTGAATAAGAAATTATATTATTTACTATATTAATTACTCCCTTTATTCCTATTTATGATCATTTAAACTAATTCACGTTGCTATAAAAATTTAGTTAAAAATAATAAATTGGCTGATAATCTATACTATTATTTCAAAATTATTCTTTATTCTATTTAAAATTAATGTGGTTGAATAGGACTTCCGTATTTCTGAGTATTTATATTCTGAAATCCAATAAGGAAAAAAATATTATGTCATTCATTTTAAATATTTTTATAATATAAACATGTTAATTAGTTAAGGATATTTGCGGAAAAAAATTAATACCTTGAAGGGATCTTATAGAAAAGGACTACAACTTTTTCTGAAATTGATCTTATGAATAGCAGCGGAGAATTCTCTTTGAAATTTCCTTAATTAAAAAATTAATGACAAATTTTAAATAAAAAAGGTATTCAAGATTCAAAGTTATTGTGAATGTCATTACTGAATTTTTCATTGGAAGTTTTCTATTTTAGATTTATTAACTAATACCTAAAGTCACTTGTTAATATTTGTTCTTTGTTTATGCTGTGATGTTAATAATAATACATAAAAGTTTTAGGAAAAATTGTTATTAAATTTGGTTGTGTTTATGAGAGAAAAGTTTCTTATCAGTTTAGCCCATTAATAAAATACCATTAACAACACTCTTTAATACATCTAGTTCACATGAATAAAAATTGTTAAATACCACTATAGAAAATTCTGTTAATTTATTGATGCTCTAATTTCTACTTGGACACTTGACAGATTCTTCTTTTGATTTTAAAAATAATGGGTTATGATCTAAAAATAAATGCAGAATATTTTTAAGATAGGATAAGATCCTATACATTTAATTTTATTATTAAGGTGTAATTCAAATTCATATGAATTATAACAAATGTTGTTGTATGTGTTAAATTCCAAAAAAATTAACTCCACTGTAACCTTATATAAATTGAAGTTTTAGAAATTTGACGATAAAAGTAAAATTTAGGGGCAAATTTTATTGTCTTTTGCACAATAATATATAATTCTACCTTATGAATATAACATTTTTTTATAACTTTATCAACTATGCTTTTTTTATTTTATTTCTGAAGTCTTACTCTTTAAGAAAATATAATATCTAAATAATCTAGTATATTCAATTTAGCCTTACTAATATTGCACTAAAAAATACATAATATCTAAATTTATTAGTGCAGATATATTTGGTTAAAAAAAAAAAAAATCTGAACTTGGTGATTAACAAGTTATGGCTTAATACCCAAGTCTAGCTAGTCATAGCTAGACCTAGTTCAAAAAAGAGCCAATTAAAATATGACGTCATGTTTACACCAATTGAACATGTTTCCTTTTTTTTTTAAAGTCAAACAAGCAATTTATTGATTTATAGACAATTTATGACGTTCAGATACATAATTTTTGCAGCAGAAGTGTAATCATATATAACAGAAAAAATAAGTAAAAAAATAAAATTAGTTTTAAAAAAAATTAAACAGTTGGCTTAATGTGTTTGCATGCTATAAATAAAGAATTAAGAATTGATCTTAGCTGAATGTGATTGACTAGTGCGTAGCAGTTGGCTCTTCCATCATTTATGATGAGCTGCCAATCCTCATTTCTTGTCGCAATTCCAACCAATGGAAGAAAAGAAAATTCAAAATGATAAAATTATTAAATGAATAAACAAAGGCATTGCAATTTGAATGAAGTAAGTAATTTTTGTTAATTATTGTTTTTATGAAAAATGCACAGAACCGATGGTGTCCATTATATAATAGGAAGAGAGAACTTTCTTTCTTGCTATAGTTGCAGACACAGTCCCCACAATCACATTATATCCAATCACAACTCAACAACATCAACTTCACTTTATTTTAGGCTGCTTTTTCTCTCAGTTAACAAAAAATCTTGGAGTTTTGTTTAAATTCATTTCTTCAACCATGCTCACTTGCTTTTCAGCTTCCACATAACAGCTCTTTCTTGCTTCAGGATTCTCTACAATTATTTTTTGTGCTGAGTTGCTTTCTTTATTATTATTTCTTCTCCTTTCCTTCTTGCACAGGCAAGGAAAAAGGGAGAAAGAACAGTTTTTTTTTTGCCCATCTGAATAAGAATAAGTCTTTCTCTGCCCTCTGTTGCTCTCAAACTCTTGACTCTTTCTTTTGTTTCCCAATTGGGTTAGCACTTATCACATTCATTGTGTTTGCCTTCTTTCCTGCTTTTCCACTTTTTTCTCACTTAAAGTTCCAATTTTGATTTCTGGGTCATTTTGCTTTTTGTGATTCTGTCTCGGCTCTGATTGGTATCTGAGAGGGAAGCTCATTGGGTCTGCTGGGTTATCTTGTTAGAATTTAGACCAATTGTGTAAGAGATAATAGTTTTCGTTCATCACCAATTTGGAGCATTCTCTCTGATTTTTTTTTGATCAAGTGGGTCTTTTCTAGATTCCTGAGGGGCCTCCTACTCTCAGAGAAAGGTATTCTGATTCCCTTCGAAATGTTTGTGGCTTTATCCTCAATATTATTCTGGTAAAACTTCCACTTCTGTTTTCGTTTCTCTTTGATTTTTCTTCCTCAGTTTTCGCTTTTCACTCATCAAGTTTCAATTTTCCTGTTAATAAGCCCAAATTTGATTGTATGAACTTGTAAACTGAAGTGATGAAGTGGGAAACCGTAAGCCTTTCTCCTACACCTTGTTCTCCAAACTCCAACACCAATTGGTTGGTGGAAAATCATAGGAGCACAAAATGGACTCCTGAAGAGAACAAACTCTTTGAAAATGCTCTTGCAGTACATGATAAAGACACTCCAGATCGGTGGCACAAAGTGGCTGAAATGATTCCTGGAAAGACAGTAGTTGATGTGATCAAGCAGTACAAGGAGCTGGAAGTTGATGTCAGCAATATAGAAGCTGGGTTAATCCCAGTTCCTGGCTACAGCACTGCTACCTCACCCTTCACCTTAGATTGGGTGAACACTCCCGGTTATGATGGGTTCAAAGGAAGTGGAAAGAGATCATCCTCAGTGAGACCTCATGAGCAGGAAAGGAAGAAAGGAGTGCCTTGGACTGAAGAGGAACATAAGTAAAATTTTTCACCTTTTGCATTTGTTTTTACACATATTGTTTTTTTATTGTTCACATATAGATTTTAATATATGATATCATGATCAATTGGGAATGTGTATCTGTTTCAAAGCATGGCGATTTTGTGTGAAAAGCTAGAATTGGTGGATAGAATTTAATGTTAATTAAAGCTAGAGGTGTAGGGACAAGAATTCTGTGTAGATATTAAAGGGTTGGATTTTATTTTTTTCAATTGATTGGTATGTCTTTAGGGGGAGTTTGTTAGGTGAAAAAGTTGTTTTCTTTACTTTTAGTTTTGGAACTCAAACATCCTTTGGATGTTCCCTGCAGATTGTTTCTACTGGGTCTGAAGAAGTATGGGAAAGGTGATTGGAGAAATATTTCTCGCAATTATGTGATCACTAGAACCCCAACACAGGTGGCTAGCCATGCTCAGAAGTACTTCATAAGGCAACTTTCAGGAGGCAAAGACAAGAGAAGGGCTAGCATACATGACATAACAACAGTGAATCTCACAGAAACCACCACAACTTCTTCAGAAGACACCAATAGATCCACCTCACCACATGTGCTCTCACAGCAGCAGCAGCCAAATTCTACTCCAACTACACCAAGAACTCATTTTCAGTGGAGTAATCAGTCAAACACAGGAATAGCTATGACTTTCAACCCTGCTCATGAAAGACTCTTCATGTCTCCTTATGGTGCTAACTCCTTTGGGGTTAAAATGGAAGCACGGAATCTGCATAATGAGTCTTCTTACTTGGCACCTCAGACACACAACATGGTTTTCCAAATGCAACAGTCCTCACAACACTAGCCCTTGTTGTAGTGAATTATTAATGGATAGAACCAGAATCTTCTGTCCATTTCAATAAGTAAAGTGCTTGAGTTGAGCTTTTTTTCCCAAGTTCTATGTGAATATCCTAGAATGTTGGTTAGTTATGAACTTGAAGGAAGGTGCATACATTTGTTTCTTCAGCAAATAAAAACTTCTTGTAAGTGGCAGGTTTTCTATGTTGTCTAATAGTAACGGATTTCAAACTTAGAGAGGAAAAGAGAAGCTTCGAATTTAATGACTATCTAGACATATGTATATGTATGTGGAGCATCCTATTATTGGTATTGAAATCAAAGCAAAATATTATTTCAGAGATCATAATCTGATGCTTGGCAATGGTTATTTGAAGGGTAAGATGAGCAAAATATTATGCATCATAATAGATCTGCCAACCCTGCAAGCCCCATTAGTTCAATTAGTGAAAGACCAAAAAGGCATCTCTAAGAATGCTATGCATAAATTAATGCTTCTGCCAACAAGATAATAAAGATAAATATATTTGGAGCTTGTTCTCCTTTGTGTAACTGCATGGTGATATTGTGATTTGTTGTAATATACAAGAGAAAAAATATTACTAGAAGAAGCCACTTTAGTATGAGACAAAAGTAATTGAATTTGATTTGGAGATATGATTGCACCCAAAAGATTGTTTTAACATTAAAAAACCACACAAGTATCCTATGCCTATGTGACTACTAGTGAAGATCTATGTTCCTCCCCATTTGTATGTTTTTCACTAAGATCGATCAGAGTTTATGTCATGCCTACTTGTTTTTCACGTTCTCTGTTTTGTTTAGACTTAAGCCTTAATTGGTTTCACATTAACATAATGTGCATGCACTAATCCAAGCATCACGTACTTCAAGTCCTGTTTAGTTTGTTAATTGATGATAATTTTTAAAATTCTTCTTAAGAATCCTACATGAAGAGGAAGATTCCTTATAGGTGGATCATTAATTTATTTAATTAGAGTAAAATATGGTACAAAATGGATAGAAGGGTGATTAGACAGCAATATATTCTTAAAAAAAGTGGATTTGGTGATGCAGGGTGGTAGTACTGTATAGACTTAATCTAAAGAAAGCATCATAGTCCTTGTGATCCTAAATGTACGGAAACTGGCCATTAAACAAATTAAACGTTTCACTGTTTTCTACGTTTCACTGTTCTCAACATCTTTGTTCAAATCGTTTATCACATTTTGTAACCAAAAAAACTTGTTTTTGATCTAATAGAATACCTACCCAAAAGAAAATATTGACCTTTTCTTAATCCTATATTTTTAATAGAGGACAAAAGCAATTATGGTAAAATCGAATAAGAGTCTTATAAAATTATGTTTGGACCAAGTTTACCATAAATATTTGGAAGAAAAATAAATTTTATGAGTCAAAATTAGTTTTTGTATCAGTTAAAAACAGAAATTTGGAAAAAGAGTATATAAAATTTTTGTTACAAATTAATTTATGTCCAAGTGTGTGTGTGTGGAAAAAGCTTCTAATGTATTAATCACTTCATCAGCATTCTTGTTAAGATATTAATGAAGAATCTCTTAACTATATTGTTATTGCCTAATTAGGTTGTTAAAAAATGTGTTATATCACAATAATTGTTTGTTGTTACCATCTAACTTTCTGTTTGTTTTAGTTCTTCTATTAAAAAAAATAAAAATAACATGATTTATAAAAATGAATACACAAACATATTGTACTCATAAATAAGTTTGAGTTTAGAGAAGTTAAAATCCATGTGTTTAAAATTAAAGTTAAAATAAAAATAAAGTGTGTTGTAAAAAGTTGAACAACATATATTAATGTCGTGGCTCGTGCATGATCAAACTTGTGAAAATGAAAACATTCTAACAATTAATTATTCCATGTGCTATTCGTTCTTTTTCTCCCATCATTTTCTGTCTCATTCACTTACAGAAACACGTGCCCACAAACTTTCATTGGACGGAGAATATGTAAGCTAATTGAGTGCATCATTGATACAAAAAAAAAGCAGCACTAATTCAAATAAATCTATTGCGAAAGCACTTGATTAAAGATGCAAATCATCACTTGATTAAAGAAGGGTATCATTAATATTATTAGTCACTCTCGACTCACATATCATAAAAACGAACAATCTAATATAAGATCATGTATGAAATTCATTAAATTAAGTATAATATTGTGAATAAGATCAGAATTAATGGACCAAGAGATATATAACAAATAAATGTTTCCATAATGAAGAGAAAATTTCTTCAAAGAGAAAAATACAGAATCATATATAATTAATTAAAATATTGATCAACAAGAACTTGATCATAATATTCTTAGTTTAAGTATTTATGTAATTGTAAAATAAAAATAAAATAAAATGAGACCATCGAAAACAAAAAACATGAATTACTAACTAACAAAAGAAGCTCATTATTCAAAGATAATAGAAAAAGTTAATTCATTAATAACTAACTATTAACCACTAATTAACTAATATAAAGTTAGTCAAAATATATTTTCAAGTTTAAGAATAAATATTAGACATTTCTAAATTGGAATAGAAGTCGAAAGTAGCAAGATATAGTACTTTAGTGTATATAAGTTTATTTGAGGAAGAAGTACATAATAATTTTTAAAAACCAAAACTAAGATTTTCTTATATAATGTGGCAGACGATTTTACTGAATTAGGTTGTTCATAAAAATGGATTTGACAATAATGTGAAGATTATTACTATAAAATACATTAGATAGAGAGAAAGAAATACAAAATTCTTCAAGCAGCCATTTTAATTTTCAGATGGTATTAGTAAAGGCATGATATCCAAAGAGTTGGAAACACAATTGTTTGTATTTTAGATTTCTAGAATACGAGAGATAAGCTAAGATACACAAAGTTTAAGTGATCAATAACAAGAATTAATGCATCCAATCTAATCCAAATCTCTAAAAACTTTCGATTAAACAATATTATTGATAGAGAAGAAAATCTAGGACACTTTTAAGGTAGAACAAAATATGAAAGAGTTTTGATGAAAAAAAAAAAACATGCAATAAATTTTTCAAGATGTTAGATAACATATGTAATATAGGTTAAGTATTTATTAAGTAGAATAATATCACAATGGAAATAAGAAGAATGATTAGTCAAAATAATGTTAAGAACATGATGTAACCAAATACACTAACCAACATTGATTATATAAGAATCGTACTAATATAACACAACTTTAAATTAGATTACAATAATATCTTCTTCTATTAATATAATTTTAATGTAATATGATTTGAATTGAAGTAGAACATAATTAGTACAACTTCAGTTGTTTTTATATTAGATTGAAGTCTTGCATCCTTTACCTGAGTTCTACGTGAGATTATATTATTTACTTTTAATGTATGGTTAGTATTATTTTTTTTGTAAAGTGTTTGATATTTTAGTATTAATTTTGTATGTCAAAATGTTATTT
>Ga0123340_1005539_pt1 | contig 12008 bp, 10 predicted proteins | sample SirMexnodulemix_FD_89961 | JGI IMG/M metagenome (GOLD analysis project Ga0123340, IMG submission 89961) | Root nodule microbial communities of legume samples collected from Mexico - Siratro Mexico nodule mix | ecosystem: Host-associated > Plants > Roots > Nodule | place: Mexico: Nepantla... | reverse complement strand
ATTAAAAATAATGGTAATAATATTAATAATAATTATATTATTATTGTTAATGATATTAATAATATTATTAGTAATATTATAATAATTATTATTAATGATAATAATAATAATAGAAATTTTAATAAAATTAATATTATCTAAAAAAATCTATAGGTAAACCTATAAATTTATATTTGTAGGTAATTACATACAGATTTGGATATGTATGTAATCATCTACAAATCTTGTAGGAGATAACATATTCGTATGTAAAATCTGTAGCTAATACCAAATTTACTTACAGATTAAGATCCGTATATACTTATTTATGAATTTTTTTTATAGATAAAATCCGTAAGTAAATTCATATGAAAAAATCTGAAGGTAAAATCTATATATAATACTAAATTTATTCGTTAATAAAAATTCATAAATAATAATGTGTGAGGATTTCTTATAGTGAATATACTTAAAACTTTCAATAAGTATACGCACACACTTGATTTGTAATAGATTTCACATCTTAACAATATTTATTAATAAAATAGTAAAGAGATAGATTAAGGATGACAAATAAATCTATACTTGTAGGTTTATCCAAATTTGTCTCAATTTTGTCAAAGAATTCTCATATTTGACCATACATATATAAATGAGAATGAGTATGTATATATTTGTTCCGCTTCTATTATTATACACTTAAAAAATATATTTTTACTATTCTCTTTAATCATTTATTTTATTTCATTTGAAGATTTTGTACATAATTTTTCATTTTTCATTTTACTATTCTCTTCTATTCATTCTATATCTTTCACTTATATCCCCAAGTCACTTTCTCTTTCAATTACACATTTATTCCTTTATTTCGCTAAAATAATATATTGTATTTCAAGAAACACACACTTCACTTTTATCAAATTAAATAGCTTCTAGCATACACATTTAATTATTTGTACCCATTTTAATATTTTTATTTATTATTTATGATGTAAAGAAAATTCACCTATTAATTACCATTTCATTTGAATAACTCTCCTTTTATTATAAAATTTTTCATTATTATCTTAATGTTAAGCTTATTTGATATCCATCAAACTCATTCAAATTATATAGATATTTTTTCTCAACATTTAAAAGGATAATAGATGTTATAATTATCATGAAACTTCAATTCTCTATAATTATTTATTCTTTTCTATAATTAATTTATATCTATATAATTATTTGATATTTTTTTGTTAAAATTTATGTAGTTATATTTAAAAAAAAAGAATTATAATAAAAAATTATATCCTTTTGACATTAAAACCTCGTCACGTTGTAATTTTTTTTATATGAAAATAATTTAATTAATTGAAATAGGACATAAACATGTACTACTATATTCACAAATTTGACATTCAAGAAAATAAAAATAAATATATTTTTTTATTTGAGAGATGAGGGAGATAATGAACATAATATCAAACTAGAATCCCTTTCCACCATTTCCATCCCTTTCTATCATTTCCAACCCTAAGATAGATGTTCTTACACAAATCTGAAGAGACCTTCAGAGCTACTCCAAGTCCATCTGAGCAATATCCGCCCACCCCAAGTCTTATGTATGGTTTCAGTTTCGGTTCTTAGTCTATCCGGAATTTGTCCAGCCTGGGCTCCGAAGATGAGCGGGGTGCCTGCGATTGTACTCCGACGTTCAAGTGAGTATTCGGTTATCAGAGTTTGTAGGATAGCAGTTATGATTCTTAATCTAACTTTTTTTTGCTTGCCTTTGTCTTTACTTACTCACACCTTTATAGGATTTTGGAACCTACCTTATATTTCACGTTATGTCAGCTTTTTCAGACCTTTGTCAGAGGTTACGTGTGATTGTAGCTTTGGTAAGCATTACTTATGGGCGATAAGTATCCGCTCTGAACTCTGCTATGGTTGTCCTCGGGCGGAAGGTAGTCGTCCTGATGAGGGCCGGTACACTTGTCCCCCAAGCTTGAGTGATTATGAGAACGAAAAGGTTTCGGTTATAGCATTAATCTCGCTTGATCGATTTGGGCGAGACCTTTGGCTATAAGAACGAAAAGGTTTCGGTCGTAGCCTAAATCTCGCTTGATAGGTTTGGGCGAAACCTTTGGTAATCCTTGTCAAGTGTTTTCCTCGTTGTTTCTGTAGCTGATGACGTCATGTCTTGCTTGGGAGTCACGCTCAAACGATCAAACGGTGGAAATAGATCGCGCACTGTTCAAATTCCTCGTGGGGCGCGTCGTTCCTCTATAAAAGGGGATAATGGGGTCGACTAGTATTTGTGCTTCTCTGCTTACCTCCAATATCCGGCAACTGTATTTCGTAGTGGCTAGGTGCAGCGCTTTTATACCTAGAGGTAACAATGTCGTTCTTGTCCGGTTTTTCTGAGTCCACGGGGAGCGTCTCTTCGAGCGTTGGGGCGGAGTCTAGGGTTTCTGAGGGGTCTCCTAGCTTGTCCGAAGAGGCGTCGGGTAGTGATAATGCCGAATTTTATGAGCAACCCAATATGACCGGCATGCTCCCGTCTGAATTGGCCAAGAGTAACCTCCCTCGTCGTCGTGGTTACGAGTGGGCGAGTGCTTTAGTCACTGACCGATTTTCTAGGTACAGGTGGTCCTCCATGGTGAATACTTACGCGGCGACAGTCCCTATGTTTACCTCGGGGAAGACGAGTACCGAGTTATTTGCCGAACGTTGCACACCCATAGATAATGTATGTCATGGTCGAGAAGGTCACGACCATGACTTCTTTTATATCTACCCTTGTCTGTTTACAGATTCACACATCTGTCTTCCCTTCGATGAATTCACTATGGGCGTACTTCGCACTTTGAACGTGGCGCCCACACAGTTACATCCTAACTCCTAGGCATCACTTCAAGCGTTCCAGCTTCTCGCCGAGATGTTCCATCCTCACCCCTCTCCTCACGTTTTTCTGTCTTATTATAGCACTCGCCCCTTTAGTCCTGTTAGATGGGTTTCTTTAGTTAGCCAATCTCACAACGTCCTGTTTACTCCCTTTTCTTCTTCTTATAAGTATTTTAAAGATTCTTTTTTCAAAATCGTAATAACTCCTGCCAGAAGGCATTTTTTCTTTAATGGGGATGTTCCCATGTTCCCTTTGTATTGGACCCGGGATCCAGTTTACTATCTATCTTGGCCGAGGTCTGCCATGACCGAGGACGACAAGAAGATGTTTGAAATATTGGATCAACTTCCCCGAAAGCTCAATGTCCGCTCCATTCTTAAGCTTTATCTTTCTTCACACCGCTGGGTGGATTTATATGGTATGTTCGGTTTTTATACCGTTATGGTCTCGGTTTTTAACTCTGCTGAGTTTGTTCGTTTTCTGGCAGGGATCATGGCTCAACGGGGACCTGCATTTCTTGACCGTTTAAAGAAAATCAAGGAAGTCCGAGAAGCCATCGAGAAAGTTGCCGGTGAAGGCTCGGCTCCTGTTTCTTATCCTGACCAAGTTTCTCCTCCCCCTGATGCCGAAAAGAGGAAGCGCAAGGAGAAAAAGGAAAAGCCAAAAGAGGATAAGAAGGGTAGGGATAAGAAAGCCTCTTCTTCACAACCCTCCCCGAAGAGGTCTCGGTTGAGCGCTCCTGACACAAGTAAGGAGTTGGAGGAGACCGACAAGGGTATTGTGAAATCCCTTTTTGCTGCTGATCTTAACTTTGCCAAAGGCGCGAATATGTCCCTTCCCTCAGCCGAAAGGAAAACCCTCAGTGGGAGTTCCACTGTAGAATTGGTTAATACATGCTTGGAGATGCACAGCCGGACACTTAAAGTTCTACGAGCTCATGTGTTAAAGGGTGGGGTGGCTGAATTAGTCAAAATCAAGGAAGAGTTGTCGGTCTCCATGGCTTCTTTGAAAGAGTCACGTGCTGCCAACGCTGTTTTGGGCGAGGTGTTGAGGGTTGCTGAGCTGAACTTGAAGAAAGTTGAGCAAGAAAGGGATGCCTTAAGGGCCTACTCGGAGGGAGTAAAAAAGAATAACGAGAAACTTCTGGTAGATGTCCGAGAGCTCGAGCAATCCTTGTTTGAGGCAACACTAGCTCATGATGAGGCGGTGTCCGAAAAGGCGCAGATGGAGATTGAACTGAACGAGCTAAAGGACTATGTCCTTGACCTGCACAAGGAATCTTTTGGGCAAGCTGTACGCCAGGTGATCTTCTTGTATGGCGTTCTTGAGCAGAATGATATGGATTCGGACAAGGACGTTTTCAATGGTCGTCCGGTGCCTATTAGCGAGATTCCAACTGTTGCCGATGATGCTGCGCCTGCCAGGGGAGATGAGGGTGACAACGCGGCCGAGGGGGATGCTGTTGAGGGGGGGGAGGGGATGAGGATGCTGCCGAGGATGAAGACTAGTCGCCTGCTGCTTATGTTTTTCTTTGTTGGTTTATACATGGATTTTTTTTGTATAGTTGCCATAGGCAGCTCTTTTTTGATGGTTGACCCTATGGTTTAGCCGAGATCCACTTGTAATCAATTTTAGATGAAATACAAAGGCTTATTGGTTGTTCGTGTACTTGTGCTTTGCATTTTTTTGTTTGTTTTCCTCGGGTTATAATGTCCAGGTTATGATTATGATGTTACGTGGTTGGGTGATGAGTAGTTCGGAGCAGTCTACCATGGATTAGACTGTCCGGTTAATTTAGTTGGGGTTTCACAATGGAGCAAAATGGCCCCGAGATGGTCACAATGGAGTGACGCTTGTAATAGTTGTTAGTTAAGTGAGTTTATGCTGAGTTTAACTTTGATCCCTGCAAAAACGAATGGAGTTTGGTAGAATACCTCGTTCATTTCTGAAATTGCAATTTATAGGCCTCGTTAAAACCTTGTCGGAGAAAACCCTCTTTAGGGACAAAACACCGGTCAAGGAAAGAGTGCCTTTACAATTTAACTAAAATAAAACTTAAGGTGAGTTGCATTCCACGTTCTTGGGACAGCTTTTCCAGATAGGTACTCTAGGCGATACGCGCCTTTTCCTGCCACTGCTACAATACGGAAAGGTCCCTCCCAATTGGCCGAGAACTTCCCGTCATTTTTCCTTGCGTCGCTGCGCATTCGCCACACCAAGTGTCCTGGGTGAAAGCTTCTCGGTTTTATCTTAGTGTTGTATCGCAGGGTTGCTCTGGCTTTGCTTGCCTGTTCCCGGATCTGGGCTTTTTCCCTTAACTCTCTGATGGTGTCCAGGCTGATCATTAAGTTCTCATTGTTAAGGTTCATGCATTCCAATTGCCGGCGTATCGTCGGTTCTCCCACTTCTACTGGGATCATTGTATTCGTTTCGTACACCATGCTGTACGGAGTCTCCCCCGTGGTTGATTGCGGAGTACACCTATATGCCCACAGCACCTGCAGCAACTCTTCTGGCCACCTTCCTTTCGCTGTTCCTAGTCGTTTTTTCAATTCGTTTAGGATGACCTTGTTTGTAGCCTCGGCCTGACCATTAGTCTGAGGGTGCTCCACTGAGCTGGTAACATGTATGATCCCGAGTTCTTCGTAGTACGCAACCAAAGTGCGATCGATGAACTGTCGCCCATTATTCGAAACAATGGTGTGGGGTATCCCGAATCGACTAACAATGCCTTTCCACACGAATCCTTTGACCTTTGCAGCTGTAATGGTCGCTAGTGGTTCAGCTTCTATCCATTTTGTGAAGTAGTCAACTCCTATCAGCAAAAACCTGCATTGCCCCTTTTCGGGAGGGAAGGGGCCGATAATGTCCATTCCCCACATTGCGAACGACCAAGGAGGGGTGATACTGTGTAGATGTTCTGGTTGGCTGTGGATTAGGCCACCGAACTCTTGACATTTTTCACATTTCTTCGTGTACTCTGCATAATCGTCCTTCATGGTCGGCCAATAGTAGCCCGCCCTAAGGATACGGGCGAGTGTACTTCTTGTGCCTGTGTGTATTCCGCATATTCCCTGGTATAGCTCCCTGAGGACGTATTGGGCTTCTTCCTGGGTGATGCATTTCAGCAACGGCCTGGTGTATCCCCGTCTATACAAATCTGATCCAACCATTGTGAACCGGCTACTTTTCGCCCACATTTTCCGTTCTTCGCTTTCAGCACACTGCCCGGTTAACAAGAATTGTCGTATTGGTTCAAACCACGCGGCCTCTGTTTTTGATATGCAACATACCAGCTCTTTTTCGTCAATGCTCGGGGCCTCTAGCGCTTGTTGTATTAGGGATTTGTGGTGGCTTCTCTTCTTAGTGCTAGCTAATTTGGACAATAAATATGCTCGGGCGTTATGTTCTCGCCTAATATGCTCCACCTTGCCAGATGAGAAATCTTGTAAGAGTGCTCGGACCTTGTGGTAGTACTTTGATAACAGAGGGTCTTTAACCTGAAACTCCCCGGTTATGTGCCCAACTGTTAACCGTGAATCACTTTTGCAGACCACCTCTTGTTCTCCCATATCTCGGGCTAACTCCAGCCCTGCTATCAGGGCCTCGTATTCAGCTTGGTTATTAGATGTGTTGAACCCGAATCGTAAGGATTGTTCTATCAGGAGACCTCCTGGTCCTTCCAATACCACCCCTGCTCCCGCACCTTTGCTGTTCGAAGAGCCATTTACGTACACGGTCCAAGCTGGTTGGGCTACCTCTGGTTCCGACGGCTCCTGCCTCATTTCTGCTATGAAATCTGCCAATACCTGGGCTTTGATGGCTCCTTTCGGTTCATAACGTATTGCGAATTCTGACAGTTCTATCGACCACGTGATCATTCGTCCAGCTAAGTCAGGTTTGGATAGAATTCGGGCTATCGGGTAATCGGTCCTGACTACGACTTCATGGTTCTGAAAGTATGGGCGCATCCTTCTAGCTGTAAGCACCAGGGCCAAGGCTACTTTTTCCATCATTTGATACCTGGTTTCGGCCTCTTGCAAGGTTTTGCTGGTGAAGTATACGGGTCACTGTTCTCCACCTATCTCTTGGACCAAAGCCGCACTGACTGAATCCTTTGATACCGATAAATAGACGATAATGGGTCGGTCAAGCTGGGGCTTCTGTATCACAGGTGGCGATGCCAGAAATGTCTTCAATTTAACGAAGGCTTCTTCGCGTTGTTCGTCCCATTTAAATCGAGATGCTTTGTTTTAGTAAGTTTAAAATGGGCTTAATTTTTTCAGCCATTTTGGGCATGAATAGCGAAAGGGCAACCACCCTTCCTACTAAACGTTGCACCTCCTTGACAGTTTTTGGGCTTTGCATTTCCACAATTGCTTGACTCTTGTCGGGATTGGCCTCGATCCCTCTGCTGGTCAACATGAATCCGAGAAACTTCCCGCCCTCGACTCTGAAAACACACTTATTGGGATTTAGCTGCATTCCAGCCGTTCTTAACACCTGAAAGACTTGACACAAGTCCTCAAGATGTTGTTCACATGAGGATGATTTGACAACCATGTCGTCCACGTAAATTTTCACACTCAAATCTTTGAAGATTTTATTCATGAGTCTCCGATAGGTAGCTCCAGCAATTTTCAGCCCTAAGGGCATAACTTCATAGACGTAATTGGCATCGTCAGTCATGAAGGCAGTCTTGGTTATGTCCAGAGGATGCATGCTGATCTGGTTATACCCAGAGAAGGCATCAAGGAAACTCATGTACTTGTACCCGGACGCCCCGTCTACCAATCGGTCAATGCTCGGAAGAGGATAAGAATCTTTCGAACATGCCTTGTTGAGATCAGTATAATCTGTGCACATTCTCCACTTGTCATTCGTCTTTCTGACTAGCACCACGTTGGCCAACCAAGTGGTGTATTGTGCTCCTCGGACGAACTTCGCTTGTAACAGCTTTTTGGTTTCCTCTCGGGCGGCCGCTCTCTTTTCTTCCCCTAATTTCCTTTTCTTTTGGGCGACCGACCTGGCATCCTTAAATGTTGATAGTTTGTGTGTCATAATAGATGGGTCGACGCCCGGCATATCTGCGGCCATCCATGCAAAGATATCGGCGTTTATTCGCAGGGCCTCACTTAGTTTCTTGGCATCTTCCTTCGTCAGGGATACTCCCATCCTGGTCGTCTTATCCTCTCCCCCAGTGGTACGCCCTGTGTCTCTTCTTCAGGCTCTAGCCTAATTTCTTCCATCCGAGGGTCCAACTCCGTGAGCGCCACCACATGGCTTCTTTTGGATGCCCTCTCTTCGATCTTCGGGGTTTGATTTCGAGGCTCGACCTTGAGGCTCGCTGCGTAACACTCTCGGGCCGTCTTCTGGTTTACTTGGACCGTGATGATGTCGCCTGCTGACGAAGGGAATTTCATGGCGAGGTGAGGCATTGACACTATCGCCCCTAACAGGTTCAATGACGGTCTTCCGAGAAGCACATTGTACGAGGTGTTATCGTCTATCAGTAGGTACCGTATTTTGATCGTTTTTTAGCTGGCCTCCCCCATGTTTCCAAACTTGGTGTATAGATCCACGTACCCTTTGGTGTTAACACGCTCTCCTGAGAATCCTACAATCTGATCCTCATATGGTTGTATTTCACTGTCCGATAGACCTAATTTCTTGAAGGTGCTCCAATATAACACGTCCACCGATATTTCTTGAAGGTGCTCCAATATAGCACGTCCACCGAGCTTCCTTGGTCTACCAGGGTCTTCATAACTGAGAAGTTCTCGATCTCAACACTGATTACTATCGGATCGTCTTGAAAGGGTCGATTCCTTTAAAATCTACATTTGTGAACGTGATCGGTGGCATCCTTCGCCGGATAGGCATGGACACAACACTTATTGTCTGTACTGCTCTTAAGTGTTTCTTCCGGGCGGAGGCTGATGACCCATCACCAGCGAATCCTCCGGCTATTGTATTGATCACCCCCTTGACCCGCGTATTCGGGAGTGAAGGCTGTGATGGTGCCGGTCCGAGCGCTCGGGCTCCTTCTTCAACCCTTCTCTTATGGTCTCCTCGTGATTCTCTCGGTTCAGGGGATCGCACTCTTCTCCCTATTCGAGGATGATTATGCACAAATTGCCTTAAGTGTCCTGCTTGAATGAGCTACTCGATCTTATCCTTTAGGGCCAGGCACTCCTCCGTGGTGTGTCCGTAATTTTGGTGAAAATGACAATGCTTCGAAGTGTCTGCGTTTCTAGGGGTTGCGGCTTTTCTTGGGACGGGCATTAGGTATGCACTGAGAGCTTCTTCCAGAACTCGCCCCCTACTAACGTTAAGGGGCGTGTAGTTCGTGAATCTCGGGAGTCTGGTTTCTTTTGGGCGAGCAGGTAGCAGAAAAGAGAGCTTTTCCCTGACTCGAAATTTGTCTACTGAAGGGTGGCCGTGAGAGGCTTGTGGCTCCAGCTTCAACTGCCCCCCGGAATCTCGGAGCTCTTCCAAACGCATGAATTTAGTAGCTCTTATTCTCATCTCATTCATGTTTGCAGCGAGCTTCTTGCACAGGCTATCTACGAAAGGTCCTGGCCGGAGGGCCGTAACCATGTGGTGAAGGGCGACCTCAAAATTAAGGTTTCGGATCTGAAGGGCTACCTAGTTAAACCTGTCCATGAATGTCCTGAGGGGCTCCCCCTTTCCTTGCTGGATATTTACAAGAGCGATCGATGTTAGGTGATGGGTCTGCTAGTAGCGAATTGTGTGATGAACAAGTTTACAAGGGTTTTGAAAGAGTCGATGGAGTATGGGGGAAGCTTGGTAAACCAGCTCAGTGCCATCCCTTTGAGGCTGTTCGGGAATACCCGACACATTATGGCCTCACTGGTAGTGAATAGTCCGATGTCAGTGGTGTATACATCGATGTGTTCGTCGGGGTCCGTGGACCCATCGTATCGGTCAATTGTCAGGCCCTTCCACTTGGCTGGCAGTTCTACGTTTATGATGCCATCGACGAACGGGTGACGCCTTTCGTCCAGGTTTGAAGTTTCCCCCGTCTGGTAAGACACCTCATCCTCTCTCTCAGGAATAGGAGTGTTTACTTTTGACCGCCCTGACGTCGTGAGCACCTTAGTTCTATCAGCCTTCTCTCCCAGCAATTTCTTCCTTAACTCCTCATTCTCCAGCTTGAGATTGTCACATCCTGTTCGTTCTGCTGTCTAAGCGAACTAATATCGTCCTCGTTTTTCTGTCTTATTGCTCGCATTTCCTCTTCTCCCCTCTGTTTCATTTCGACCATCTCCCTTTGTAATGACAATAGCAGAGGCATGGGATCCATTCCTGCCATCACCTTATCGGGTCTTTGCTCGTTAACTTGGTTGCGGGTTGATACCATTCAAATTCTTCTAGTAACTCTTCGGGCCCACGATGGGCGCCAATTGTTCTTACACAAATCTGAAGAGACCTTCAGAGCTACTCCAAGTCCATCTGAGCAGTATCCGCCCACCCCAAGTCTTACGTATGGTTTCAGCTTCGGTTCTCGGTCTATCCGGGATTTGTCCAGCCTGGGCTCCGAAAATGAATAGAATACCTACGATTGTACTCTGACGCTCAAGTGAGTATTCGATTATCAGAATATGTAAGATAGCAGTTATGATTCTTAATCTAACTTTTTTTTCTTGCCTTTGCCTTTACTTACCCACACCTTTATAGGATTTTAGAAATTGTGCCTTATATTTCACGTTATCTCAGCTTTTTCATACCTTTGTCAGAGGTTGCGTGTGGTTGTAGTTTTGGTAAGCATTACTTATGGGCGATAACTATCTACTCTAAACTCTGCTATGATTGTCCTCGGGCGGAAGGTAGTCGTCCTGATGCTCGCCGGTACAATAGATTATAGAATTGTGGTACCAATTTCTAGAATGGATCTATGCGTCGGGTAAACAACTTTTCTCAATACGAACAAAAATATAGATTATGACTTCAGAACCGCTTATAGTTGGAGGGAGAATCTGGGTGTAGCAGAGCCAGAACATCACTATCAGTATCATATCACGTCAAGCTACAAACAAATGCAATGTATCTCAATAAAATAAACAATGTCTCGCCTTAGATTTTCATACAGAGAAACTTTTGACATCATGCCTGACGAATGTCTACTTGTACTTTTCTCACCACAAAGCAGAATCTTCACTCTTCTTACTTTTTAAGATGATACTAGTTTCAAATCTGTACGTATACTTTTTCACATTAGTTTATTAAATTAAAAACTATTTTAGTATATTTTGAAGAATATAATATTATTATTTAAAAATATTTTTATAATTTATTTTATATTATTATCACTATTATTTTAATCTTATTGATAATATATTTTAATTGGTAGTGTGTAAAGTATAAGAAATTATTTTAATAAAAAAAGTAAAAAATAAATGACTTACCATTTAAGTTTGATATTATCGGACGATGAACTTTCAAATTTTTGTTTGTCAAATCGTCTTCAACTTTGCTTTCATCTTCGTGTTTCAGGTAGTGAAAATTTTCACAAATGAGAAAATCTATAAGATAAAAGTAATTTTTCAATTTTTGGGCATCTAACATGTCTTTCAAAAACTACTGTTTAAAGCAGAGAAATGAAATCAATACAAAAATAAAACACGCCAACATAGTAAATATGAGTAAAATTGTAGTTTTTCTAATAGTTTAGATTTTATAATTTTGTAAGATAAAATAATTTCTCTAATAATATAGTATTACTTATTTATTAAATAAATTGTAGAAGTGAGGATTGAACTGTTATTAATTGATTTGTGTGACAGAAGCTAAAATATTTAGGACCATGATTTGCTCTGTGTTTTATGTGGACCATGATTTGCTTTGCATAAAATCGATGATTTAGTTATGAAAAAAAAAGGAAGACTTATCGGTGAGTCGTAACTTATACTAAAATGCTAATGAGATAAAAGACTAGACCAAAATGACAAATGAGACTAAAATGCAATGTCTTTTCACCTGTATGTGAATTTGGGAAAACAAAAATAATAATATCTTCTTTTAATATTTGATGATTACTAATTTAGTTATATTTTGATATATTAAGAAGTAAAAATATTAATAAATTGTATATTTATTTTCTATAAACTATTATGAT
>Ga0123340_1005537_pt1 | contig 12009 bp, 8 predicted proteins | sample SirMexnodulemix_FD_89961 | JGI IMG/M metagenome (GOLD analysis project Ga0123340, IMG submission 89961) | Root nodule microbial communities of legume samples collected from Mexico - Siratro Mexico nodule mix | ecosystem: Host-associated > Plants > Roots > Nodule | place: Mexico: Nepantla... | reverse complement strand
TTTGACCGTTAGTTTGACCCAGTCAAAGTTTTCAATTGTAACAGCCATAACTGTATTTCTGTTGTAACAGAAATAACTGTCACATTCAATCGATTGTTTTGGAAATTCAATCGATTGAAAACCTTTTTCCAGCAAAAGCATTTTGGGTTATTTTTATTTAAAACAGTTTTAGTAAAAATCTTTGTGAATCTTTTTAGCACCTCAGAAGTAATGATCCATGCCACAAGTGATTAAGGACTAAACCAATCACCAACACACAAACCCAACTAAGGACCAAGACCTAAACACCCAACTATCTTCATGTTGGCACAAAGTCTTCACTTGAATAATTCTCGTCCAGGTTGGTTCCAACAGATTCTTCATGAGGCATTCTTCATCAGCTTCATATGCTAAGCCTTGGAGCTCACAATATTGAATTCATCAAATCACGTGCTTAGCCTTGGTGCTAACAAGTAGTGGCTATTCCAGCACCTTGTTTAATAGCGCAAATTATAGTTCACTGCTTCAAGCTTATCATGAAACTCATGAAGAAGCAAACAGACTGGCCTTGTCCAACAATAGATTAAAAGGTTTAAAGAATTGGTTGGAAGGCAGAGTTAAGGAACTGGAAGATGAAGTTTTAAAACTGAAAACTGATTTTGATCACTTAGAAATTATTTACAAAGTCTCTAATAATCCTAATTTTTGCTAGTCAGGTAACTGTGAAACCTGTGAAGCATTGCAGAAGAAAGTAAACTACTTAATTATTACTACTTCTAAACTGTCAATGGGAACAACCAATCTAAATGCCATTTTGGGATCTCAAAACTATGTTTTTGAAAAATTTAGCATTGGATATTAGCCCAATTTTTAAAGAAAACAAAAGAAATACAACAGTTTCTTTGAAACTAATGATCAGTAGTCTTCACAGTCTATTACCTGCTTCTACTGCACGAGAAAAGGTCATTCTGTAAGAAATTGCAGGGTTAGAAGATTGATGTGCCTAACGGGCTGGTTAGGTAGGTACCTAAAAGCATCACTAACACTTGTGGATCCAAATTTAACAAGGTACCAATACCTCAACTTTAAACTGTTTTGTAGGTTTGTTTGGCATCCAAGAAGTAGTTGTGGTACTTGGACAATGGATGTTCCAAACATATGACTGGAGATGCTTCCCAGTTGATTAATATGAAAATGAAACCTACTGGATATGTCACTTATGGAGACAACAACCGAGGGAAGATACTCGGAGTTGGTGACATAGGAGGAGATGAAAGAGTGATCATGAAAGACGTACTTCTGGTGGAAGGATTAAAGCACAATATACTGAGTATTAGTCAACTGTATGACAAAGGGTACAAGATCACTTTTGAGCGTGATCTTTGCCTTATAGCAGATTCATAATCTAGTGAAACTGTTCTAGTAGGTAAAAGGGTAAATAACGTGTATATGCTTAATGTTTCTTGCATATCATCTAGCATGAATTGCTTACTCACTAGGAATGATAAGTCTTGGCTACGGCATAGAAGATTAACTCATATTCATATGCATCATCTCAATAAGATTGCATCAAAAGAACTAGTAGTTGGACTCCCTAAGCTCAAGTTTGAGAAACATAGATTGTGTGTAGCATGCCAAAAGGGTAAACAAACAAAAAACACTTTTAAACCCTTAAATGTTGTTTCTACTTCTAGACCACTTGAGCTGCTTCACATGGATTTGTTTGGTCCTTTTAGAACCATGAGCCTAGGAGAAAATGACTATAGTCTTGTTATAGTAGATGATTACTCACGGTTTACATGGACATTATTCACTACTACCAAAGATGAAGCTTATCATGTTTTCAAAAGATTTGCCAAAGTTATTAAGAATGAGAAAAATTGTGGCATATCTTCTATTAAATCAGATCATGGTGGAGAGTTCCAAGATGAGAAGTTTGACAAATTCTGCAGCAAACTAAGCATCAAACACAACTTCTCAACACCAAGGACTCCACAGCAGAATGGAGTTGTAGAAAGGAAGAATCGATCCTTGGAGGAACTTGCAAGAATGTTGTTGAATGAAACTAGACTGCCAAAATACTTCTGGGCAGATGTAGTAACCACAACCTGCTATATACTAAATAGAGTGCTAATCCGACCAATATTGAAGAAAACTCCCTATGAGTTATTTAAAGGAAGAAAGCCTAATGTTTTTCATCTAAAAGTTTTTGGTTATAAATGTTTTATTCTGAATAATGGTAAGGATAACTTGGGCAAATTTGATTCAAAATCTGATGAGGGGATATTTCTTAGTTATTCATTACATGGTAATGCATATTGAGCTTTCAATAAGAGAAGCATGTTAGTAGAGGAATCAATGCATATAGTATTTGATGAAACTAGATTGGAAACTAAGACGCAAGAAATCAGTAAACCTCCAGAAATTCAATTAACTGATACTAGAACTGGTACTGATGCAGTCAACTCTGAACCACCAAGAGAATAGAGAGTTCCAAGAAACTTGTCATTAGACAATGTTATTGGACAGGTTCAGAAGGGAGTGTCAACAAGGAGGTCACTCAACCAGTTTTTTGAACATATGGCTTTTGTGTCTCAAGTGGAGCCTAAATCATTAAATGAAGCTCTAGAGCACAACAGTTGGATAAACGCAATGCATGAAGAGCTGAACCAGTTCACAAGGATTGAAGTCTGTCTCTTGTTCCCAGAACTCAAGATATAAATGTTATTGGCACAAAATGGGTGTTCAAAAATAAGCTACACGAGCAAGGAGTCATTGTTAGAAACAAAGCTAGACTTGTTACTAAAGGATATAATCAGGAAGAAGGGATCGACTTGGTGAAACCTATGCTCTAGTAGCTAGATTGGAAGTTGTAAGATTATTGCTAGCTTATGCTTGCATGAATGATTTAAAGTTACATTAGATGGACGTGAAAAGTGTATTTCTAAACGGGTTCATTGATGAAGAGGTATATGTGAATCAACCTCCTAGTTTTGAATATCATAAGCATCTGGACTATGTCTTCAAACTCAAGAGCACTACATGGATTGAAACAAGCATAATCATCAAGCGAACAAATGTCTTCCTTTGGAAATTATGAGCTAGTTATTGTACAAAATTTGCCAGAGAAATTTCATTAGAACTCCCTATGAAACTTTCGCTGCCATGGAGTATATCATTTAATTCACATTTGTCTTTTATCTCTCCTGAACCCCTGATTATAGGTGATGCTAGGTTGCACAATGAAAATCACGATGTTATCAGCTTCTGGGTAGAGAAAGATGTCTCAAACTAACTAGTAAACACAAATTTTAGTTTCTGAAAAGAACTAGGAAAATGAAAGATGTTCTAACAATGGACTCCTCTATGATTTTATTCTTTACTCATTTGTCATCAGAGTATGGCGAATTGATATGTGGAAAATCTTCAAGAGGTGGGGACGGGTGAATGATGTGTTCATCTCACTTAGACTTAATCAAAGTGGCCATATATGTTTGGCTTTGTCAGATACCACGAGGTGGCAAAAATAAGCGTTTTGCATAAACAACATGATAATATTTGGATTTGATTGGAAACTTGGTGTCAATGTGTCAAGAAAGCTTCAAGAACAAAGGAAGTAGCTTGAAATACGAGGATGATAAGAAGACATGAGTGAAAGCAGCTGTAAAAGCAAACGGGGGTGAACCAAGAGTGAAGAAAATCTCGAGGAGGAACTCTACGGAGAAAACATATGCTCAGATTGCAAGAGGGAAATCTAACAGTGGAGATGATGAAGAGGAATGGAAGGGTCAGATATGGGTCACCGATGACAAGAAGAAATGGATGGAAAGGAGTTTAATTGGAAGGGTACACAACCGAGAAGATTTCGAGAAGGTGAAAGAGAGTTTTATTCAGAATGGTATAGGTTTTATTCGTATCATATACTTGGGATATAAAGTTGTGCTTATATCAGGGGAAGAAGGGGTTGATGTATGTGGAAGAGAACAAACAATGGATGTAATCAAATTTTGAATGAGTAGTCCATTGGGAGCAATACAAGTATCAGGGAAATAGGATTATATGGATGAGGATTTGGGGTGTGCCTTTACAATTTTGGAGTAGAGAATGTTTTGAAAAGGTTACACCAACAATGGGAAACATAATCTCTGTTGATGAAGATACACTACTATGACATAATCTGGTGTATGCTAGAGTTCAGGTGCGACTTCCATTGCACTCAGAGGCCAAGATGAAGGCCAAGATTAAAATTAATTAAACGTTCTTCTCGATGCTTCATAGATGTAGTTGGTGAATAAAACGGGAGACAAGGAGGAATGGAGATGTGTCTTCAATGGAACAAAGGAAGGGAGTAGAAAGTGTGTACCATGAAGGTGGAATTCAATTACCATTACCAACAAAGGTAAACAAATGGAGTTGGTCAAAATCCAAAAGATCTTCACGTACTTGGATATGTCGAACAACAATTTTGAGGGTCCAATACCAAATGAGCTAATGCAGTTAGGAAATTATATTTCCTTAGTCTAATTGTGGGCTATATATTTATTTATATAATCATATTAGTTGTTGATTTTCTTAACGTCCGAAATCGTTTGTCATTAAAATGATTTTAATGAGTCATTTAATATAGTTTTAATGATCTCCTTAATTTCTCAGATTAATTAGTTTAATGGAAATCGTTTTTTGAGAGGTTATTAGAATAAAAAGGGAGGTAAAGGGTTAGTCCCCGATATACCAAAATCACAAACTTTGTGGTCTCTTACCCTATCAAAAGAGTCACTCTAAAGTCTAGCAAGAGGAATAAGGAAGATTTTGGTTGAGGAAGATCATAACCCTATCGAGTATTCTATCTTGATCCATGGATTCAGGTATGTGACTCTTCTATTGAATTCACTCTCAATAATTTAACATGATGGGTTAAATTCATTATTCAGAACATTTATTTTGCAATTTTCTAACAAGTGGTATCAGAGCCTCCTTCATGTTAAATTATTGGGAATAAATTTTTATCATTGGATTAAATTATGTTGTTGTTATATCTGTTTGGAATTAAAGGATAAACGCACATAATTCTATTTGATGTTTATGTCTTTTGTCTTATATTATATAATTCGTTTTATTGAATTGTTGTGGCCTTAGTTTCTGTATGTTGCAATTTTGGTAATTCATATGAATTACTGGTATGATATACATAATAATTCCGCTAGTTAATTGTCCTGAAAAGCATATGTAATATTTTTGACCATGAATACGATTCACAGATCCAAGTCTTTATTTCCATTGTTATATCCGCTGCTCATATGCAATTTTTTTTAATGCTTATTATTTATGCGGATAATAAACGACCCAAAGGAAGTTTGTTGTTTCACCAAATAATAAACATTGAATTTTTTTATGATGCTTATTATTTATGCGGATAATAAACGGCCCAAAGGAAGTTTATTGTTTGGCCAAATAATAAACATTGAACCTTCAGTTGATATATATTTATTATGCGAGCACTAATCGGCCCAAAGGAAGATTGTTGTTTGGCTAATATGATGATTATTATTTATGCGAATAATAAACGGCTCAAAGGAAGTTTATTGTTTGGCCAAATAATAAACATTGAACCTTCAGTTTATATATATTTATTTATTTTTATCTAATTATGCAAGCACTAGTCGGCCCAAAGGAAGATTATTGTTTGACCAATTAATAGAAAATGTATGCAGTAAATAAATAGGTTGCAAATTCTCAAGGTTCCATGTGAACTTGAGTCAGTCCAAAGAAAGGCTTAATGTTTGACAGGATTTTTTGACAATATTTGATTACTGCAATGAGAGTACCACTTACAGTTAACTTTTCTATCCAAAGATTAAAAATTAATGTTGTTCTAGGTATCTCAGTATTATTTTCCCATTATTCTTGCTAGCAATATTATTATTATTATTTTGATGGATACAATTGTTGTTGCTTCAGCTTCAGCTGCCAATGTTTCTGCTCAAGTTAGCAGCATCCTTATGCTAAATGGTACAAACTTCAAAGTTTGGAAAGATACTGTAGAGATTGTCCTTGGTTGTATTGATTTAGACATAGCTATTCGGCAAGACAAACCCATTGCTACTGAAGAAAACGCTAATTGATTAACTTTGATTATTGATAGAAAAGAAAAAATAGCTTTTATACATGACAATGATGTTTGGTAAAATCTAACCCTGGCAAGTTTATTCTATTAATCTTTTACCCTTTTTTTTGTGTTCCAACTGTTGATACAAAAACCCTAAAAATATTTATTTGTTTTAAATTTTATTTTTCTGCAAACATTCAAATTGCGGGTTATTTCTTGAGTCTAAATTTATTATAATCATATAAATTTTTTTGTAATGCATAAGTCCCTTGGGAGAAAACATTTATTACTTGCTACATTGCGACTGGTGTACTTGTAATCATTACAAATTTTTGCTAACAAGTTTTTGGCATTGTTGTTTGAGATTTGAGTTCTAATACATAAAAATTTCATCATTATACTTCTTTTATGATTAATTTCTTATTATTTTTTTAATTTTTATTTTCGTTTTTGCATATATATTTTATTTGTACTAACTTGTTTTTCCAGTTTTTAGTCTATTTTTGTATATACAGTACAATCTTTTTCTACTCCAGATGATAATCATAATTTGAACTTCCTTTTGAAAAAGAGACGGTTGATTAGAATCAGAGGATAACTATAAGGGACTTAATCACATATATAAGTCTTAGATACTTGACTAGGATTGTGAGACCCACATTGAATGAGAAGATTTTTCAGATGAAGCCTGCTCTCTTACAGTTGATCGCTCACATCAATTTTTTTGTTTGGATCAAGAAGATCAAGATACCCATCTATACACATTTTATGAGTTGTGTGCCTCAGTTGGACTTGCAAGAACATATGAGGGGGCATTGTTCTTGAGATTGTTTCCATTCTCTCTGATTGGAAAGGCTAAGGTTTGACTTCAATCATAGCCTAACCAAAGTCAAACTGGTTGGAAAGATGCGGAGACAAACTTTTAAGCTCGTTTCTTCTCGCCATCTAAGAATACAGAGGTGAATGCGACCATAACTAGTTTTGTGCAAGGTGTTGATGAATCACTCAGTGAAGCTTGGGAGAGATTCGAGGTTTTGTTGAGAAAGTGTCCTAACCATAGTTTTTGAAGTGGATTTGCAAGTGCATACCTTTTGTAATCAGCTTCAACCGCAGACAAAAATGATTTTGGATGTCTATTTTGGTGGCTCAGTTTTGTTCAATACTACAGAGGAAGCAATCAAAATTATTAAGTCTATGGCTTCTACTGATTTGAGAAGTTAGTATGGAAGGACACAAGCACAAAAGAGAAGATTGTTATCAATTTTCAAGATGTTATCTTAGCCCAACAGAAGCTCTTGTCCCACTAGGTTGAGGTTCTCAACCAACAAATGGCCAAGTTACCTCAACAGATACAAGCCACGCAAGCTGCATTAGTCCCAACTCAACTAGTTTTTCATTGAGATTTGTGAATGAGTTAGGTTTTTCTTTGAAATTTTAAGTTGTGATTACTCTTTTATATTATTGTGATTGAAAATTCATTATTGTTGCATATTATGTGGCAAATTTTGGTATTAAAAGTATAACCAAGTGAGATTTTGAGCTTTAGAGTTATTTAAGTAAGTACTTTCATTGATTATTCATAATTGATTTTGCTCCAGTTTCTTTACTGATTATTCATTTACATGTTTAGATATGATCAAGGCCATTTTTGTTTTATCTTTATTGTAGCTACATCCAAATAGCCAACCTTTTAATTGAATAACACATTTGTATCCTTTTTAAGCCCTTCAAAAGATATTGTTCTTCATCTTTGAAATTGTTTGCTTTTTTTGACTACCTTACTTTGAGTTAGAAGAGCAAAGAGATCAGAAACTTGGCGTCATTCAAGTTTTGGGGAGAATATCTGAAAAATAATTAAATAAAAAAAGGTTATAAGGACATCTAGTTTTAACTTTGTTTTAGGACAAGCAATGTTCTAAGTTCAGGGGAGTTTGATGTATTTAAATTATATGATGTTTTTTAGCTTATTTTTCATAATGAAATCAAATCTTTCTAAGCTTGGAACCTACTAAATCTCATGTTTTTATGAATAATTTGTTCTTTTATAAATAAGTTGTTACTTTAGTTTTTCATCATATATTACTCTAAATCTCATCAGTTTTGTCAAATAAATGATCATGGAGCATTCAGGTCAAGAAGAAAAAGATTGGAGTCCCAAGGAGCACATAAGGCCAAATTTGGAATGTTGATGCTGAAAGCTGGGTTGGGCGCCACTTTACTAAAAATGGGCCAAAAGTGCTGAAATTGCTACAGAATCCAATTGTGCCTGGTGCTACTTTTCTGCATCAGGTGCGGGTATCAGAAAACAAATTTTATTTAAGAAACCGTTTATAATAGGGTTTGATATCTTCGACCATAGATCATAAAAATTCATACTTTGAGACAACTTAGGGGTTTTTAAGTTTAATCGACCCTCTACCATTGTGTTTGTTGGTTGTTTAGTGTTCTTATGACTATGAGGAGTTCAACCTATTATTGTTAGAGTTAGATGTAATGAGATGGAACTCTCATGTAACCATATTTGGGCTTATCTTATGTCTTATTGTAAATGATTTTCTTCGAATATATCAGTTTATTAATTTTCTGCTTATACTTGAGTGGATTCATAACTCGATCATTGATTTTTAAGAGTATTGAAAAATATCTTTTGAATCTAGAACTAAATTAGTTTACCAGATGAAAGCTCATGTTTGGGAATAGAGCGTGATTCATTTGTTGTCATTAAGATCCTTGTGTGAATGTAAGACTTATCTATATAATTGATCAAGAAATTGATGGTTAATAGACAATCCCAAGGCTCATCTGTTGAAGAATCAGGTTTGAATAACTTTTTGGATTGACGTTGATTATTGATTGAAAAGAAAAAAATTATTTTTATACATAAGAGTGGTGTTTGGTGAAATCTAACCCTGACAATTTTATTCTATTAATCTTTTAGCCTTTTTCTATGTTTTAAGTGTTGATACAAAAACCAATAATATTTATTTGTTTTACATTTTAGTTTTCTAAACAACATTTAAATTATGGGTGATTTCTTGACTCTAAATTTATTATAATGACATAAATATTTTTGTAATTCATAAGTCCGTCAGGAGAGAATGATAACTTATTACTTGCTACATTGCGACTGGTACACTTGTCGTCATTACAAATGTTTGCTAACATGGTTCAACAGGGTATCCTTGAAGCTTTGGAAGGTGAATCCAAGCTTGACAGAACCATGGTTGAGAAGGAAATAATTGAACTATTGGAGAAGGCTCATAGTGCAATTGTTCTGAGTTATGGTGACGAGGTGTTAAGGCAAGTTGTGAAGGATAAGATCGCAATAAGGCTATGGAAGAAGTTGAAAACCTTGTATATAATGAAGTCCTTGGTGAACAAATTGTACATAAAGCAAGACTTGTACTTGTACAAGACGAGTGCTGATAAGGCAGTCAGTGAAAAATAAAATGAATTTAATAAATTGATTCTTGATCTTGAAAGATTGATGCTCTGATTGATGATAAAAAGAAACAATAATTTTTATTCTTGTGTTCCCTACCTAAGATGGATGATTATTTCAAGAAGACATTGTTATGTGAAAGATCAAATCTCTCTCTCTTGAGGAGGTTTAGGTTACCTTGAACTCAGAAAAGTTGAAGAAAAAGTTTGGCATTAAGGCGTCTATTACTAAAGATGGTCTAGTAGTAAGGGGGACATTATCTAACCATGATAATGGAGGAATAGTTAGATGGAGTTTGAAGTCTAAGATTGGTGATGGAAAGGTTATAAATGTCTACAAGTGTTACCATTGTTGAAGGTATAATTGCATATAGAAGGGGGTTGAATGGAGCCTGAACTTAAATCACGGAATATAAAATAATTCAAAGGAATATTAAATAAAGTATAAGGAAAAGAGAAGTAAATGCATATTTATATTGGTTCACCCTATAACCAGGGTTACCTCCAGTTTTCTTAAGCAAACTGCTTAAGAGATTTCACTAATCGAGTTTTCACACCTCTCTAGAAACAAGTATTATTATACCTCTTCAAGTACAAGTTTCAATGTCTCTGTCAACACTGGATTTAGTCCTGTTGAAGCTAAATTTTTTTATTCATTTTCTTTTAATTCAAAGTTAAAAGTAATTAAGATTAAGATTAAAATATAAATTGGATGCGAAAGTTGGATGCTGGACCAACTTCATGGGGTTCTTTCTCCTAATCCTTTAACTTATAGGGGTTGTGTAAGTAACCATTGGAAAGATCTCATTATGTTCTTCAAATCCATATACAGCTTGCTCATTCACATAGCCATTTAACCACTCAAAATTTGATCCAAAGTTGCTTGTTCATTATTTTTTTTTACAGCCCAACCATGAAAATTCTAAGTCCCCAAAATCCTTGGTTTTGCTTCTTGATGCTATTTTGAGTCAAATGAACCTCCTAGTGGCACGAACGTTTCCCAAAGGATGCATTTAATCTTGCTCAGAGCTTGCATTTAGAGTAAACCAACATCTGCAGACCCACTTTGCCAGAGCTAGATACAATTAATCCACTAAAGTAATAATCCTTGACACGCACGCTGCCTCTTTAGGGTTCATCTGCAGTGGTTAAGACTAAACCTCTCTCTCTCATAAAGCTTTGGCTTGTTTAAGTTCTCAGTGTAGGGAAAAGCACATACGTTACTCCCTCTTTAGACACTGAGAACTTTAACGAGTCAGAGTAACATTACCTGAGCCTTAACCCCATGCAAGCCACGTTAGCTGGCACTATGCGTGGAGCATTGGCACGTTAGCTGCCCTCCTTTTGATTATCCCTCTCTTCTCATTTCTCAATAAAATTAGAAAATGACTAAAATACCCATCAGTCTTAAAAAATAGAAAAAATAGAAAATTATTAAAAAAAAATCATAAAATCAATTTCAAAATTACCCAATCACATATTTAGAACTACGTATTTCCTGATTCTTCACCCATTAAGGATGTTGATACATAGGAGCAAGGTCAATCCTTGTCAGGTCTTTTAATTTAAAGATTACTATTTTGTTTTTAATAAAGGGAAAAATAAACATTTTATAAACAACATTTGATTTTGCTCATTTGATTAAAGGTACTGTCTTAGGACAGACGCTGTATGGTGCTAATACCTTCCCCACGTGTAACCGACTCCCGAGCTCATCTCTAGTTCGCAGACCTTTTCTTATTCTTTTCTTGGTTTTCCATAGTTTTCCATAATAAGCTATGGTGGTGACTCCATCTCTTTCTTTTCATTATTTTTTAATTTCTCTTTCAGATCACCATACCCATCGTGATCGAGCCTCTCCAAGCACGAGTATTCTACAACTCCAAGTAATGAGTATTCAACATCTTTCCTAGCAAAGAGTATTCACATCTCTCTAGGTAACGAGAATTTAAAACCTCTCCATGCTAAAACCAATCCTAATCTCCTCCTGAGATGAAGACATCTCAACAATAAGAAAAACCCTCTTAAAAGAGAGAACTAATAAAAATATTCTTGATTTAATAATCACTTGAAGACATTCTTTTTTAGTTCCAAATTTGAAAGTTGAGACTTTATATAATCTTCGTGATCAATTCTTTTGACGCTTGAATGAGAAATATTTGCTTTTGTGTATCTTATACATCTTCTAGTGATAATCCATTCATTTTAGGAGTTAATAAGATAACCACTTAGATAATATAACCCAGGACCTCTCACCAGCTTGAGATAACCTACAGCCATCAGACCAGAGCAACTTTTCTGTCATGTTACAATTATTTTTATACTTATTATTAGAATTACAATTACTTATTATTATTATAATTATTATTATTGATATTATTATTATTACTCATTTTATTATTGTTATTATTATTCATATTATTAAAATTATTAGTAGTATAATATTATTATTATTAACATTATTATTATTATTATTATTATTA
>Ga0123340_1005534_pt1 | contig 12013 bp, 7 predicted proteins | sample SirMexnodulemix_FD_89961 | JGI IMG/M metagenome (GOLD analysis project Ga0123340, IMG submission 89961) | Root nodule microbial communities of legume samples collected from Mexico - Siratro Mexico nodule mix | ecosystem: Host-associated > Plants > Roots > Nodule | place: Mexico: Nepantla... | reverse complement strand
TATATATATTATTTCAAACAAAAACTGTTGTAATAGGAAACTTAAAAAATTATAAAGAATTTGAACAAATATTATATTTTTTATTCTATTTGATATTCAGTTTTTAGTGTATAGTTTATAAAATAAAACTGAGAAAATCATGGCATTGGCAAAATGCTTGACCTTAATGAAATTTATCTAAGAATGGTAATATGGGCTAGGTATGTAGGTTTGTTTGTATTTTGCTTATAAGAAAATGCAGTGTGGATTAATTAGATATTTAAATTTGTCAGTTTATGGTATAATTATCAACTCGAAAGGATTAAATTGTGGATCGTTCATCCTATTTTACGGCTCACATTAACCTTTTTAATTTTTAATTTTTTACTATTGTAAGATTGTATTAACTTGTATAAAGTAAATGACCAAATTATAAATCAGTTAGATAAAATTTGAACAAAATGATAAGTCGTAAAAGTAAAGTTTCAAACCTTTATTCATAAAAATAAAATAATTTTTTCTTAAGTTAACCTTTTATAATAAAATAATTTATATAGTTTTATTTCATTGAAAACTTTATTTTTTTAATTTATACATAAACAAAAATTAGTTCTTATATTTCATATTGTTCTTGTTTATACATCACCACAAAGTTTAACAATGGTTACAAACATTATACTTTAGAATCTTGATTGATTTATTTGTTATTAAAAGTCAAATTAATATGACAATTATTGCATTTGTTATTGTCATAGCACGATGATTATGAGAAGACTTATATAACATATTAAAAAAATCACAGTAACAACACTGACAATATAATCCTTATTTTTTATTTTTTATCACAAAGAGACAATTGCTATTCTCTTCTTCTTGCACAAGCATAATAGACAGCATAACGCTTCTGCTTCACGTGGAGGCACAACAGTGATACAATGTAACAATGACGAGACATCAAATCATAAAAGGTTTAAGAATTGTTTAAAAAATAACCAACAAAAAAAAGTAAAAAAAAAAAATATATTTTATATGAATTTCTACAACACATTTACATAACTATCTTCAAAAGTGTCTAAACTACGATGATTAACTTAAAATCGTTGTCAAAAATCTATTATTATAATACTAAATTGATTTTAAAATTTTCACTGTTATCTCTCAATACTTACAGTGAAAATGGTTGCAGTTTCTTTACTTTTATAACTATTGAGAAAGAAATGCAGTTGAAGGTAATGTCAAAAGAATTACGCACTTTTGCGAAAATATTATTAAAAAAACTGCATATTGTAAATGAATAATGGAAGATTGGGAGACATAGAAACTCAACCATATATATCTCCCATCGAAAAAGGCCATAATGAGTGACAATGGATAAAATGGGTGGTGGGGTCAAAGGAAGGAGCAAGTCAAGAGAGTGAATGAAAACGAGTTCATGATAAACTTCGAAGATAGTGATAGGTGATAAAGTCACAGAAAAGACATGGGCACATGAATATCACACATGAATTATCAACTCAGATTATAAAAGATTTGCCAATAATGTTTCTAAAATAATAATTTTTTATTAACAACCCTTCTCCGACAATTATTGTTTTATCTGACAATAGAGAAATAAACAAACAAAACTGAAAATATGAAACAAGAAAATCTTCAATCATGCAGTGTCAGTGAGTGAGAGTTTCAAATGGTGCACATTGTTCCAAGATACTAATGACGTGTTCTCTTAGACATTAGCAAATATTTTAAGTTATTTTGGTAGTTAAATGTAATTTAGGAAGGAAAATAAAAGGTGTAAAGATCTGCTATAAAAAAAGCACCAGAATGAGTGACAGTGATAATAGGTATACCTCTAGTGAAGGAGAAGCACAGAACATGAACAGTGAGAGCAGCAGAGGCGGTTGGAGAAGTTTTCCCTTCGTAATTGGTCTCTCTCTTCTTCTCTTTTCCTTTGGCTGTGAGCACTAATGATATATTAATTAGTTAATTAATTGTTTATTAATGGTTAAGTAAACTGCAACAGGGTCAACGGCGGGTATGTCAGTTGGTGCTGCAGGCATACTTGGAAACTTGATTGTGTATCTGATACGTGAATTCAATGTGAAGAGCATCGATGGTGCTCAGGTTGGAAACGTGGCAAATGGAAGTTCCAGTTTGTTTCCCATTGTTGCAGCAATCATGGCTGATTCTTTTTTTGGATCTTTCACTGTTGCCTTGCTTTCTTCCTTTGTTTCTTTTCTGGTAATTAAAACTCTCTATCAATACCAGTATATGCAACCTTTTTGTTTTCTCCTACCATCTGCTGCTGCTGCTGCAGTATTATTCTCCCATGTTTTCTTTCAAAACCCTTGGTAGGAACATACTTTTCTATTTTTTGAAACATGTTGCAGTATATAATAGCTACTTCTTATCATTTTTTTTTTATTTTGTATATTTATATATTTAAAGTCTCACAATTTAAGAACATAAGTTACAAATAGCTTTTATTTATTTTTTATTTACTGAGATATATTTTAAAGATAAACATAAAAAAAAATTCTAAAACAGATAATGTTTTAGATATAACTATTAACCATAACCATGTTATTTTAGCTGATTTGAGTTTTAAACATTGAATTTTTCGATTTATTACTGGAATCAAAAGGAAAGATTTCATACTTGTGTTAATAAATTTTACATCAATAATAAGTTATAATCATTTTTCTCTCTTATTCACCAATAATTAACGTTTAAAATCTTATTTTTATTACACTTGTTTCAATGAATTTTATAAAAATCTGATAAGAAAACGATAACTAAACTGCATATAAGTCTTGTTATAAAAGACTAATCTTAAGCTTCAACTTTGCCAGGAATGGTTCATGGAGATGGGGTGACCTACTTTTTATTTATTTATTTATTTTTAGTAGTAGGTATACTACTCAATAATTGAGCTTAATGTTAATAATCTTTTGTTTTTTAAGTGCTAAAAAACCAGTTATATTCTTCTGTTTAAATGACAAGTAAAATCTATATATTAAATAAAAAATAAAATTAATGAAATGTTATATCTTCTTTTTACAAATTGCAGGGCACTGTTGTTTTAGTCTTGACAACAATTATCGATTCACTGAAACCTAACCCTTGTAACAATGGATCAAAGCCATGCAACCCCCCTTCAAAGTTCCAATATGCAGTCTTGTACGGAGGCATAGCTCTGTGTGCAATTGGTTTTGGGGGTGCACGCTTCACAACAGCATCATTAGGAGCAAATCAATTCAATGAGGCAAAGCATCAAGACATATTCTTCAACTGGTTCTTTCTGACTTGGTACATTGCTTCTGTTGTATCCTTCACTGGGATTTTTTACATCCAAGATAATGTGAGTTGGGCTTGGGGCTTTGGCATATGTAGTGTGGCCAACTTGGTTGCCTTAGTAATTCTCTTACTTGGTTACCGATTTTATCGTCTTGATAAGCCACAAGGAAGAAGCGCGTTCTTGGATCTTGCTCGTGTTCTTGTTGCATCTATCCGTAAATGGAAATCTAAGCTGTCTTCCACAACAAAGGATTACTACAGTGCCAAGGATGAGATGCTTTCAATGCAAGCTGCTACAACTCCTGCAAAAAGATTAAGGTACTAAGTTATGATTAAAGAAAAGAATTATAATAAAGAAAACATAAAGTTCCGACACTTTCTTTTAAGTGACCTATCTTGTGTTTAATATGTATCGACATGCAGTATTACATTCGAAGTCAAATCATATTCTAAGACCCTGTTGTTAAGATTTTTTAGGGCAAAAGTTAAGTTTATCAAAATGCATGAGCTGACATGAAATGCAGATTCTTCAATCGTGCAGCTCTAATAACCGATGGAGACCTTCAATCAGATGGTTCGATTGGGAAGCCATGGAGACTGTGCACAGTTCAGCAAGTGGAAAATTTCAAAGCCATGATTGGAATCTTGCCACTGTGGAGTTCAAGCATATTCCTCTCCGTTCCAATAGGTATTCAAGGCAGCATGACAGTGCTTCAAGCTCTAGCCACGGATCGTCACATAGGACCCCATTTTAACTTCCCAGCAGGTTCCATCAGTGTCATACCCTTAATTTCCACGTCCATTTTCCTGACCTTTCTAGATAGGGTGCTTTGGCCTGCATGGCACAAGCTGAATGGCAAATCTCCCACCACTCTCCAACGAGTTGGAGTAGGGCACGTGTTGAACGTGGCTGCAATGGCTGTTTCTGCTCTTGTTGAATCAAAGAGGCTGAAGATGGTCCATTCCAACCCTACAAGGGCCATGTCTGTCCTCTGGTTGCTTCCAGCTTTGGTGCTAGTTGGCATGGGAGAATCCTTTCATTTTCCAGCACAAGTTGCATTCTACTACCAGCAACTTCCTGAGTCACTTCGAAGCACATCAACTGCTATGATTTCGATGATAATAGGGATATCTTTTTATCTAAGCACGGCCTTGATCGATCAAGTGCATAAGAGCACTGATTGGTTACCCAATAACATCAATGAAGGGAGATTAGATCACTTTTACTGGATGCTGGTCTTCATAGGGGGCATCAACTTTCTATATTACTTGCTGTGTTCAACTTTATACAAAAACACAAAAATGTAAGAGGACAACGGGCTTGGATTGTAATAAGTTATGGAGTTCATTCACAACTTGTGTTTTAAACAAACTAGTTTGAATATTTCTCACTTATTTAAGATATTACAACACTACTCTATCATATGTTTATAAAAGTTGTTTAGAATTAAGAGAAGTTATTTAGAAATTTTTCCATGCTATATAACAACTCATACATGGAATATTAAAATAATATTTTTATCTATAAGTAATGTGTTTTGTGGTGGAAAGAATGATTATTATTTAAGTTGATTTAGCTCACACAAAAAAGAGAATGACAAAAAAATAGATACCTAATTTCTCATAACATCATCTATTAATTTCCATACACCATTATCATGGTTTAAATTTTCTCATAGATACCTAAAATTAAATTAGTATTTTTTTTTACAAGACAGGAACTACCTATGGACCAATAAATACCAACTGTTTGGTTTCATCATTTCAGATTCTGAATATTAATTATTTGTCAAACTCACTTGTAGTAACACAAGCTTCAGTTCTAGTGGAGATATCTAAGTATTCTAACGTTCAAGATGATAATTGGTATACAATGTTATAGTTTATCAGTATGTACCGGTCCCAGGTAGTTAGTGCTAACTTTAATGGTCTATGTGTATATGTACAATTGCAAATGCAGCTTCCATTAGTATGCTAGGAATAAAAGAGGAGATTATATATTGACGCTGTTTTATATTAATAAAATATTATATATTAATAAAATAATAAAATTTTATAATGTTAAATAATATTAAATGTGAAATAGTAATGTTAAACCACCTATTAATATAATAATTTACAAGGTCGTCTTTGTAGTGATTACTACTGTGATTTACAGTAGCACCATAATTACGGACTCAACATCTACTTTCTTTTTCAAATCTGAAAAGAAAAAAATCAGAAAAAATCTGCTAATTTGTCTCCTTCGTTGACTCTTTTCCTTTTGGTTTCATTGAAGTTTTTTCGAAATAAGGAATAAAGGATTGAATTATTGGCCTCTCACAAACTATACCAACCGCACCAGTGTATTCTTTAACCGGGAAACACCTCAAAGTACGTACAATTTAGATCCACTATACAAGATAAAAAAAAAATCCAAAAAACTAAGAAATAGAAATTTGTATTATTCTGTGATAATTTTTTTTACCGCAAAATATCTTTATTTTTTGTTAAAATATTAGATGGTAAAAACATTTTATAGATGATTGAGCACAGTAAAAATAAATTAAACAGTTAGAATAGTTTTCAATCGAACTAATATTGTAATATTAGAGTTTTTATTTAAAGATAAACTTTACATAAATAAAAAATAAAAAATGTATAAATGAAGATGAGATGTTTAGTTTTTATTTAAAGTTAGATAAGTTTTTTTTTCAAATATTTCGTTTTTTTTTACTTAATTCCACAATTTTCTTAAAGTTTTCAATTTAATTTGAATTTAGGTTAAAATGAGTCAATATCATGATTTTTCCTTAACATTGATATATCATTGGATTGTGTTCTTAGGTGGATCTTGCAAGGGAAATCAGTGTCTGTACAACACCACTACTTTTCTTTTTTATGGGCAAGGCTCCACCACTACGTATCTAGTGGGATGTACTCTTTCTAATCCCACCACCATTGATAAATTATCACGTTCTCTTTCCATACAATATCAAACCATATCACTGCACCTTCTTATACAGGAAAAATACAAAATGGAAATAAAATTATTTATTCTCATCGTGGTCATCATCATCATAAATAGAAGTTAGATTTGGCGCCGAAGATTATGATGTTTTTGGTGTGGGTGCTTCTTTTGAATCCAGTGTGAGTGGATGGTGTGGGAGTGGGACAACGATTTTTCCAACAGCTATACTAAATATTATGTTCTTTTTCTTCTCCTCTTTCATAAACGGGAGATGTTGGTGTAAGAATTGATAGTTGGTGGATTGCTTAAATCTTTATTTGACTTCTAAAAGTGCTAATAAACAATTTTAGCCTGGGCACAGTATATCCAACTAAAGAGAATTAATAACTACATTAATTCAATGTGTTGATTAGATGAGTGAACGTCTGTTGTATGGATATGTTTATATAAAATATATGAATGAATATAAGTATGATTTGGTGTACAACATGTTTTGCGGAACCTTTTGGTGTATACAAAATATTTGTGTATATGTTTTCACTTAGTGTTTTCCCTTATAATTGTTAAACTTTTTTTCACTATCAAAAGGTGATGGTTCTTTTGTGTTGGTTTTTCGGAAATTTATGTTTAGAATAGGACATATACCGTTTACATTCGATATACTCTTGTTTTTCTATTTATTTTGACTTTGTTTGTAATTAGATTGGAGTAACCTTATTACTCCCGTTTATTTTTATTCATTATTGCATACTAAAAAAAAATATAAGTATGATTTTAAATATATTTAGAATAAGATTAGTCATATATAAAAATTCAAACATTGCTCATTATCAATAAAATTAATAATCGGGATGAACATGATGATTTCGTTTTATTAGTTGAAATCTTTGTTGAGATAAAAATTTGTTTTTTTCAAAATATAGCTCACATGGTATCTCACAACTCAAGTGGCATCCAAACATTATAGTTTGAATGTTTAAGTAATAATAAAGATAGTTTAACCAAATGTTTGTAGCTTAAGTAAGCCAAAGGTTAAGATATTTATCTCTCTCACCTGAAAGAATTTCTCTCAAGTAAGAATGATAGCAAAATGTTTATGGGTTTGAGACTTTGGGAACTATATAACTATTAAGATGCTTAGGATTGAGTGGTTGGAGCTTTGGAAATTTGTTGAAAGAATTTCAACATGAATGTATCATTGAAGTATTATGAGAATGCTCAAACGTGGAGATTGATACTTAAGCGAGAAAAGAAGACAAATTTAATTTTCCTGTTAGAAAGTCTATTCTCATATTATGAGAGAAGTGAGGTCAAGCTAAATATGATTGTAAATATCTAAGTATATGTTGATTATGATAATAAGGTATAAATTGACGTGAATAATTAATGTGTTAAAATATATAATTAATGTATTATATATGTGTGTATGATATATGATTCCTTATATATATGTGTAGATACTTGGGATGATATTGAGATGTGAAGTGGGGTATAGTAAATTATTATGAAGTGTCCTAAGAAAAACATTGTATAACATCATATTCTTACCTATTATAACATGTATTTGTTGATTGCTATTATTTATAGTAATTATTTTTCTTTAAAGAAATGGAATAAATATCTCGAAAGTTTAACTATATATTTATATGCGGTGGTAATAATCAACAGCGGATGATACTATAGACTAAATTAACTTTACTAAAATAAATTCTCATACTATTCTTATAAATAAATTTTAAGTCTAATTCTATCTTATTAAAACAATTTGACTTTATTTAATCAAGGTATAATATCAAACAAATTTAAAAAAAAAAAGTCTAATTTATTATTTCTTAATTATTCCATTTTATATTTTTTTTGTGCGCTGCAATCTTGGAGAGGGAAAAATATTCTGAAAAGTTAGTTTTTGAAAGCTATCATTTAAAAAAGTTTTTTTTTCAAAAATTTTATTTTAGATTGTTTCGAAAATTATATTCTGAAAATCATGATTTGAAAATTTCAAAAATCTTGTTTTAAAAATTTTCATTACAAGTAATCTAGAAGTCATTTTAAAAATTATGAAATTTGGAAAAAGAAAGCCCTTTTAAAATGATTTCATCACACGAACCTAAACCCTAACTCCTAGGTTGAACCAAAGCTTGTGCGCTTCGTTTGCACTTTCTTCCCTTTATTTTCTTTTGGGCTTTAAGCCCATTTTATTAGTACAAGGTATGGGCTATTTCATCCCACACCCTATAATTTCAACTTGCACCTCACGGGTTGCAAAAATGACTATTTTGTCTTTATTAAAAATACATTCCATCCCCTGCTTGATTTGGTCTTTGTCTCTTCGAGCTCACCCAAAACCCTCATATCGCCTATTCTCATCCCCATTTGTACATTGTCACTTATTTGTACATTGCCAAATTTACACTTGCTTTAATCACCAAATCCTACTAATCAAAAGTAAGGCTATTCACTTATTTCTACAACGTCAAAATCACGCTCGCTTCAATTACCAAAACCGTTAACATTCAACATTACAAAAAGAGTACGGTTAATCACTTATTTCTACAGTATCAAATTTACACTTGCTCTAATTGCCAACACAAATTTATCTTTACACATGAAATAATGTATAGAAGCACTCCGCCTAAACTTCAACTTTGGACAATCCAGATTTTACACCTCTGCACTGTTTTCCTTAATGATGTTTACTACCACACGATCCACAATGTATTTGTAAACAGTGAAGCTAACATCATTTAGTATTTCTAAGGAATTAGTCAGCAAAAGAAGCCAAACCCGCTACTGTAAGCTTCAGCTTATGTTGCAATCTCTGGAATTTCCAGGAGAATCCTCTTCAGAAGAGGCATCATCATCCAAGAGTCCTAAAAGGTAGCCCTCTGCATCTTCTTCATCACTCACAATATCTGCCCTATCATGTCTCCTTTCAATATATGCCAATGTCTGCCGCCTCTGCAGGCGAAGAACATGCATTATAACATCAGGGGTAAGGGTTACTCGTGATCGGTCTTCTCTGCCTTGTCTGTTTGCCTCCATTATCTGCTCACATGAACAACAATCAGAAAACTTGCAAATGAAAAAAAATGCATTAAACATATCCTGTGTTAAGTAAAGAAAGTAGTTGAGTCATGGAAAGAGGATGAATGAAGGAAAAAATAAAGACAGAATAAATAGTACCTCTTTCACATTTCCAGGAAGAGGAGGTATATCATTCCCTTGAGGAGTCCACATTTTTACATTTTTTTCTATACCGCAAGTAGCAAGGATAGGTATGTGAGGATGGGGCTCAAGTTGATTTACAACATGTTGATCGCCTACCATTAATCTCACCAGCTTAGCTTCCTTCTTCTTCCAGATGAATATATGACCACAATCTGAACCACTCAAGACATATTCATCATTCGGGCCAAAAAAATTCACTCCTTTAATAGTCTGTGCATTTCTGTGGCCCGAGTAAACTTGTGGCTCATCAATATTCTTCAGATCCTCAGATGAAGGTGATGAACACATGCCCTCATTCTTTTGAAACAGATAGATGAGCTCATCATTATACGAAACAAGGAGTTCACTAAAGCTTGAGTAAGCTAATCCTGTAATATGGACATTATTTGAACCAATTAAATGACGAGGGCAAAAGATCCTAACAGGTTGATCTGAATTTCTAGCTGAAAGCCATTGGATTTTTCTCATGTCATAAACACGTGCATATTCATCAGAACCACCAACAGCAAAGTAATACGGATTTCTACTGTCAATCACAATGGAAGTCAACCCTATTTTGCTTGGAGTCTGTTTTCCTGTTGATGAGGAACAACAGAAAAGTTTTGTAGCAGAACTACTTCGCAAATCAAACTGCAAAAGAAACAAACTTATAACTGTATGGGGATAGCATAAAGGAGAGCTTCAACGTGCAACATGCTGTAATACTTGACTAACATGTTGAATAAATCCATCTTCACCAGAACTGTAACATATGTGGGGACTTCCAGGCTCCACAGCAAGCTTGTATACACAACCATGGTGCTTCCCCAACAATGCAGTCTCAACTTCACCATCCTCCCGGATAAGGCCAAGCCTCACCTGTTAAAAAGCACAAGTTAGGTCGACCTTAAATCAAGAGTCTGAACTATCAGTACGGCAATTTATAGTAATATTTAGATGACCGACAAAAGGCATAAAACATCTTGACAAAATTAATCAACACCCCTACAATTGTTCCTAAAAAAGAGGAAGCAAAGGGAATTGAAGCCTCCTATTTTGGGGCTATACAGAATATTTGATTTGATGCAGACTTTGACGGATTTATTTACCTGGCCATCACCAGCAGAAGTTATAATTCGACAATCACCGGAGAATGGCATAATCTTTGTCTGGAATATGTTGTCTGTGTGGCCAGATGGGTAAGCAAGCAATCTAGCTTTGGAAGCCCAATTCCATAACATAACTTGTCGGTCATCAGAACCAGATACAAGAAGGTCACCACTGGAGTTAAATTCCACTGCATTCACACACCCTTCATGACCATCTAACTTCCCGTATAAATTCAAGCTTTTCACAAGCACCTGCAAATGAAAATAAAACAACCCTCAAGAGACAAACTCCTTGACATTGAATTCATTAGTCACAACACAGCAAATCGATAGTCGTAAACTATTTTTTTTTTTTAAATTATAGATATCACCAAAGCGAATTGTGAAAAATAAAAATCTCCATACACATAGGAATTCAACAGTTAACAACACATTCAAGGAACTCAGTTATTTATACAACTATACATGAACTGTGTATAAGTATAACATTGTCCGCAATAAGGTTAACTTACACACATTATAGAACACGAGACCTACAAATCGCAGTTGGTTCACGGAATAGGTTTTTACTTTGCATTCCTTGTATTGTATTGCATAGATTTGAAGTTACAATTTGCAGTGAGAATATTTGGCACTGAGCTAATCGGAGAAATTCGGAAAGGGAAAAATACGAAAAGCGAATGAGAAATTGAGAAAACCTCGGAAGCTGAAAAGCGACGCGCAAAACCGTTGGGATGAGACAAACCCAACTCTCTCCTGAAAATATCCGAAAATCCAGCTGGCGGTCCAGTATTGGCATTAGCAATGCCCCTGCGATTATGGAGGTTTTCCATTTGGATGAGTTGTTCTCAGAGTTTGCGTCGTTTAGTTGATGCAGTTGCAGTAGCAGAAGAAGGTGTTTGATTCCTTTTGTGGAAGAGATGAGTGTGGAAGACGCGAACTGAGACGATTCTCCATTTCGGAAACGACGTGTCGTCACATGCAGACATGGGGAGATTGCGTAGACACAGATTCTCGGTTTAGATTTCCCCCATTCCCCTCTCGGCTTTCACTTCCATCAGTCAACGGCGGTGATTGCTTTGTCTCATCCAGTTTCATGGGCTGGCCCAAGTAAATAGCATTGATCCAATTCATCTGGCCCAAATACAGCTTTAGGCATTTTGGCAGTTTTCTTAGATATAGTATAATTTGACTTTTGTCAAACAGCATTCATTTGTGTCTGTACATTATTTCTCTTTACTTCATAAATGGTCGGAAATTCACAAATTTCAAGGATAGTTTATGGTATCTTTCAATGAATTAAATTATTATAAAAATATCATTAAATTTGATTTAACTTTAAAATGGTAACATAATTATGAAAATTAATTTTTAAATAAAAATTGTTAGAAATTAAATAAAACAGGATTTAATTTAAGTTAGATATAATAACACAATCATACTCTTTTAAAAAAATGCTCATACTCGTAATAAC
>Ga0123340_1005529_pt1 | contig 12019 bp, 13 predicted proteins | sample SirMexnodulemix_FD_89961 | JGI IMG/M metagenome (GOLD analysis project Ga0123340, IMG submission 89961) | Root nodule microbial communities of legume samples collected from Mexico - Siratro Mexico nodule mix | ecosystem: Host-associated > Plants > Roots > Nodule | place: Mexico: Nepantla... | reverse complement strand
TATATATATATATATATATTATTTCATTTTATTTCATTTTCAAAATATTTCTTAGTGTAGGAAAGTCAGAATTGTATAATACCAAAAGAAAAGTAAACAATTTCTAATTTGACTATCAGTACATTAGACTGTCAAAACTAATTTTTGGTACATCAAAAAATGCCCTTCAGTGACTCCAATAACTATAATATTTGAGGTTATTTATAGAGGAATATTTTTACTCTGAAGAAACAAGAATTCAAAGTGATTCAAACATTGTGAAGTGATGAAAAATAGAGCGTTTATTGAAAACGTATTTGGCTGAGTTCAAGAGGGGGGGGGGGTGATTTGAACTTTAAAAGATTTTTACAATTTAACTCTTAGAAAACAGTTTTTGCAATTGAAAAATCTTTAGTGAATCTCAATGATTAAGAATATAAGGTACAACAGAAAATAGGGTTCAAGCTCGAATGAATTGATTTATATTAGATGTTGAGTAAAAGATAAATAGAATGAATTACAATCCCAATTTAACGCAATCAAGATTTCTAAAACAGCAGAAACAAGATATATGCAATTATCACCTAAACAATATGAAACACATAATTAACTATGATAGAAATTCAGTCAATGTATTATAATAGAATAGTACAATCTAATAACAAATCCAAATTATCAAATTATGCAAAAAATTGATATTAAATTAGATTTGATTAAAGACAATTTCAATTAAAGAACCTTTGCAAAATAGATTGGACTAGAAACTTTCAGTAAATGAATTAATCACGTATACACCAATACACAAGAATCAATTACAGGTCTTCAAAGCAAAGTTTGATGATGCACACAGTGAACAGAATGCAGTCTTGTAGTAAGAATATCAAGAACCACACTGTAGTAATAAAACTTCAAGTATGCAGAAATACAGATATCAAACAGTACAGAACAACTTCCAGATAAGATTTATTTAGAATTAAAAACATATATGAAATATTGCAAATTATCAAATTTTTCAGTAACTTAACCAGAACCAAATCAATTTCCAATTAATAGTAGTAGGCAGGGCAATAACAAATCAAGATTGTGAGAGAAGGTTAAGAAGAAGAGACACAATCAATTTTATACTGGTTCACCCTTCCTCAAGGGCTACGTCCAATCTTCTTTACACCACACACAAAGAAAGTTCCACTAAATCAATTAATTGTTCACATACAATCAATCAACCAATTCTACTCCCTGTAAGAATCAAGAAACCTGCTAAATTGATCAACTACTCCTCGCAGCTCCCAATCAATTTAGCAGAACCACAAGGCTAACTCCTGTAGCCCAAAACCAATATAATTGTTCAAGAATTTCACTTAATTACAATGAACACAACATAAATCTTGAATCAAACAAGTTCAAGAAAGGTTGAGAATAACTCCCTGATTGGCGCAGAAAGAAAGGTCTGTACACAGTCTTGAAGAAATCCAGTAGCACACTACATTGGTCAAGATTGATTCTTCAAGTAAAAAGTCCCCTTTCAAAATGATTAAGAAGAACTCTAGATTTTCTCAAAAAAATTCTCTCATAGTAGTTCTCATAAGTGATGCTCAAAAGATTGTATTCTTGTTTCATATGTGTGTATCTTTCGCACTTGAAAACTCATTGTATTTATAAGAGAAGAACCCAAACTAGATTTTAAAAAACAGTTAATTCAGTTCTGTCCAAGCACGAATAAATTGATTCTGCTAAACCTGAAATCAACTTATATTCGTCCGGTACCTTATTTTCCAAAACTGTTTTTAACCAAAGTCATACCTTTCTTTTTATGGTTTGATTTAATCATTTTTGACCATGTGCTGGTGAATTTCTCCTCAGATGTTCATAGGTTTTCTTTCATAGCCAATTACACTCACTCACACTAAGACAAAGCCTAAGACACACTTCCATCTTCTTGCTTGCTTTGGCTTGCTTGGCTTAATTAAATCCTTTAGTATTGTAAGAGTACTAACAATATCCCCCTATTTTATGAAGACAATGCAGTGTGTGAGTGGTTTAAGATCTGTAACTGCATAAAAGAAACTAGTGAAAGCAATAGTATGTCATAGAACTTGTAACACATAAAACCGAACACTTTTCATTCATATTTGCTGTCAAAGCATGATTACACATGAATTCTCCAATTTAGCACATAACAACAATACATCATTACAACATTTGGAATAGAACTTAACCAAGACACAAAATAGTTCAACCGTAGCAGCAAGAGGATTAAGGATTAAATCCTGATAAAAAAAAGTAAACCTAAACCTAGGTAGACCTATTCAAAATATCAGAAAACATTAAGATGAAACCAGCATAATCAACACAAGAACCAGAACAACCAGAACAGAACAGGACACACAACAAAACAGGACACAGAACAGGCCAAGCCACACAAACACTACACTAATTCTCCCCTTATGTATTCATCAAATGGGAGATAATGACTATGATATGCATTATTTACTCAATTGGTTTATTCCAAGCAGCCATTGTGGCCAATTTATCCAGCACAGCTTCGACCTGTTGATCAAAATTCTCAAACTGAGTCATATTGATCTCTTGATTGTTCCTCTACTCAGTAGAGATAGTGTCCAGTTTGTCCAATATTGATTGTGCAAATTTCGAAAAATCTGAATTCCTTCCAATTTCACCCATAGCATCATCTTCAATGTCCATTGGCGTGTCGCCAACAGCTTCTCCAGTAGTTCCTCCTTCTACATTCTCTTCATTAGCAGCAGCTCTAAGTGCTCCACTATCAACATTTTCTAGAGCATCAGCAGTAGCATCAGTAGAATCTTCTGAGTCTTCCTCTTCTTCAGTTGGGAACCTCCACTGACCATTCACTTTTATCAGACCCATTTTGTTGAAGGTGGTGGTATTCATTTCAAACGCTTGCTTTACAGATTCAACCAGCTCTCCTTCATCAGGTACCTTGAAATACTGAATAAATTTTGAGACGAGCACCACATATGGAACTTGGTAATCCATTAGCCTTTTTGCTTTCTCCAATTGCATTCCAATCACAGACGGTCAGTTAACCTTTATCTGGGTCATGATACAGTACACAAGGATCAGATCTTCCTCATGTAGCACTGCATGGTTATTACCTCGTGGAGTTAAAATCCACATAATGATGAATGCCAAAATCGTCGGATACACAGAGAGACTGCCAACTTGAAAGCCTTTTCCCACAGCTTGCGGGTTTCTCAAACAGCTCCTGTAGAATGTCACTTTGTTGTAGTCTTCAAGACCTTCAATAGTCCCTTCCAAGCTTCAACCGTCACATTTGAGACCAGTCACTGTCTCCCAAACTTCAAGAGTGATGTCCATTATTACCCTTGACCCTTGATTCAAATTTGTCTCCCTTCACCTTCAGATTGGTGAAGAAAACCTTCATCAAGTCTGGATATATATTGCCTGTCAGCCCAAGAAATTTCTCGAGCCCTTGAAACTCCAGAGATTCAGCAATAGCCAGCAACTCTTCCGATTTCAACCAGTCCAGGCTTACATGCTTGGGAGTGTTGATCACTTTTTGACTGATCGTGGTCAGATAGGAGTTGATACTTGCTTATGTCCCTTTGCCACGAACATTTGCAAATCAACCTTCAAGATGACCCCTTGTGTTAATGTGCCTTCCATCACTTGCAGCTTCCCTGGTTCTCTTTCTTAGATTGCTTAGAGGAGGCCAAGGAAGCACCTTAGCATTGTAGAGAAATGGATTTGGAACTTTGTGTTTTTCTGAAGTATGATAGTGTATATTGCTTATGCAAAATGCCTATGTGCAATGTGACATTTCTAGGCAACCACAGACAGCCAATCGGCACAACCAAACGACACAACTTCAAAAACCTTTGAATTACCCATTGTGCAATTTGGATTAATGATAGCGTACCTTTTTCATTTCGAATTATACGAGGACAGGTGGCAATTTAGTGGCTCAATAAAGACATGATGAATGGGATTCAGAATGATGGTTACAGATCTTCTGCCCATTACAATCTACTCAGTGGATTTGATTCTTCAAATCCTTACTCATTCATTTTGCTCAGGTCGCGTGAGTTAGTTACAGGAAAGACAAAACAACAATACAAAATTTTCATAGTAAATTTTGTTGTAGCAATAAATTGATTCAAAACACGTATAAACTGATTTGAGTGATAATGAGCAGAATATTATGCAGTTATGACTTATGTAATGTTCGAATGATCCAATATGCCTAATTTTGTTCTTAGATAATTAAATTTGTCCTTAGCAAGTGGTTTAGTGAAAAAATTTGCCAATTGTTTTTCAGATTCAATAAATTTGATTTCACAAATACCATTGCGCACTTGCTCTCTAATGAAATGATGCCTAATCTCAATATGCTTAGTTCTAGAGTGATGCACTGGATTTTTAGTGAGATTAATGACACTAGTATTATCACAGAATAGGGGTACCTTTGTGACTTGAAGACCAAAGTCGCTAAGTTACTGTTTAAGCCAACAGATTTGAGCACAACAACTCCTTACTGCAATGTACTCGGCTCCAGCAGTTGAAAGAGCAACCCATGCTTGCTTCTTGCTGTTCCATGAGATTAGACTTGCTCCAAGTAGATGGCATGTACCACTCGTGCTTTTTCTGTCCAATTTGCATCTAGCAAAGTCTGAATCCGAATAGCCTTTAAGATTAAGTGTTGCTTCATTTGGATACCACAAGCCAACGTTTGTCGTCCCTTTGAGATACTTCAGAATCCTTTTAGCAGCATTGAAGTGAGACTCCTTTGGATTTGCTTGGAATCTTGCATACATGCATATACCAAAGGTTATATCAGGCCTTCTCGTTGTGAGATAGAGCACCCTCTGAACTTGGTTTGATCTACTGTTGTTCCATGTTCATCTGCATCTAGATAGCAACTAGTTGTAATTGGAGTTGATGCCTCTTTGCAGCCATCCATTTCAAACTTCTTCAAGACATCTCTGTAGTATTTTGACTGGCTTAAGAATGTGCCATTCTGTAATTGTTTGATCTGTAGTCCTAGGAAGTAATTCTGTAAAGTAAGGTTCAGACCGATTTCAAAAGGGGGGGTGAATTGAACTTTCAAACTCTTTTCGCAAATATGAATTGTTCTTGAAATAGAGAATGAAAATTCTTAATTTAATCAATCAACTCGTGTAATTCTGGACTGTCCAGTAAATAATCAATTATGTACAGCGGAAATTGTTAGAGATAAATCCAGAAAACAATTTTCAGTACAGAGATGGTTAATTCAGAATCAAGATGATTAACCACAGTCCAGTAGATTAGAAATAACCCAGAAGCACAGTTGATTCAGATATATTTAAACATATTCAGAACACAAACATATACCTAGAAATTCTTAGTGAATACCAAGATTCAGTTATCAGTTTATTAGGCGACTGCAAGCAGATAATAAAATGATCAAGAAGAGAGAAGAGGACATCAAGAACACAAAGATTTAACATGGTTCACCCTTCCTCAAGGGCTACGTCCAGTCCTTTGCAAACTAGCAAAGATTTCCACTAAAAAGATCAAAAGATCAGTTTGCAACCCTTGCTATCAGCAAGTTATCACTGCTCCCCGCAGTACACACTACTCTCTACAGAAATCACACCTCACTGAACCCCTCAACTAGTATGAAACCAATGCAGAAACCCACTGCACCAAAACACTTGCAACCCGCAAGCAAACATTGCTCCCCGCAACACTCACACTCTACTGAACCCCTTAGCAAATTTGAGATCGGTGCAGAAACCCACTACACCACCTCAATTACAAACCCAGTAATTGAAAAGAACAAACAGATTACAAAAACAGAAAGATCAACAATTGATCACACAATACTTCTACACAGAACAGATTATAATGACTAAAGATAAGGTGTAGAAGACTTAGCCTTGGTCCATAACCAAAGTCGCAAGAACCTCACTCAAGGATGCTTAAAGATTCACGTTCTTGGAGGTTTCTTGTTTTGAAAAGCTTTGTAAAACGTGTTCACTCAAACTGGGCACTATTTCTCACTTAGAATATCTCAAGGAATGCTTTTCGAAAATCTTAGTTATCTGAAAATGATAGTGTCAATTCCTTTATATTGCCAAATCAGTTTTAAAACAACTTAGCTGTTATAGTTTCAATTAATTGAATAAACCATTCAATCGATTGAATTGACCGTTAGAAGACTCAGTCAAAGATTCCACTTGTAACAGAAATAACTGTCATAATTCAATTGATTGTTTCAAGTATTCAATTGATTGAAAATATTTTCAACAAAAAACAGTTTAGGCTATTTTTCTTAAAACCAATTTAATAAAAACTGTTTTAATATTTGTGAATCTCTTAGCACCACAAGAATAATGAATCATGCAACTAATGATTAAGAACCAAGCCAACAAACAAACCCAACTAAGGACCTAAGACCAAATCACCCAACCATCTTCATGTTGACTCAAAGTCATCCACTTGAACAATTTTGGTCCAGGTTGGTTCCAACAGATTCTTCATGAAGTTGTCTTGATCAACTCACGTGATTGATCTAACATAGTCCAGATTCAATCCATCAGAACTTCAACAAGCTATGGTCTTTATCGACTTCATCAAATCACATGCTTAACATTAGTGTTAACAATCTCCCCCAATTTGATGAAGGCAATCTGATGTGTGTTGAGTTTATCAATCTGAACCTGAAATACTTGTCTTTGCACTCAAACAATTTATTAGTATCATAAGATCTAATAGGTTCAGAGCAACTGATTGAACTAAAACATAGTTAATTAAATTTCTTCCTGTTCCCAGACTTAGTTAGTTCAGATCCAGATGTTTTACTCCCTTATACTTTGATGTCCCTTAAAAGCATATAAAGAGATTGAATAACATAAGGCAAACATTTGATTAATATAAATTGACCCGAAGTGGTCAATCATCATAACAGGTTGCCAAATACACCAAAGGACATAGAACATGATTAAGAAAACATCAACAAACTAGAAACATAACTGAGCTGCAGGTGCTGACACAAGCCCAACAAATATTCAACCAAACCAAGTTTAGTACTAGACTAAGCAGAACTAAACTTAAGCAAACTTAAGCAAACCAAACTAAAATAGATGAAAAGCATGAAACAGTTCCTCAACCGTCTACTTCTAAACCTTCATTGGAGGAATTGGTCAGGCAGATGACTCTTCAGAATATGCAATGCCAATAAGAAACAAGAGCTTCTATTTAGAGTTAACAAATCAGATGGGACAGATGGCCACTCAACTTAACCAGGCACAGTCGCAAAATTCAGATAGATTACCTATGTTATGCCTTTGTCTATTTATAAATCTTTATCTCTTGGACCTATGCAACCTACGGGTGTGGTGATACAGTTGGCAAATGGAAGTGTTGCCCATCCTACAGGTCTCATTGAGGATGTCTTGTTTCAGGTTGGTGAACTTATTTTTCTTGTTGATTTTTATGTTCTTGATATGGAGGAGGGATTTTCCCATGGATATGTCCCAATCAGTTTAGGCAGACCGTTTTGAAAACAGCCCGAACTAAGATTGATGTTTATGTTGGTACCCTGTCTATGGAATTTGGTGATACTATTGCCCATTTTAACATTCTTGATGCCATGAAACATCCATCTAAGGACCATTCTGTTTTTCGTGCTGAGCTTATTGATGATATTGTTGATGAATATGTTCTTCATTCTGATTCTTTGCATGGAAGTATATGTGAATCTGACTTACAGGTTGAGGTACAGGGAGTGGAACCCATTCTTCTCCACCCTCTAGCTCTTTCTGATGTTCAGCCAGCACCCACTTCATAACTGAAACCTCTACCAGAAAACCTCAAGTATGCTTACTTGTAGGATGATGAGAAACTTATAGTGATCATTTCCACTTCTCTTGAGGCTATTCAAGAGGAGAAGTTGTTGCAAGTTCTTAGAAAGCATAAAAAGGCCATCGGCTGGACCTTAGCAGACATTCCTAGTATTAGTCCATCCATTTGTATGCATAGAATATTATTGGAGGATGGATTTAAACTAGTGAGACAGCCACAAAGGAAACTCAACCCAATCATTCTGGATGTAGTGAACAAGGAGGTGACCAAGCTTCTACAAGTTGGGATCATTTATCCTATTTCCGACAGTCAGTGGGTGAGCCCGGTCCAGGTGGTTCCTAAGAAGATAGGCCACTGTTGTAAAGAATGAGAGGGATGAGCTTATCCCAACTATAGTGCAAAACAGTTGGAGAGTCTGCATTGATTACCAGAGGTTGAACACAACAACACAGAAATATCATTTTCCATTGCCTTTCATTGATAAGATGCTTAAGCGTCTGGTAGGTAAATCTCATTATTGCTTTCTTGATGGTTTTTCTGGTTACTTCCAAATTTATATTGCTCTTGAGGATCAAGAAAAAAGCCACATTCACCTGTCCCTTTGGTACTTTTGCCTATAGGAGGATGCCCTTTGGCCTATGCAACACCCCTGGTACCTTTCAGCGGTGCATTATTAGCATTTTTATTGATTTTCTTGAAAATTGCATAGAAGTGTTTGTGGATGATTTTACTGTTTATGGATCCTCTTTTGACACATGCTTGGATAATTTGGATAGGGTGCTTAACATATGCATTGAAACTAACCTTGTTCTTAATTTTGAGAAGTGTCATTTCATGATAGAACAGGGTATAGTTTTAGGGCGTATTATCTTTAGGAAAGGCATAGAGGTAGATCCTGCAAAAATATATGTTATTTCACAGTTACCTTACCCCTCTTGTTTGCTAGAGGTTCGTTATTTTCTTGGCCATGCAGGTTTCTACATGTGCTTCATTAGAGATTTCAGCAAGAAGGCCCTTCCATTGTCCAACCTACTTCAGAAAGATATGGAGTTTATTTTTGTTGATGGGTGTAAAGAGGCTTTTGACTGTCTAAAGAAAGCATTAACCACCACTCCTATCATTCAGGCACTTGACTGGACGGTTCCCTTCAGCTGATGTGTGATGTTTCAAATTATGCACTCGGAGCTGTCCTAGCACAGAAAGTTAACAAGCTACCTCGAGTGATAGATTATGTTTCTAGGACTTTAGATGCTGCCCAAGCAAACTACACCACTACAGAGAAAGAGCTTTTAGCTATTGTTTTTGCTGTTGATAAATTTATATCATATTTACTTGGCTTTCCTATTATTGTGTTTACAGATCATGCAGCTCTGAAGTACCTCTTGAAAAAGCTTGAGTCAAAGCCTCGATTGATCAGATGAATGCTCTTGCTCCAGGATTTGACTTGGACATCCGTGACAGGAGTAGAGCACAAAATTTGGTAACAGACCATCTCAACAAGATTGAGAGAGTTGAGGATGCAAATCTACTACCCATTCGTGATAATTTTCTGGATGAAAGTTTGTTGACGGTTTTTGTTTCTTAGCCCACCCTTTGGTTTGCAAATATTGTAAATTTTTTAGCTGCTTTTGTCTTTCCTCCCTTAGCATTTAGAGCTCAAATTGATAAAATTAAGAGTGATGCTATGCATTATATTTGGGATGACCCCTATTTGTGGAAGTTATGCAGTGATAAGGAAATCAGGCGATGCATTCTAGATCATGAGATTGATTCAGTCCTGCAGTTTTGTCATTCTTCTGCACCAGGCGGCCATCTAAGAATACAGAGAACTGCTCGCAAGGTGCTTGACTGTGGTTTTTATTGGCCCACCATCTTCAGAGATGTGTGGAAGATTTATAGCACTTGTGAGCAGTGTCAAAGAGTAGGAGGATCCCTTACATGGAGATAACAAATGCCACAACAGCCCATGTTGTTCTGTGAGGTGTTTGATGTCTAGGGTATTGATTTCATGGGTCCCTTTCCTATCTCTTTTGGTTTTAATTACATTCTCTTGGCTGTTGATTATGTTTCAAAATGGGTGGAAGCCAAAGCCACCAGAATTAATAATGCCAGGGTTGTTGTAGATTTTGTTAGATCTAACATATTTTGTAGGTTTGGAGTACCAAGAGCGATTGTTAGTGATCAAGGTACCCATTTTTGCAACAAATCCATGTAGGCTTTACTCAAGAAGTATGGGGTTGTGCATAAATTCTCTACACCATATCACCCTCAAACAAATGGGCAAGCCGAAATTTCAAATAGGGAGATCAAGAGAATCTTGGAGAAGATTATCCAGGCTAGTAGAAAGGATTAGAGTAACACACTAGATGATGCTCTTTGGGCGCATAAGACTACCTACAAAGCACCCATAGGGATGTCTCCTTATTGGGTTGTCTTTGGAAAGGCATGTCATTTACCTTTACAGATAGAGCATCGAGCATACTAGACTGTGAAGACCTGCAACTTCTCTATTGATCAAGTTGGAGAGGAAAGAAAGTTGCAACTTAGTGAATTGGATGAGATTCGTCTGGAAGCCTATGAGAATTCTAAGTTCTACAAGGAGAAAACCAAGAAGTTCCATGACAGCTTGATAGCTAGGAAGGACTTCGTGGTCGGGCAACAAGTTTTGGTGTATAATTTTAGGCACGAACTCATGGGTGGTAAGCTTTGTTCTAAATGGATTGGACCTTTTGTTGTTACTAATGTTTATCCTTATGGGACAATTGAAATCAAAAGTGAGTCCATAGGAAAAAGCTTCAAGGTCAATGGGCATCAACTGAAGCCATTCCTCAACAATCCCTCTCTGTTGGATACAGTTGTGGAAGAGATCTCTCAGCTTGATCCCACTTCTCTTCCATCTTCCGCCCTGACTTAGGGAGTTTTCTTTTCCTTCTCCTTCCTTACTTTTATTGCACATGTCTGATCATATTTGTGACTTGATTGTTATGATTTTTTACTTGCAACATATTGGGACACTGTGTACTATAAGTGTGGGGCGAGACTAGTTTAAATACTGTTTTAAAGTTATGTTTTCTTTACAATTTTTCATGTTTCTTTGATTTTTTGGACAGTTTTGCATGTTTCTATGGTTTTCTGGACTTTCTATAGGCACTAGACACATATTTCACTCTTGGATATGAGTTGCTTGATACTTTATGGATTGAAATCCTTGTTTTTCTTTGCTAATCAAGTTAATCATGAGGTTTGAGAGGTTGATTTGAATATAACAGATATACCTTGTGTGAGGTTTGAGCCACTCTCTATTTTTTGTCTGTGTGATATGCCTATTGATTGCTTGCACAATGGCCTTGGCTTGACTCTTTTTGATACAACTCGATTCACACACATGTTTTGAGATGATTAAGGCATTTTTGTTCTGAATAGCCTCTAGCCAAATAAGCATACCTTGCATTATTTCCTTTGATTACCCATGTTGAGCCTACATTCCCCCCCTTTTTTTTAAGCTCATTACAAGCCTAAAGTGAAAAACAATGATTACCTTAACCTTAGAGAATTTTGGAGCTTCAGAATTGTTTTGGGAATAAGTTCTTGAATAAATATGGAGGTGTGTGCATGTTTCATTGGATGATGTTTCTAACTAATTGGTTTAGGGTTTTTATATTGTTTGTTCATATATATTGTTCTTATTTTTGTAAAAAAAAAATTGTTAAAAAAAATTGAAAAATACGAAAAAAAACAAAAAAAAGAGAAAAAAAAAAAAGATTGTTGAAGCAAAAGGTAGATGATTACTTTAGAGGTTTAGCTAGTTATTCCATATTTTATTTCCTACCTTGTCCTTAGCCCCATTACAACCCTAAAAGACCTTATTATCTTTATGTGTATGTGCATTGGCTGTTGATTTTAGAGGCTTGCCAAGTCTAATTGTTGCTTGTTTTCATTAGTGCCTTGAGAGTATATATACAGTAACCTAGACACTTGAGAGATACAGTAATACAATGTACCTTGTGAGATTCTGTTGTTTTTGATTACCTCTTTAGCTAATTGATTTTCTTGCTATGCTTTGAATTGCTCGGATGATGTTCATAGATATCTTGCTTTTTTGCCTTTGTGTGTTGGATGTTGTCTATTCCTTTTTTTTTTTTTTTCAGGATTCAGTGAGGAGATGTTAAGTTGTCCATTTGTTTGTTTATGT
>Ga0123340_1005525_pt1 | contig 12023 bp, 9 predicted proteins | sample SirMexnodulemix_FD_89961 | JGI IMG/M metagenome (GOLD analysis project Ga0123340, IMG submission 89961) | Root nodule microbial communities of legume samples collected from Mexico - Siratro Mexico nodule mix | ecosystem: Host-associated > Plants > Roots > Nodule | place: Mexico: Nepantla... | reverse complement strand
TTTTGGAGGGGAGGTGGTTGGTTAAAGGGAAGAAAAAAAAAAATTAAAATTTTTTTATTTAGGTTTGTTTATTTGGTTTTTTTTTTTTTTTTTTCTTTTTTGAACGTAACTCATACCTCCTCCATGTTTACACTGAATTTTGTATTTATTACCTTTAGTTCTCTTTGAGCTCTTTAGTTAGAATTCAATTACATTCTAATTGTTGGTTTTTATTATCTAATTACTAAAAGATCATAAGGTAATTAATACAGGTGTAGGCTTCAGTCTTCTCTTAGTCATTTTTTTCTTATCTGTAGCATTTATAGCGAGCAGATTATGAAAGGTCTAAGCCTAAGTAGTCAAAGAGCATTAAACAATCAACCGTAATCGTCTATGTCTATACCACATAAATGCAAAAACATATGTTTATCAATATATTTTTGTCTGAAAAATATTATATCATAAATGTCTATGTTACATTTCCTCGAAATTTGTTATTGAAATAAATGGGGATAACTTTCACTTATTTTCTCTTTTATTTCACTAGTGTTATTTGTTTTCCCCTCAACAACTTGATCTTCTTGTTTATAATATTTACCAGCATTGTTTTGAATGTAATCTATTCTTTAATTCTACTGTATTAGGCATTATTATAAGAGAACGACATTATTATATTTTCTTAATTGAGATATATGAAAGATATAGTGAAGATTGGAAATAAAAGGTGATAAAGAAATTTGATAAACTATTTCTGAGAATTTGATAAGGATCAATGAATCACGAAGTGAGTTTCTTTGATTTCATTGCTCTACCAATTCTTGTGATTGGTTTGACTTTCAAGAATACATTATGACCTTCTTGGAATTCAAGAGACCGTCTTCTCTTATCACCATAACTTTTATGTCTACTTTAAGTTGTTCTCAATTTTTCCCTGATCATCTTGATTTTCTTCATGATTTGTTGAACCATGTCAGGGCCTAAGATAAAATTTTCTCTAGACTCAAACCAACACAAAGATGTTCTTCAGTTTCTCCCATATAGTGCCTCATAGGGAGTTATACCTATGCTATAATGGAAATTGTTGTTGTAGTGAATTTGATCAATGTCAAGCATCAAACCCAACAACCACAATCCTTTAGCAAAAAAGCTCTCAATAAATCCTCCAAGGACTGAATGGTCCTTTCTAACTGCCCATCTATTTGGGGATGATAAGTTGAACTAAGATAAAGTTTAGTCTCTAGAGCTTGATGTAAGCTTTCCTATAATTTAGAAGTAAACCTAGGATCCCTATCATATATAATAATGGATGAAACTCCATTCAACCTCTCAATTTCTCTTATACACAATTCAATCAACTTTTCCAATGAATAACTATTATTAATGAATAAGAAGTGAGCAAATTTTGTTAACCTATTCACGATAACCCATATGGAATCAAATCTTTGATGGTTCATGGTAACTAACTAAAAAATCCATCTCTATTTCCCATTTCCATTTCGGTATATCTAAGGGTTGTAAAATTCCTATTGGATTTTGAGAGTTCTATCTTAGCTTTCTGACAAACTAAGCATGTTGCCAAACATCGAGCCATCATAACATTTTCTTAAGGTCTTGGAACATTTTTGTTGTACCTGGATGTATACTTAATTTTCTTTCGTGTGCTTCTTCTAATTTTTTTTTACCTCTACATCATTGGACACACATATCCTATCACTGATCTCAAAATTCCTTCCCAATCTATGCTAAAATTTCCTCCATTATTTTGTTCTCCCAACTTTTTCTTTTGAAGGAATTCATCACTTGACTTGGCTTCATGGATTTGTCTTTTTAAGTCACTAGTAATATGAATTGACCTTAATTTCATCCTTTCATGGCTTAGTGTGATGAAAAATTCATATCCCTAAATTTCTCTAGCAAACCCATTTCTTAAATCATCAATCAGGAGACACGTAAGATTTTTCTGCTTAAAGCGTTTGCCACTATATTTCCTTTCCTGGGTTATAATGTAATTCAAAATCATAATCTTTCAAAAATTTCATCCATGTTATTTGTCTCATATATAACTCGTTCTTATCAACTAAGTATTTGAGATTATTGTGATCATTAAAAACCTAAAATTTACCACCATACATATAATGTCTCCATATTTGAGTGCAAAACTAATGGCAGCTAGTTCTAGATCATGGGTTATATAATTTCTCTCACGTGTTCTTAGTTACCTAGAAACATATGTTACTACTCTTCTATCTTGCATAAGAACACATTCTTTTCCCATTTTGGAAGCATCACAAAATATCACGGAGTGTCCATTATGATCGAGTAATGCTAACATAGGGGAAGTGGTAAATTTCTTATTGAGTTCTTGAAAACTATCCTCACATTTGTCCTTCCATTTAAAATTTTCACCTTTCTTGGTAAGTTGGGTTAAAGGCATAGCTATTATAGAAAATCATTCAATGAATCTTCTATAATATCCTGCCAAACATAGAAAACTACAAACTTTGGTCACTGTTTTTGGTGGTTTCCATTCTAGAACTGCTTCAACTTTGGTTGGGTCCACTAATACTCCTTTGAAAATTAGGTGTCCCAAAAATTTAACTTCCTCTAACCAAAATTCACACTTAGACGACTTAGCATACAATTTTTTGTCTCTCAAAATTTGAAGAATAGTTCGAAGATGTTCCTCAAAGCTTTTAGAATAAATGAGAATGTCATATATAAAAACAACTACAAAGTGATCCAAAAATGGATGAAAATTTTTGTTAATATAGTCTATGAATACTATTGGAGCATTGCTTACACTGAAAGACATTACTTAATATTGATAATGACCATACTTAGTCTAGAATGTTGTTTTTGATATGTCTTCTACCTTTACTCTAATATGGTGATATCCTAATCTCGAATCTATCTTAGAAAACACTGAGGCTCCTCTTAGTTGATCAATCAAATCATCTATTTTAGGGAGAGCGTATTTATTATTTATGGTGAATTATTTAACTGATGGTAATCTATACACAGTCTAAAACTTTCATCTTTCGTTTTAACTAACAAAGCAGAAGCTCCACAAGGCGACACATTGGGACGAATGAATTGTTTTCCAAGTAACTCTTCCAATTGTTTCTTCGTATTTTATTTCTATCTTTATTATTGATTTTATTTTGATTTGTCATATTTTATTTCTATCTTTATTTTTAATTTTGCTATTTTTACTTTTATTCTTAATTTCTTGTGTTATTTTTTTTAATTTTTATTTTTCTTTTGTTTTATTTTTAGTAATTTTAATTTCAATTTTGTCTTCATTTGTTCTCTTATTTTCAATTTAAACTTTAGTTTTTTTTTTCTTTTTAATTTTTAAATCTCAATTTTTTTTAAGGAAAAGTTGTGAAAGTGGTTTAGGAACAATTCTGGCGAGGAAAGGCTTGTACTTAAGAATGTCCAATTGTGACTCACCTTTCTTTCTTGGGAGTTTACTTAATAAAACATCATTTCTTTGAAAAAAATAAATAAAATAAAAAGATTTGATTCTAACATTTCTAACATGGGTTAAAGAACTTTAAGAGAACTTGTTGCAACACATATGACCATTCAGACCTTATGTATAGAATATCTTGATTTAGATGTGGAATGTGAATTAAAATTTGGTTTAATCCATCTTTTATCCAAGTTTCATGCTCTTGCAGGCGAAGAGCCACATAAACATTTGAAGGAATTTTATATTGTCTGCACCACCATGAGACCGTCTGAGGTCCCAGAAGAACATATTAAGTTGAAGGCATTCCCTTTTTCTTTGCAAGATACAGCAAAAGACAGTTGAGAGAATCTAAAGAAAATCTCCCTAGAAAAATTTTTCCCTGCATCTAGAGTGACCACTATCCATAAGGAGATATGCGGCATTAGACAGCTGGAGTAAGAGAGTTTGCATGAATACTGAGAAAGGTTTAAAGACTTTGTGCAAGTTATCCGTAAAATCAAATCCATGAGCAGCTACTCATCTAGTATTTCCATGAAGGTTTGATGTTTATGGATAGGCAAATGATATATACAACTAGTGGAGGAGCTTTGGTATATAAGATCCCTACTACAGCAAGAATGTTGATCGAGAACATGGCCTCCAATAATTAATAGTTTGGTACCAGAAGCAACTCAGTTACTTTACCTAGAGGAGTCCATGAAATTAGTACCTCTCATGCTACTGATCACACTAAACTAGAGAGTAAGCTAGATGATTTAACAGCACTAGTTAAACAAATGGCTATGACTCCAACAGTTGCTAAACTATGTGGAATTTGTAATTCTGCTGATCATCCCACTGATACTTGCCCAACATTGAATGAAACTAGAGGAGAAAACACCGAATCTCCTCAAGCATATGCTTCTAACATTTACAGTTAAGGTAAATAGTCAAATGAACATAAATATAATCATGATTTATCTTCCAATAGATATAATCTAGGTTGGAAAATTCATCCGAACCTAAGGTGGGGAAATTCAAGTCAACATCAACAATCCTTTGTACCCTACCAGTATCAGAATGTTGACACAAGTAGACCATCTCATCAGTACTCACAACAGTAGAAACGACAACCACTTTCAACACAAGTTATTGCACCTACAAAAAGTGAACCCTCTTTAGAAGAAATGATGAAGCAATTGATGCAATCCCAGGCCAACATGGAAAATCATGGTCAATTGGCCACTAGTATAAATCAAATGCAATCTAAGCGTTCTGATAAGCTTCCTTCTTATCAGGTAAAGATCTACAAGCATCTAAACCTGAAGCAGAATCCGCCAAAGTAGACAGTCAACCGAGATCATTTAGTATGTCAGATACCTCTATTTTAGAAGATTTTGTGCCAAAGAGAATTGAGTCATCTACCTCTAGTCCTGTGAGACTGTTTATCCCACTTCCTTTTCCACTTAGAGTTGTTCAAAAGAGTAAAAAATTGGAAGAGACTGAAAAGGAGATTTTGGAGACTTTCAGAAAGGTGGAGGTCAACATTCCTCTACTATATGCCGTCAAGCAGATCTTCAAGTATGCAAAATTTATTAAAGAATTGTGCACTCATAGGAGGCATTTAAAAGGTAATGAGAAGGTAAATATGGGAAGGAATGTTTCTGCACTTATTGCTAAACATGGGGCCACAATTCCTGAAAAATGTAAAGACCCGAGAACATTCACTATCCCTTGCACCATAGGCAATAACTCGTTTGATAATGCTATGCTTGATTTAGGAGCATTTATTAATGTTATGCCTTTATTAGTTTTCACTTTCTTTTTTCTTGGCCCCTTGAGACCAACATGTGTTGAAATCCAATTGGCTAATAGGAGCATCGTCCATCCCACAAGACTCATAGAAGATGTGCTTGTGCAAGTTGAAGGCTTATTTTTTCCTACAAGTTTTTACATTCTGAACAAGGAAGGAGAACATTCCCACACCAATGCAGCTACCATCATTTTGGGAAAACAATTTTTAAAGACAGTTCGAACCAAGATTGATGTTCATGCTAGTAAACTGACATGGAATTTGGTGACCGTCTAGTGCAATTCAGCATACCAGGCGCTATAAAACAACCAATCCAAAACTCTTTTTTCTTCATTAACACACTAATTTTGAAAATGATGCTTTATTTGAAGATTTTGAAGTTTAAGAACCAATGTCATTTGTCCAGCCACCACTACAGGAGGTGGAACCATTGTTAATCCTTGTTTTAACTGATTCTAACACTGATATTACCTGTGATTTATGTAGTGATCCATATATTTATAGCAAATGTGCTAAAATAAATAAGTTCTTAACCATTCATTATGAAGATTTTGAAACAGGGTTTAAAATGGAACTATCAGCAGAGCCAAATTACACAGATACCACTGAAAACTCTGTTTTAGTTTATATGGTGCAACATATTTCATTAGAGGAGAAGTAGAGGCTCCTTATGATCTATGTAGATGATGACAACTTAGAAGAGGATGACACTATTTTCTCATGTTTAAGGTTTGTAGACATCCTCTTGCACAACCACCACCACCTCGTGAGGTAATACCTGTCCCATTATCTACCACACCTAGACCATCTAATCAACTCTTCCATCACTAGTTGCCACCCATAGATGGTCCCTTACCACTTCCTCACCACTCCTCTTAGTATCTAGTGAGCTATTCATGGGAGCATTTTTTCCACCACATTTGCCCCCATGAAACCTTCAATTCTCACCTTATTGCACTTAGGTTCCTCATAACAGGTGTCTTCACTATTTCACCAAGGTTTTGTACGCATTGGTTAGACCTTCCCATGAGTATGAGAATGATCCATGTGCCACATTACACAAAGGACCTTGGTTTTTACTGCAAAGGAGATGATTGGGAAGAGTAGCTGCAATTCTTCTTTTCCCTCAAGCTTGACGAGGGAGGTTTTACTTTCCTTCTTTTATCTTACATATTTATTTGATTGTTTTTACATTGAGGACAATGCTTTATGTGTGGGGGAGGATATTCATAGTTTAGAAACTATTTTTCTTTCTTGTTTTTCTTTTACTTTCTTATTATAATTTCAATTTTGTTTCAAACTTTTGTTTTGTTTCTCAAATTTTTTAAGGAAAATTTGTGAAAGTGATCTAGGAAAGGCTCAGGCTATGAAAGACTTGGTACTTAAGAATATCAAATTGTGACTCAACTCTCTTTCCTAGGGGTTTACTTGGAGAACTTTCAACATTTTTCTTTAAAAATAAGTAAATAAACAAATATTGTTCTAATTTTTTTTATTGCATAAAAAATAAGATTTTCTGCATATTTTTAGTAGATTTGAAGGAATGTCTAGTGGCTGGTAGTTTTGTAATTATGGAAAAATTAGATTCTTGATTGGTGTTGTTTGAATTCTCTGTAAATTGCTAAATAAGTTGGTTTTGAAAATTATTGGGTTGAATCTTTTGTTTCTAGTGAGATTTTGAGCCTTTTTATAGACTGTCTAAGTGTCTGTCTAATGTTCTTTCTAGTGTGTTTTCATTCATGTTTGCTTATACTCTAGATCTTAACTTGATTCTCTATTATGTTTACATGCATAAATTGATGTGATTGAGGCATTATTTGTTTAAATAAGCCACTTAGCCATATTAGCCTACCCTTATGATAAATCATTTGTTCACCCCTTTGAGCCTATAGCCTTTTCTTATTTTTAACCCTTATTACAAGCCTTAAAACAACAAAAAAAAACAATATTTGTCCCTACCTTGGAAGATAGAGGAGTTTTGGAATCATTTTGGGAATAGGTTATTGAATAAGTGTGGGGTGTAACTCATTAATTTATCTCATTTGAAAAATAAAATAAGGAGAAAAAAAGAAAAAAAGAAGAAGAAGACATAAGGGTAGATTGTCTAATATGCATGTTAGTCATCTACTGCATGAAAAGAAATAGAAAAGGATGAAGTTCTAAAATGAAAAGAGGAGTTGATTGTAGTTTGAAGATGTTCTCTACTTACATTTATTTCTAGATTTATTCCCCATTACTCCTTTGTTTTGCTATGGTTTCATCCCTATTTTCCCCTCTCATTTTACCTACATTTACCTTGGCCCCATTACATCCCTTAAAAAGTCCTCTTGATCTTTGTATGAATGTTATTAAATTATTGCAAATATTAGAGTTTTGTTAAGCTTATAGTAGTGTTTGCTTGCATGAGTGTTGAGAGTATATACAAACTTAAAACACTAGAGAGTTGGAGAGTTATTTTGAGAAGATTTTATCATTCTTGATTTATCTATTTAATTTAAATTACCTTATTTTTTTACTGAGATATAGAGTTTTCCATTCACACTTTTCTTTATTTTTGGAAGGTTGTATTTTGCTAGCTCATGTACATTCCTTGAGTCTACTGTTGATTTCATATAAATCTTCTTTTGTGTTTATTTTCCTTTTTGTTGATTATTATTGTTTTGCCTAGGAGAACAAAAGGATAAGTGTGGGGGTATTTGATGAGTATATTTTTATTTACCCTTAAAGTATTTAACATTGACTTTCATATACTATAATTGAGAATAAATTCATTGTTTTAAATAAGATTTAACCAATCGAGATTAATTGGACCTTAATTGAGATTATTGGTTAAACTTAGATTTTAAGTATATTCTCTTACTTTTCTTGTTTACAATTATTTGCAGATATTCTATGGGCTCCAAATTTAATCAAATATTTTACCAATATAATATTCAGATTTTCTATAAAGATGATCCTCTGTAATTCTTACTTGATTTAGAGCAAATCTCCATCAAATATTCTGTAATATCTTTTCCAGTAGATTCAATTATTATGAGCTGGTATCTGGAACAAAATTTGGAAACAAAATATTTGAAACAAATTGGAGATGGAAAATCTAGAAATTTACTAGAAAGAAGATATTTACAAAATTAATCTTTGGCACACGAGGAAACATCTGATAATTGTAAGGACAATATCCGAGAATTAAATCTGAATTAATTTCTTGAAGAAAAGGCGATTATAAATAGAAGTTGGAGAAGACATGAAGGACATACTGCTCAATAGCAAAAACTCTAGTTTTATTTTCTTTTGTAATTCTTGTACTTTCGTCATGGAAGGCTAAACTCTTTTGAGTTCATTCTCTTGTGATTTCACAATGAATTATGAGGTTTTTGTCTAATAAAGTTTTGTTCTTTACATTCTTTGTAACATTTGTTCTATATTATTAGTCTTTCTGAATTCTATGCTTTTGAAAAAGTATTTTTTTTTAACGCTTGTTGAGAATTCAATTGTTTTTTCCTTTAATTAGAGTTATTGATTAATTTGCTTAGTCTTAATCAATTTCTTGTACGCTTAGTCAAGAGGTAAAAGATATACATCTCATTGAGTATACGCTTGGAGACGAGGTGAAATATTGAATATATTAGTAGATACTTGTTTTGCTAATAAGATTATGTTGAATTTGATTGACGCTTGTTTGATTGAGTTCAACTATGTGAAGGGAATTAAAGGATAATAATCTTAAGAAAGCCAAGGAAGAATTTGTTGTGAAAGAACTTGAGAGTCAACCTATTATCTTTATTATTTCTAAATCATGTACTTTTAATTTTTTACACAACAATCCTCAAAACCCCTTATTTCCTTTATTGTTATTACTAACTTTCCTTATTGCAAATAAGTTGTGAACATTGATTTGCTGAATTTACTGTTGGATTCCTTGGGAGATGACTTGGCATTAACTTTCCCCTATCTATACTATCATCTCTTTGGTATTAAACGGTTTACCACTACGTTAGATGATCAACACTGGAACTCTTTTAATTTGCTCGTGAGAGGACTGCGATCATTGGGCCTACGTGATTGACTTGAGCTTGGCTTTGTTTGCTTCTTTTTCTCACTTCTTCAAGGCTTCAATTCTAGTTCTTCTCATCCAATATTTTCTTAATAAATTTCATCAAAATAAATTGAATTAATATCATATCCTTCTTTAACTCTCATAATCTATTATTAACACAAATTCAAATAAAATTAAGAATTAAGCAGACTTTAAGTATTATAAGAGTTGATTTTAGTCTTAAATTAAGTCCAAAATATGATGTAAATTGACTCTATCATGTGTTTAGACTTCTAGGAAAAGTGGGAGACCGAGGAAGGGTGTTTCCAAGGCTACTAAAAAACCTATTAGAGTGGGTGCTACAAAGAAGAAATGATGGAGGGATTTATGCCCCTCAGTTTTGGTTTTCTTTCTTTTGTTGTTTTGTTTTTTAACATAAGGGATAGATCTCGTTTGACTCTTCTGTTGGTTTTTCATATTGTTCTTATAGGTTGGTTTGGTGATTTGATTCGTTTCTCTCTTTTCATGGATTTGGTCTAGCCCCCCATGGTCTTGTTTTCTTTTTCTTCTTAATAAATTCTATGTGATGGCTCTATGCTTGACATGAGCTTTATATAAAAAAATAGAGAGGACATTCGTGATTCAAGATTCTTGACACAATCATTAGAAATGAATGAATGAGTTGTGCTTGAGTTATACAGTAAATTTAAATTTCTACCTTTAGTGAAACTCGTACCTTGAATCAAATTGTGATTTTGAGTGGTCTCAGCCCCGGTCGTGGTATAGACTCTCCCTATTGTCATAGGCCTTGTCTTGGGTGTAGAAGGATTGGAATGTGATTTCTACTATCAATATTCAAATAACACATGACCATCTCTTCCACACTTGAAATAGATAGGTCCTCTAAGATGATAGTCTTAATATAATGATTTTGTCCACAATTCATATGCCTAAATTAATTATGTATAGGTTTGTTTGAATTCCCTGAAGAAGATTAAATAGGTGGGTATTTCCACTAGGGAAAGTTGTAGGATTTTCCCTCATTATATCTTTTCTTATTTAGATACGGTCCAAAATCTCTTGATTTATTATTTTGACGGTTTTCAAAATCCTCTATAACTCTACATTTGTGAATAAATGTGGGAAAATCAGAAATTTCTAATATCCCTATGCCAACACCCAATTTCGTCCGGACAAATAAAATTATTCCAAAATATAGAACAATATAAAATAAAAATAAAAATGTGTGTTATTATTTAAATAAAAAAAAGAGTTTTGGTTTCATTCTATTTTATGAATAAAGTTAAAATAAAATTCGTAAAAAAGGAAAAAAAAAGTAAAGAAAATCAGTCTATTAAAAATTTGTTAAAAAAATAATAATAATAAAAATAAAATTGTCATTAAAGTGTTGCCATGTCACATCCTTTCTTTTTGCTTGCCTTTTCTGATGCCCATTAATTATACGAAAATTAATTGAAAATAAATTTAAAAATTTTTAGAAAGGTTAGAAATTTGAATAGTTGATCTGATTATTATTTTGATTAATTGCAAACAATTTTCTGCTTAATAGTGATTAAATGCTGATGATTTTCAATTAAATGCTGATTGTCTAATAATTGATGCATTTTATTTTTAAATTGTTATGCTCATCCTTTTTATTTTACAGGCTCCATTTGGTTAATGTTCTAAAATAGTAATTAGATAATTTGTTTATTTTTCGAAAAGTAGAAAAAAATAATGATAATAAATATATATTTCAAAATAAATATATTAAAATAAAATAAAATAAGGTTTAAGTATCTATTTCTATTGTTGTGTTATTTAGGTTGCTTTCAATAAATGTAAAAATGAAAAAAACAATAAAGAAAAAACTAATTAAAAAATAATAATAAAATGCTTCAGCCACATTACCTCCAATATTCCCCATTTATGCCCCATATTCATTTATTTTCGAATTTGATTATATGAATGAGAGGTTATGATGCCATAACAGCAATAATGGTACAATTATGCCCATTTTTCAGTCTGTGTTCGTCTTTGGGATTTAACAGTCAATTGGTGTTATAAATGGAGATAATTAGGAATTAATAGATTTGAATCTAAATTAAAAGAGAATAATCAATTGGCAGTTCACAAATTATAATTAAGAGGGAATAATTAGCAATTAAGGGATTTAAAATTTAGAGTGGGCTGACTAGAATTAGTATAAATATGCATAGTGAGCAAGTGGATAGACACGCGAAAAAAACACAGAGAGACAATAAGAATTACAGTGCTGAAAAATTAGTGGGCATCTAGAGTCATCGAAAGCAGGAGGAGAAAAAAGTCCGAAGTTTTTGAAGTAGTACTTCAACGGGTAAGTTCAGATCTATCGTTTTTTGTATATGTATATATAATTCTAATTGCTTATTTGATTCTTTTATTGTCCTATTATTCAACCCTTATTGCTTTGATTCATGTTAAAACATGTTGTTTGAGGATCATCAATTGATATATTTTGGTTGCTCACTTAAATCCTTTATCCCTTTATGTAATATGATCGTTGGGAGTTTTTACAACATCTTGATATTCAACCCTTTTTGCTTTGATTCGTCTAAAAATAAATATAAAAAAAACACAGGACCTTTTTTTTATTTCTAAAACAAAATATAAAATTTTCCTAAAAATTTAATGAATAATTAATTTTTCAGAAAAAAGGAAAAAAATAATAATAAAGTGATGTTGTTTTTGTGAAACAATTT
>Ga0123340_1005519_pt1 | contig 12026 bp, 13 predicted proteins | sample SirMexnodulemix_FD_89961 | JGI IMG/M metagenome (GOLD analysis project Ga0123340, IMG submission 89961) | Root nodule microbial communities of legume samples collected from Mexico - Siratro Mexico nodule mix | ecosystem: Host-associated > Plants > Roots > Nodule | place: Mexico: Nepantla... | reverse complement strand
ATCATAAAAATATATATATATATATATATAATTGGTTGAAAAAGAATTAAAGGGAATTCAGAAAATTTAGAATTTGAAAAGATGAGATTTATAACAAATAAATAAATAAAATATTTTAAATTTATTTATAATTTTTTTGAAAATATTCATTTTTTGATTTAATTTAAATTATAATATCTAAATTAAAAAATATCTGGTGCAATAAAACCTTTTGCAATGTTAACATTGATAATATCTAATTTAAGAGAAAACACTCTTAGTGTGGTTGGAGATGACAAATAAGTCTGGCTCTATACATATTATTTTGACTTGATTTCGATCTTAACTAATTAACTAAATATATATTAATGAATTTGGATAATAGTTAATCTACCTACCCGGAATCAAGTCTAGGTCCGTTTCACAAGAGGCCCAATCCACTATCAATCAGAATTAAGTAATATATATCCTAATTGATATTGGTCGATCCGAAAATGATAATTCGTGATCTAGACCCCTAAAATCATTATGAAGAAATATCATGTCATTATTAGGCAAATATTCGGTCTTTAATGTCAAGGTCCTATAAATACAATTCAGGTTTTACATGAAGTATCATCTTTTATCCCAACCTTACACTGTTATACTATTTCCTTTCATACACACCTAAACACTCTTACTGACTTGAGCGTCGAAGAGTCTTCTGCAGGTGGACCATCCTTCGGTTCAGTGGCGGGAGACGATTCATAGGCCGATCTCAACATGGGAGGCGAGTCGAACTCAGGTCGGGTAAGAACATTTTGGCGCCCACCGTGGGGCCTGGGTGAAACTAATCCCAGGACCACGTTTGTATTTTCTTTGCAGCAATGGACCCATCCGTGATGGAGACCCTCCAAGGGGTCGTCGTAGAGGCTGTCAGAGCCGCCCTGAGGGAAACCGAGACCAAGGTCCAGAATGCGTTGCAGGCCGCACTCTATGAGAATGAAGCCCAGGTACAGAACACCTTGTAGGAGGTGCAAGACAGGATTGACGCCCAGATCCGAAACCAGCAGAGGCATCAAGATGAGGACATGCGCGCTCTCTATGATCGCATGACCACCTTCCGTGGAGGAAGGGGACAATCGTCCCAGAGCCCCCACCCAAATCCCTCCACGCAGTTGAACGGGGAGACATCCGCGGGAAGTTCTGACGAATCTTCAGGAAGCAGAATACCAACTAGGAGCCAAGCGACGGAACATGCTCGTTTGCCGCGAACGGGGTGAGCACGAGAATCCAGTAGGCATCATTCGCGACACTACCACATTACCCCCTTCGACGAAATTCCTCCCCCACCATTGGGGGACGAATTGAGGGAACACATTAGCGGTTTCCATCCCTTCATAGCGGAGGTAATGATGGCATGACTCCCATCAAAGTGACAGTGGCCGCACATGGATACCTACGATGGCACCACCGACCCCAGTACCCATGTTAAGTCTTACATGACACAGGTGAATCTCTTTTCTGTAGACAGGCGAGTCCACTGTCGACTGTTTCCAACAACACTGCGAGGACCTGCATTGGACTGGTATCACTCCTTACCTACTAATTCAGTCAATTCTTTTGAGATGCTCTGTGCCAGGTTCATCGTTAGGTTTGCCGACAGTAAATCGGCATCAACCTTGTTGGCTTCACTCCAGAATGTGGTCCAGGGGGACAATGGGAGCCTTCGGCACTACATGGCCCGATTCACTCGGGCAACGTTGTCAATACCTGATTTGCACCCGACTGTAGCACGAAACTCACTTCTTGTGGGACTAAAGCTGGGTCCATTCCTTGAATCACTCTATGCTGACCCACCACCCAACATGGGCAGCCTGAGGACGAGGGCAGCTAGGTACATGAGCATCAAGGAGAATACGGAGGCACGAAAGCTACGTCCTCAGTCCACAGTTGAGGGCCAACGATCCTAGAAGCGCGCCAGGCCGGGACGCTTCGATCGATATACCCCCTGAATACCACACGAGAAGCAGTATTACAGGAAGCATGTTCCCTAGACCTTATCCGCCTTCCTCGGCCGGGACGGTCTTAGCCTGGGGCTGACCCTGCACTCCGATGCAGCTACCATAAAAACATCGGGCACAGCACCGAAGAGTGCACAAAGGTCAGGGACCTCATTGAGGAGCTCATCCAATCTGGTGCCTTAGCCCGCTTCGTTTAGAAGGGACGCCAGTTCCGAGAAGGGCCAATAGACTTTGGGGCCTGTGGAGGAAGAGGCCATGGACGAGGTCGAGGCAGGGGCCGAGGGCGTTACGGTCCCGAAGAGGAAAGAGCAAAAGAACAAAGAACTGAAGACAGAGAGACACGCTAGGACCCGAATATGACGATAGGGTCTATCAACATGGTGGAAATCCAATTTGGATACGTAGGGAACCCTCACCCCCATCCAAGCACACTGAAGAGATCAAGCGTCGAGCCTCCCATTCAATTCGGTACGGTCGAGACGATTGCGGGCGACTTTACGGGAGGGGGTTCGTCTAGCTCTTCCCGAAAGCGACATTACAGGAACATCAACTTGGTTAGCTATCTACCACCTCGTTCGCAACCCACAATCACCTTCTCGGATTCTGATTTCTCAATTAACGATCCGAATCAAGATGACTCAATGGTGGTGACAACGACGATAGCGAATTGGAGGGTGCATAAAATCCTCATCGACCAAGGAAGCTCGGCGGATGTACTCTATTGGTCAACCTTTAAAAAGCTCAAGATACCCGAGTCTTGTATCCAGACATACTCTGAGCCCCTTCTCGGTTTTGCTGGACAGAAGGTGCATTCTCGGGGGTTCATCGACTTCCTAACAAGCTTTGGAAGGGGACAGACCTACAGAACACTGACGGTTCGTTACATTCTGGTAAATGCAGATACAGCTTACAATGTGTTGATAGGAAGAAAAACGCTGAATCAGCTTGGAGCAATTGTCTCCACTCTCCATATGGCCATGAAGTTCTCCGCTTCAAACGGAGAGATAATAACGGTGAAGGCCGACACGAAGGAGGCTAGACAATGTTATATGCAGAGCCTTAGGGTTGTTCCTTATACCCTGAGGACCACGATGGAGGGCAGGCGGCCCAGGCCAAAAGAAAGCCGTCCCAAGAAACAACCAAGTGCAATAATGTGAAGTCAGTACCGACACCTGTTTTGACAGATAAAAGTCAGGAGTACGGGGAGATTGACCTGGATCCGAGAGCCGAGTTTGAAGAAAACCGACCCACTTTTGGTGAACCTTTGACAACAATTACAGTAAGTGCAGACCGATTCCGTACTGCAAGGATTGAGCTCGCCTCGAGTTGAGAAATCAGAAAAGAATTAGAACGAGTTCTGCTAGCCAATACAGACCTCTTCGCCTGGAGCCCCGCAGACATGCCAAGAATAAATCTGAACTTCATGGGCCACTGGCTAGCACTCTTATCGCAGGCAAAACCGGTTGCACAGCGGTAGGGTCGGAGGTATCCCAACTTACTAAAGCGGGGTTCATTAGAGAAGTCATCTACACCACCTGGGTCGCCAACGTGGTAATGGTGAAGAAGGCCAGTGGGAAGTGGCAGATGTGTGTCGATTACACTGATTTGAACAAAGCTTGCCCGAAGACACGTATCCATTACCAAACATCGACCGACTGGTGGACGGGACTTCAGGACACGAGATGTTGAGTTTTCTTGATGCTTACTCGGGATACAACCAGATACGGATGTACCTTCCAGATGAGGAGGCAACGACATTTATGACAAATGGTCTAATTTCTATTATCGGGTAATGCCATTCGGGCTCAAAAATGCGGGTGCGACCTACCAACGCCTGATGGATAAAATCTTCAATGACTTGCTTGGGAAGACCATGGAAGTATACGTTGACGACATGGTGGTCAAGTCCCAAAAGGCCGAACACCATCCAGCAGATCTAGAGTCGGTCCTTGCCAAAGTCAGGAAGCATGATCTGAGACTTAATCCAGAGAAGTGCGTCTTCGGAGTCGGCGGAGGTAAGTTTCTCGGTTTTATGATTACGCAAAGGGGAATTGAGGTCAACCCCGACAAATACGAAGCCATCCTGGGAATGCGGAGCCCGACTTGCGTAAAAGAGGTACAACAGCTAAATGACAAGTTGGCAGCATTATCTAGGTTTCTGCCAAAACTGGTTAAAAAGGTGAAACCGCCCTTCAAATTGCTCACAGGAGCAAAAACCTTTGAATGGGATGCAACCTGTGAAAGCATGTTCCAGCAAATAAAAAAGACTTGTCAACTTGGCCAGTACTAGTAAGCCCCCCGCCACAGACTCCTTTACTTATATATCTGGCCGTGGCACAGACGACCATCAGTGCAGTCCTAGTATATGAAATGGCCAGGGAACAGAGTCCAGTTTATTTCACAAGCAGGACTTTACAACCAGCGGAAGAGCGATATGAGGTGGTGGAGAAGTTGGTGCTAGCACTAGTATTCTCAGCTAGAAGGTTACGACACTATTTTCGCAGCCACCAACTGACCGTGAAAACCGACTACCCCATCAAACAGATTTTGCAGAGACCCGAGTTGGCTGGAAGGATGACGGCATGGGCTATCGAGCTCTCAGAGTTCGGCCTACGATACGAGGCTAGAGGTCCAATGAAAGCCTAGTTCCTGGCGGACTTCCTCATAGAGTTACCACCCGTTGCTGAAGAAAAAACTGTTTGGCTGCTAAGCGTAGACGGTTCCTCAAACAAGAAGGGAAGTGACGCTGGTATCATCTTGGAAGGACCCGGAGAGGTGGCGGTAGAGCAATCTATCCGATTCGGGTTTGACACTTCCAACAATCAAGCCGAATACGAAGCCCTGATAGCAGGGTTGAGACTAGCAAGAGACTTGGGTGTAAAGAATCTCAAGATCCAAACCGGTTCACAGCTAGTAGCAGGGCAAATGAATGGCGACTATTAGGCACGAGAGCCTCTCCTCCAAAGATACTACCAAGTGGCAAAAAATCTAACCCTCTATTTCGACGAAGCCAGCATTGTCCACGTTCCCCGAACCGAGAACAACAGGGCTGATGTCCTGTCCAAACTCGCTAGCACCAAGAAGATAGGACAACGCAGGACGTTAATGCAAGAGGTACTGTATGCGCCTAGCTGGAATCTGAAGAATGTCTTCGAGATCCAGAACGAATGGGATAATTGGATGACACCCATCTTGAATTTCTTGATTCACGATAATCTTTCCTAGAACGAGGCGGAAGCAAGAAGGGTAAGAAGACAAGCGGCCTCCTACACTGTGGTTAGTGGAGAATTGTTCAGGAGAGGATTCTCCATTCCTCTACTAAAATGTCTAGATCCCACGCAGGCCGAATACGTCTTGGTCGAATTACACAGAGGGATATGTAGCATGTATTCGGGTACCAGATCAATGGCGGTCAGAGTGCTGAGAGCTGGATACTACTGGCCGACGATAAAAAAAGACGCCCAGAGTTTCACCAAAAGGTGCCAAGAATGTCAGCGATTTGGGGCCGTCTTTAATGCGCCTTCCGAGGAGATACATCAGACTTGTTCTCCATGGCCTTTTAGTCAATAGGGACTGGATATTTTGGGACCATTCCCGTTAGCAAAAGGACAAGTAAAAATTTCTCATCGTAGCCGTCGATTATTTCACCAAATGGATAGAGGCCAAGCCTATTGCTACTATAACGACACATAAGGTACAAAACTTTCTGTGGAAACATGTCATTTGCCACCACAGACTACCCTACAGCGCGGTAACGGATAACGATAGACAATTCACGGACCGCCACCTTGAGCAATTCTTCAAGGGACTCGGGATAAAGCACCTGGTAACAAGTGTCGAGCACCCGCAAACGAATGGACAAGAGGAGACTGCCAACAAAGTCATACTGAGCGAGCTAAAGAAGAGGCTGGGCCAACTTAAGGGGTTGTGGCCCGAAGAAATCCCGAGTATCCTGTGGGGCTATCGCTGTACGCCCCAATCCTCGACCAAGGAGACCCTTTACCGATTGACATATGAAATCGACGCAATGATACCTGTCGAACTCGGAGAAGCTTCATGGAGACCAGAGCACTTCAACGAGCAAGTAATGGTGACAACCTTCATGCCGACTTAGACATGGTGCAGGAAGTGCGCGAAGAAGCTAGGATCCGGACAGAAGCCGCCAAGCTCAGGGCGGCCAGAAGGTACAACACCCCGGGTACGAAGAAGAGCCTTCCAGAAAGGGGACTTGGTATAGCGGAAAGTCGGAAAAGCCCGTCATGAAGAACAAGAAGGCAAATTAGCAGCAAATTGGGATGGCCCCTACTGGGTGACTGACGCATTCGGTAACGGCGCCTATAAGCTTGAAGAGTTGAGTGGCAAAGTTGTACCCAGAACATGGAACGCTACTCATTTAAAAATATATTACAGTTAAACCGTTATAGGGTACTCTTTCCTTGACTTGGATTTTTTTCCTAATGAGGGTTTTGCCAAGCAAGGTTTTAACGAGGCCCACGAATAAAGTTAATAAATTCGGTTTACAATTCAACAAATATTATTTTATGCGCATTTATTTTTACCATACATGAATAAGGTGACCTCAAGTGGCACCTGGACGTTATAACTAGCAAAGTAGCATATAAGGCGGGTTAACGAATGAGAGTCGTAACCCAGGAACTAAGTCAAAATCGGGTCAAAGAAGGAAAACCGTGACCTAAAAGCCAGGTCAAAAGTACTTGGACTATAAGTCGGGTTAATGAATGCGAGTCATAACCTAGAAGCTAAGTCGACAACTGGTTAACAAAGACAAAAGTACTTGGACCACAAGTCGGGTTAATGAAGCAAAATTGTGCCCTAAAAATAAAATAACAAGTTAAGCCAAAAAGTCGAGTTAGTTGTACCCAAAAGAGCCAACTCGGGTCAACAAACAAACAATAATACTATAAACGACCATATTAAGGCACGACTCAAGACGGGAAGTTAACAGTCGGAGAATCAAATACTCAAGTTCTGAAGTCGCATACATGGTTGAGCATATCGTCAAAATACATCAAATATAAAAAGCATAAAATCCTCATCAGGAAGCAGAATCCTCGCTGGGTTGCTCGTCGTCCCTGTCTATGTCAAAGCCGGACAGATCGATGTCGGGAGCGAGTAGAAGGGCCTGCTTCATCGCCTTGAAAAAGCCATCTTCATAGACTGCGACACAGGCCTGTTCAAGCTCGAATTTCTCGGCTTCCCAGGTGGATTTTCTCTTGGCCATCTCATCCCTCACCTCGGCCATCTGCGCCTCCGTTGCCGCCACCACTTCACCTGCTCGGGACAATTCCGCCTCGCGACGCTCGCAGAGACCTTGGAAATGAGCGACTTGAGCCTCCTTATCCTCCAGCATCGCATCTCGAGAGGTGATAGTCTGATTCAACGTCTCGACCTCCCGCTCCAACTCTGCCTTGGACTTGGTAAGATCCTCAATCTTTTGCTCTAAGTCCCCAAGTTGTCCACGCAGATCAACCCTGACTTCAGCAGCCCGCCTGTGATGCTGCATAAGAGCCAAGCACCTGGCCAACATGACGCTGCCAGCCTCGAAACATCCCACCTCACCTACCTTGGACATCAACTCGGCATCGTAGGGATACACGCCGGTCAAGTCTTTCGCCTTGTGCTCAACGTGCCAGTTAGACTACACTCCAGGGTAGGTGATGCTGAGATGGTCAAGGTGAATGGCGGGACGTGGGCCTCGAGACGACTGACCCGCGGAGGAAGGTGGTATATATGCCGCCATGTCAGTGAAGGTTGGCTCCCCTGGCGTTCTGGAGAACCGAGACCACCATCAGGGGACCCGTCCAGGTTGATCACTTTTGAATTTACCTCTTTGGCCAGGCTGGCGCTGGAGGGATCAATCTTAGTTGATGGGACGGTAGGCTCAATTGGCGGAGACTGGACTTCGGGAATGGGGAGAGGACAGCACCTCGGGACCGCGATCCGCGTGCTCGGGTTCTTGAGTGTCTATTGGCAGGGACTGAGTATCCGAAGAGCCTGTGAGATCCCCACGTTTCTTCTTCTTAACAGCCTGCAGCTCGGCGGCTAGATCCCGTCGGCCACCGACTAGAGCACGTAGTTTTTTCATGTCGACGCTATGACCCATAATCTCTACAATACAGGAAACAAAGCTAAGTAATTTATTCATATAAGTATGCATGCACAAAAGCGTATACCTATAAATAAGGCGTCAGGATCTTCGACATGGGGAAGACAGAGAATCGCCTGAGTATTGAGAGGATGACGAAGCTGTCTGATTGCATCGATAGCCTCTTTTTCCTCGAGGGTAAGACGGTGGTCGGGACGAGGCGAAAACCGAGTTGGTTTCTGCCAGTATAGCGGGAACCGAGGAGAATGATCGGAATGCAAAAAAAGGCTCTTCTCCTCATCCCCGGGATGACATCAAAGTTTGAAAAATTTAGTTTTAAAAAATTTGTACGAGTAATTGTACAGCGAAAACAAAGGGGTACCGTGACTAGCGGTTAATGACACCCAGCCCACAAGTTTGCCGATTTTCATTTGGTAAAAATATATGAACACACTCAAGGAAGGCTCGAAACCAAGGTGGCTACAGACTAACTTGAAACACCTCAGGAAAGCCCAACTATTTGGATGCAACTCACTCGGGGCTATGTTCATCAGACTCAACATTCCGACCTCAAAGTCGGTCAAAGGGAAAGTCATGGAGTATTCCTTAAACATAAACTCATATACATAAGAAAAATCATAGCTATCGGCTCTTGGTTTCATATACACTCGCTCCCGAGCCCGAAAGGGTTTTGCCATCGCATAGTCCAAAACCGAATCCTCACAAACCGGGTAAACAGATTCAAATTGATCTAATTTATCCTTAGTATAAAAAACAGAAGCATTCTTATCTACATCACCGTGCACCCAAGAATACTCAATATCAGTTTATCGAGGGATCTTTAGCTCTCTTCGACATGGTGGAGGGTCCAGGGTTCCCCACCAGTGGTTTGGGGTTTTTCCTCTTCCTAGGGGAAGGAATAACGTGCGACGCACGAGCGTCTGGTCCAGGAACCGTCGCAGAAGACGTGGACTCACTAAAGGCCGAGGGAGTGCGTTCGGAGGAGCTCGCTTCCCCATAGGAACGACCTCCCTATCCAATATTGGCCTACGACTATCAGAGGAAGTAGAAAAAGAGGAAGAGGAAGCCATGAGCGTACCTAGTGGAGGAGTAGTTTGGTGAAGTAAAGAAGTAAGTAGACGCGCACAGAAGAGGAAGTGATTGCCCGAGTTAGCTGAAAGGAGTTTATGGAAGACAAAGAGGGAAAGTCTCTGTTTCATTTAATATGATGCACCCGAGAGCGGACGAGCACGATCAAGCCATGTCACGCGAGACCACGTGGCACGATCATAGCGAGGGAGCGGAAACGACTCTCCAGTCACGTCAGGTCCCGTCAGCACTTTTCCATTTAATGCGAGGTGCGACAACTTAAAACTTGGCGTGCGAAGAGTAGGGCCTCGCCTCACACCCAGCAAAAAAAAAAAGGTTAAAGCAGGACCACCTCGACACCTATCATCAAGTCGGTTTAGTGAGCAGTCCATTCACTAGCATCACGAACTCGGGGGGCTTATGTACCTACCCCGAATCAAGCCCAGGTTCGCCCGTTTCATACCAGGCCCAATCCACTGTCAATCAAAATTAAGTAACATATATCCTAATTGATACCGGTCGATCCGACAATGATAATTCGTGATCCTAGACCCCTAAAATCATTATGACGAAATATCATGTCATTATCAGGCAAATATTCGGTCTTTAATGTCAAGGCCCTATAAATACAATTCAGGTTTTACAGGAAGTATCATCTCTTATCCCATCCTTACACTGTTATACTATTTCCTTTCGTACACACCTAAACACTCTTACTGAGTTGAGCATCGGAGAGTCTTCTGCAGGTGATCCACCATTCGGTTCAGTGACGGGAGACGATTCATAGGCCGATCTCAACATGAGAGACGAGTCGAACTCAGGTCGGGTAAGAACAATTAATTTTTTAAATTGAGTATAAGGATAATATAGATATATGCATAACCATTATGTTTTTGTCTTAATATTCATCTTTATTCTCATACTCTTCAATATTTTAAATTAGGGATACATTCAAAGTTTACTAAATAAATTAAAAAAATTATATTCATTGTTGTCTTTAATCTTTGTTTTGTAACCCTTTATTTATTTTTATTCAATGTACATTTCTTTTTATTCTCTCAATGATTCAAATTGTTCAAAATTTAGTTAGATCTTTAATGTACTTTCTCTCTTATTACAATCTTGATTAGACTTTTTTTTTTTCTTTATGTGAATTAGTTTGCATTTTAAAAAGTACAAACATCAATTTCATTGATACACATTTGGCTATCTATACTATCTTTAAATATTTTTATTTATTGTTTATTTTATTCATGAAAATATTTGACTCTCAATTTCAAGTATTGAATAGTTTGCTTAATATCTTAAAAATACTTATAATATTCCTTTTTACCTTTATTTTTATTTTATTTGAAGAATTTTCATCTAACACAATTTTCATTCACTCTCAAGAGATAAATATATTTGATATCTACAAAGTTTACTCACTAAAATATTTTTCCTCTTATTACAATCTTGATAACATATTTCATTTTATTTTCCTTTGTGTGATAATTTTTTTAGATTGATTATGAGGACAATATAAATGTTATTGTTTGACCGATTAGCTTAATTGATCCTGGGATCTTTGATAGTCGTTAGCTGGTTTTTTTTACTTCTATTTTACTATTTTGTTATTTAATTTTCAATCTTGAAAAGGATCCTTATAAATAATCCAATACTCAAATTAATCAACGGTCTAAATATTAAAAGTTAACAGCATCTCACATTTTGATTATCTTCTTAATTATAAAATTATTAATGAACCCTTCGGAGTTGGGCTAAAGCCCAACTTGTAAGAGTCTGATTTGTTATAGACACGTGGCATAGAAGAGCTATCTCCTTTTACCAACATGGTGAGACCTCCATCAGCTTACGAAGACGTGACATTACAGCTATTACTGATCATAATATATTCAATCGATGATTTGTGTAAAGTAATTATAAATTAGATTTGTATAATACATAAGTCCCCAAATCTTTGAAGATGTTGATAGGCCGAAAAAGACTTATATATCGTCATAAGTCGTCCATCATCAGTCAGCTTATACGACCGTTTGCAATGTTGTTTGGGTGGGAATTTCAAATTTTGTCGTCGTTGTTTTCGCGCTCCTCGCTTCATGCACAGTGACATAAAAGATCGCTCGTCACGGGCCGTTGATCGGATATTGATCGAACGGTAGAGGTTGTGCAATGTTTCACACTGCTTCCCCTATAAATAACCCTTTGTAGTGTCCGTTTGCGCGTCATCATCTCCTGCTCCAGTTGTCGCTCTGTGCTAAGAAAGTTGCCCCTTCAAAAACAACTGGCTATATTAATAACAATATTAATGTCATTAATAACAATATTAAATATAATATTAATTATAATAATGATAGTAGTAATAATAATAAAATTAATAAAAATAATATAAAAAATAATATTAATTTTTATGTATTTAGTATTTATCCCAAATGTCTCGCAATACTATGGTGGAAACTCATGATATTAATAAAGTTAAAAGTAAAAAACTAATAAAAAAGTCAGATAAATTAATTGATTTTCTTTATATATATAGTAATTGTATGCCAAATGCTTGACAATACTGACGGTCGAAACTTCATGAACAGTCACATTCATAACTATTTAGATAAACTCCAAAACCACAAGTTTGACTATAACGCATATTTGTATCTTTTATATTTAATACACTCTATTAATATTAATTGCTAAAATTACTCTTACCAGTTTATTGTTATTATAAATAATCCTCAGAGACAGAACTGGGTAAGAATTCTAAAAATCCCTTCAAACACAGAGACACAGAAATGGGAAAAGCTTCAGTGTTGTTTCCTTGCTTAGTTTTATTTCTCGTAATATTTGCAGCAGGT
>Ga0123340_1005516_pt1 | contig 12026 bp, 10 predicted proteins | sample SirMexnodulemix_FD_89961 | JGI IMG/M metagenome (GOLD analysis project Ga0123340, IMG submission 89961) | Root nodule microbial communities of legume samples collected from Mexico - Siratro Mexico nodule mix | ecosystem: Host-associated > Plants > Roots > Nodule | place: Mexico: Nepantla... | reverse complement strand
TACTTGTGGGTTTAAGTGATCTTTAAGATAATAATTACCTCCGAATTGAGAGTTTTTGGATTTACTTTGTTAATTTGAGTCATGAGTCAAAAGAAGGCATTTGATCTTAATTATTGTGAATTTCAGGTGTAAAGAATGAAGGAATTTAGAGCTTGGAAGTTGCATGAAAAGAAGAAATGAAAAAGATTTAAAAAGAATAGTTGCTCAAGCGAGGTGTTTTCGCCCGAGCGAAAAGTCACTCAACCTAAGCCCAAAAACGTGTTTAAAAGAGGATTTTAGGGTTTTGGAAAGGGGATCTGGATTGGAAGGAATGTAAGGGCCGCCAAGAACAAGAACTATTGAGAATTCTTTGTCTTCTTTGCAATCTTTCTTCCTTGGAGTGTAATGGCTATCATGAGTAGCTAAATTCTTCATCTTTGGGATTGAATGTAATCTTTTGAACTCATTTGTATTTTGGTGATTTTAAATATAATATTGAGTTTCTACTCCATTCGTATTTTCATCTTCCACTTAATGCTAGATTTTATCTGATCAATAGAGTCTTGATTTTGATTCTTGAATTTAACTGGGAAGTACTTTTAAGTTTCTGACCTAGATGAAAATACTCAATATATTTGAATACGAAGGATAAGTTTTAGTGTATTGATTGCTATAACATCTATTATTAATGCTGGGTAATGATGAAAATACTCAATATATTTGAATACTAAGGATAAGTTTTAGTGTATTGATTGCTATAACATCTATTATTAATGCTGGGTAATTTATTAAATAGTTCAGGGATTAGTTTTTAAGAAATTACCTTACGAATTTCATATTAGAGGAATCAGTGTGAATGATTATTATATGTGCATCAATAGTGAGTAGTTACTAATATTGTATTTTATTATCAAATTCAAAATATGAATGTGAGAGATAGATGAAGTTCAATCCCAGAGTCTTTTAGATCTTGAAAACTTCTTTTTATAATTGCTATTTATTCTTTAATTGTCTTTATTGCTTATTAATTCAAATTACTCTCAAATCATCTTGAAAACTTTATTTGCTTAATGAGTCGTGAATTTGAGATTTAATAGCAAAACTGTTCTCTGTGGGATCGGCATCCTTACTTTATAAATCTACATTACTTTTGACTCGGTACACTTGTCGAAAAAGGTCAACAAGTTTTTGGCGCCGTTGCCAGGGAATAATGTTTGTTTTTATATTTTGGAACATAACTCGTTGAGTATTCTAAATTTTTTTATTTTATTTTATGTAATTTTAAAGTTATTGTGTGTTCACCCTTGCTTTAGCTGTTTTGATTTATGTTACTAAAAGGACAGGGTTCTGAAGATCAATTAGAATTTGATTTAGAGATTGAAAGAACTGTTAGGAGGAATCGAAGCAGGAAGAGAAGAGAAGAACAAACTCAGATAATTGAAGAATCTTCCACTAGCTTTGACAGAGATAATAAAAAGAATCAAGAGACAATTATGGCTGAAGAAAGACAACCTCCACCAAGAATGACTCTTGGAGATTATGCCTTGCAGCAAGGTCCTAAACACTTCTCCAATATAGCAATACCGGCCACTACTAAAGTGTTTGAGATGAAACTAGCTTTTTTGAATTTGATTAGCAGTCATCAATTTATTGGGATGGATAATGAAGATCCATATGCACATCTATCCACTTTCTATAAGCTGATAGAAACTATGGCTGTTGAAGAGGTTGATACTGAGACTGTTTATATGAGATTGTTTCCATTCTCTTTGGCGGACAGAGCAAAAGAATGGCTTAAATCTCATCCAAATCAAAGTTTGAGAAGTTGGAATGATGTAGAGGAGAAATTTCTACAGAAATTCTTTCCACTCTCTCGTTATATCAAGGCAAAATCTGACATCTCCACCTTTAGACAAGGGCCAGATGAAGCATTTTGTGAAGCTTGGGAAAGGTTTAAAACGATGTTGAGAAGATGCCCAAATCATGGGTTTGAAGACATCGCCTAATTGAGTATTTTTCACAATGGTTTGAGGGCTGATACAAAGATGATACTGGAAGCAGCAGCTGGATGTACCATGATGGCAGTAGATGTGGAACAGTCAACAAGGATTATTGATGCTCTTGCTTCTACAGACTATCAAGCACAACATGATAGACAGACAGTGCAACAGAAGAAGGGGATGTTAGAGCTCAACACTATAGATGCCCTTCTAGCTCAACATAAAATTTTAACTCAGCAGATTGAAGCACTAACAAAGCAAATGCCAAATTACCTCAACAATTACAAACGGTGCAATCTTCTCAAAATCAAAGTCAACCTTTGACTTGTGATTTTGTGGGGGTAATCATCTTAATGGGCAGTGCTCTATTCAGAATAATCCTTCTCAGGAAGAGGTTAATTACATGGGAAATCAAGGAAGACAAGGAGGGTTTGCAGGTAATTTTCAGAATAATATGTCTCAAGGATGGTGGGGAAATCAAAATCAAGGTTTTGGAGCGTCGAACAGGCAACCTTATTTCCAACAGCATCAACAAAGTTCCTCAACTCAAGACAGAGCCACCATTGAGTTGAAGGAGACTTTAGAAGAATTTATGCAAGCTTCTATGACTAATCAGAAAAATAATGAAGCTTCTATCAGAAATCTTGAGACACAAGTGGGATAGTTGGCAAAAAATTAACAGATCAACAAGGAAGTCAATTTACAGCCAACACACACACACTAACCCTAAGGAGCATTGCAAGTCAATTACAACAAGAAGTGAGAAAGTAGTAGGAGAAGGTATTGGTGATAATCTTCTTGAGAGAGAAAAAAATTTGAGGGAGAAAAAAATGAGTGAGGGAGAAAAGGAGAAGAATAGAGAAAAAAATGAGAGTGAGGATAAAAAAGGAGATAAAAGTGAAAAGAGTGAAAATCAAGTGAGAAGTCTTCCTTGTAAGAATGTTGCTCCTCTAAAAGACATACCTTATCCTCATGTTCCCTCAAGGAAGAGTATAGAGAGACAATTTATAAGATTCATGGATATTTTGAAGCAGTTGCAGATCAATATTCCTCTCACTGAAGCATTACAGCAAATGCCCACTTATGCTCGATTTATGAAAGAGTTGTTGACTAAGAAGAGGAAATATCTGGAGCAAGAGACAGTAGAATTAGAAGCTGGATGCAGTGCTATTATTCAGAAATCTTTGCCACAAAAATCAAGAGATCCAAGAAGCTTTACTTTGCCTGTTACTATAGGAAATCTCACTGTGGGAAAAGCTCTGTTGGATCTGGGAGCTAGCATTAATCTTATACCTCTTTCTACGCTGAAGAAGATTGGAGATGTTGAAGTGAAACCTACAAGGATGACTCTACAGCTAGCTGACAGGTCTATAAAACATCCTTATAGGATTGTTGAAGACATGATAGTGAAAGTTGATAAATTCTTGTTTCCAGTTGATTTTGTGGTCATGGACATGGACGAGGATGCTGAAGTTCCTCTAATTCTGGGAAGGCCATTCATGAAAACTGCTAAGGTTATAATTGATGTTGATAAAGGACAGCTTAAAGTTTGTGTGCAAGATGAGGAAGTAAGCTTTGATGTCTTTGAAGCTATGAAGCATTCAAGTGGAGCCAAAGAATGTTTTAGAATGGATGCTTTAGATGAAGTTCATAATGAACAGAAGGAAAGAATCTGCGCATCTGAACCTTTGATGAAAGCTCTCACCAACAATATTAATGAAACAAAAGATATTGAAGTAAATAATTGTTGGGAAGAGTTAGAAAAGACAAAAGAAATTGAGAAGAACAGTGATCAAAAGCAAGAAAAGTTAGAAAAAGAAGTTTCTCAACCACATAAGTTAGAGTTAAAGCAGCTACCTGCTCATTTGAAGTATGTGTTCCTTGCTGGGAATGGTGAGCAACCAGTAATTATGAGCAGTTCTTTAAAAACAGAGGAAGAAGAGAAAGTGGTTGAAGTTTTGAAGGCTAATAGAGAAGCTATAGGATGGACCCTCTCTGATCTAAAGGGTATTAGTCCTTCATATTGTATGCATAAGATCCACATGGAGCAAGATTTCAGACCAGTGGCACAACCTCAAAGGCGTTTGAATCCTACTATGAAGGAGGTTGCGAAGAAGTAAGTACAAAAGTTACTAGAAGTATGAATGATTTATCCTATCTTTGATAGTGCTTGGGTCAATCTTATTCAAGTAGTGCCAAGAAAGGTGGGATGACTGTGATTCAAAATGAGAAAAATGAATTAATTCCCATAAGAACCATTACAGGATGGAGGATGTGCATTGATTACAGGAAGTTGAATCAGGTCAATAGGAATGATCATTTTCCATTACCTTTCATGGATCAAATGTTAGAAAGGTTAGTTGGAAAAGCATTATTTTTTCCTGGATGATTATTCTGGGTATAATCAAATTGTGGTAAATCATGAGGATCAGGAGAAGACAACTTTTACTTGTCCCTTTGTTGTGTTTGCTTATAGTAAGATGCCATTTGGGTTATGTAATGCTCCTGTTACATTCCAAAGGTGTATGCTTGCTATTTTCTCAGATTTAGTGGAAAAGTGTATTGAGGTGTTCATGGATGATTTTTCTGTGTATGGTTCAACTTTTGATGAATGCTTGGAGAATCTTGACACCGTACTGAAGCGGTGTGTGGCCACTAATTTGGTACTAAACTAGGAGAAGTGTCATTTCATGGTGATGGAAGGTATTGTCTTGGGTCATAAAATATCTGGCAGAGGAATTGAGGTGGACAGAGCCAAGGTGGAAGTTATTGAGAAGTTACCTCCACCCACTAATATAAAGGGGATCAGGAGCTTTCTAGGACATGTAGGCTTTTATAGAAGATTCATCAAAGACTTCGCAAAGCCTCTTTGCAATTTGCTCAATAAGGATTATGTTTTTAATTTTGATAAAGATTGTATGAATGCTTTTGAAACTTTGAAAGAAAAGCTCACTTCTGCATCCATAATTATTGCTCCCAATTGGAAATATCATTTTGAACTTATGTGTGATGCAAGTGATTATGCTGTGGGAGCAGTGTTAGGGTAAAGAAAAGAGAAAATTTTCTATGTCATACATTATGCAAGTAAAGTTTTAAATGATGCTTAGAGCAATTATACCACTACTGAAAAAGAATTACTTGCTATAGTGTATGCATTAGAAAAATTTAGATCTTATCTGATTGGCTCTAAAGTAATTATTTTCACTGACCATGTAGCTATTGAATATCTGTTGACTACATCAGATTCTAAACCCAGGTTGATAAGATGGATATTGCTGTTACAGGAATTTGATTTAGAAATAAAAGACAAGAAAGGTTGTGAGAACAATGTAGCGGATCATCTGTCAAGACTTCATAATGATGAGGTGACCACTCTTGAACATGAGGTACTAGCTGAATTTCCAAATGAAAAGCTTTTAGCAATTCAAGAGAGACCATGGTTTGTAGACATGACAAATTTTAAAGCTGCTGGAGATATTCCTGAGCACTTTGATCGGTACCAAAAGAAAAAGCTTTACAAAGAAGCGAATCAATATGTGTGGGATGATCCTCATCTATCCAAGATTGGTGCAGATAACTTGTTGAGAAGATGTGTGAATAGAGAGGAGGCCAACAAAATTTTATGGCATTGTCACAACTCACCATATGGAGGCCATTTCAATGGAGAAAGGATAACTGCTAAAGTCCTTCAAGCTGGATTCTTTTGGCGTACATTGTTTAAAGATGCAAATGAATATGTGCAAAGATGTGACAATTGCCAAAGAACTAGGAGTATTTCTAAGAGGCATGAGATGCCTTTGCAAAATATTCAGGGCATTGAAGTCTTTGATTGTTGGGGGATTGATTTTATAGGGCCACTACCATCATCGTTCGCAAATGAGTACATCTTACTGGCAGTGGAGTATGTTTCTAGATGGGTTGAAGCAATTCCCACTCAAACGACTGATTCTAAAACAATGATTCGATTCTTAAAGAGGAATATCTTCTGCAGATTTGGAACTCCCAGAGTTCTTATTAGTGATGGAGGTTCTCATTTTTGTAATGCTCAACTTCAAAAAGTGTTGGAACACTATGGTGTTAGACATAAGGTGGCAACAACATATCATCCTCAGACTAATAGGCAGGCAGAGGTCTCTAACAGAGAGATCAAGAAGATTTTAGAAAAGACAGTTGCTGCTTCTAGAAAAGACTGGTCTAGCAAGCTTGATGAAGCTTTGTGGGCTTATAGGACTGCTTTTAAGACCCCTACAGCTGTCTCTCCGTTTCAACTGATCTATGAGAAGGCATGTCATCTTCCTGTGAAATTGGAACATAAAGCTTATTAGGCTTTGAAGTTATTGAATTTGGATGCTAAAACTTCTGGAGAGAAGAGAAAAGTTCAACCGAATGAACTAGAAGAGATGAGGTTGAATGCTTATCAAAATTCAAAATTGTATAAAGAATGAGCAAAGGCTTACCATGATAAGATAATTTTAAAGAAGAGCTTCTATCTAGGCCAATTTGTGTTACTATTCAATTCAAGATTGAAGCTCTTTCCTAGAAAACTGAAATCTAAATGGTCAGGTCGTTTTTGGTTCAAGCAAGTCCTACCTTATGGTGCAGTAGAATTGGAAGATCCTCAGACTCAGAGGAGTTGGACTATGAATGGTCAAAGACTGAGACATTACTTTGGTGGTGAGTTTGATAAGCTTGCCACCGTGATTCAATTAAAAGATTAATGATCATTAGGCACTAAGCTATATGACGTTAAATGAGCGCTTCTTGGGAGGAAACCCAGTGTTTGTGAGTTTTCATTTTAATTTTTGCACATTTTGTTTTGTTTTAGTTTTAATTAGCATGAACCATTAATCACTAATAGAAGTGTTAGCACCAGGAGATGCTATATTGATTTGATGAAGCCAAACCAATTACAACTAAAGCTGCTGAGTTAATTTGAAGAAACCAGCCAAGTTGACCAAGTCAAGACCGAGTGCTTTCAAGTGAAGATGCATGGAGTTTGCATGAAGATTGAAGTTTTTGGGTCTAGGCTTTAGGTGGTGTTGGTGTGTCAAGATTGAGGTTAAAAACTATGATGATAAATGTGTTAATCATTGATAAGCTCCAATGTGAAAATTGGCTTTACCAAGATTTTAAAAAATCACTAAAATCAGATTTTAGATTTTGATAAAACTGTTTTAACTGTCTTTTTGAGATCAAGATCAATTTGAAGTTTTTCAAAGAATCCATCAAGAACTGAATTTCTGCATTTTGCTGGAGCTTGGAAATTGACTGCACATTTCTACATGATTGATCTGACCTCAGCCTAAGCACTCTATACCTGTTTCTTCTTACATTTCTGATCTGTTGTATAGAGTTGCTTTTGTTAGTTGATTTCTATGTAAATCTTTCAATTGTATTAAAACTGCTACTGTGTTATTGAATTACTGGGGTGTAATTCGTTGTACAGTGAGTCTGTAATGGTAGTTTGCCTGCTGCGGGAAGCAGAGTAAAGCGTTTCTGGGTTATACAGTAGATTCTGTATAACCGTGACTTGCTGTAGGTTTTAGCAAGGGTGTTCTTGAAACACATAGTGGACTCTGTGTGGTTTCTTCGTCTGCTGTAGGTTTAGCAGTGGTTTGCTGAGGGGAGCAGCGGTTGCTTGTTGTGAGCAAGTGTTGTGAGCAGTGGATTCTGTATAACCGTGACTTGTTGTAGGTTTCAGCAAGGGTATTCTTGAAACACACAATGGACTCTGTGTGGTTTCTTGGTCTGCTGTAGGTTCAGCAGTGGTTTGCTGCGGGGAGCAGCGGTTGCTTATTGTGAGCAAGTGTTGTAAACTTGATCAGGTTGATCATTTTTAGTGAAATTCTTACTGTTTGTTAGGGATTGGACATAGCCCGTTTTGTTGGGTGAACCAGGATAAAAATCTGTGTTCTTGAATCTTCTTTCTCTATCTTGATCACTGATTTAATTGATTGGTTCACTGTGTACAGTAAACTGTTTTCAGAATCAATAATTGGACTCTATTTGTTAAGACTTAATCATCTTTTAATAATTGTTTCTTTTATATAAAGAATTTTATCTTTGATTGGTTCTTAATAATTGAAACTGTCAACTGGACTGAATCTGACCAGTTCATTCTGTGTTAACTTCTTTATGTTTTCGTGTAGTGAATTAGATCGCTTCCGCAGTTGCATTTGAATCAAGTCTGTTTAAAGCATTTGAATTCTGATAAATCTGTTTGGTTTGCTGTATGTGTTGTGACTTGATTGAGTTATGTTTACTGATTCATTCTACTATACTATTCAGTAAAGTCAATAAAGATCCAGTCTATCAAACTGATGTGCATTTTCTTAAAAGATTAAATAGTTTCAAAAAAGATTTTGAAATCCAATTCACCCCCCTCATGTATTTCAGCCAAAACAGTTTCTTACAAGAAGTATTGGAAAAAGTTTGGGGTTGGAAAGAGTTGCAAGTATTTTTGCTCAGGCAATGAAGGTTTGGCCTGGGCAAACTGTGCAGAAAATTGAAAAAAGTGTGAACTGCTACTCTCGCCCGAGCGACCACGGTTTCGCTGGAGCGAAAATTAGGGGTGCTCTTTGGAATTGGTTCGTCCAGGGCGAGAGAGGAGTCGCTGGAGCGAAAATTAAGGGTGTTCTCTAGAGTCATTTTGCCCGGAGCGAGAAATGAGTTGCCTGAGCGAAAATTAAGGGTGCTCTTTGGAGTTGTCTAGCCCGGGTGACTCAATCTCGCCTAAGCAAGAATTCACTTAAAGGAAGTGGTGCCATGTCAGCCTCGCCCGGGCAAAATTTTCGAGGAGGGGTTTATAAATAGGGAAGCCGTAAGCGAGGGGGCTCACTCATCTAAGGTTTTCTTCATTTGCGGTGTGCCCTTTGCTCAATCCTTCTTCAATCTTCAATTTCTTCTGTTTATTTGCACTAAACTCTTGAGGTAAGTGATTCTTGGTCTCTATTTTTACTTTCTACCGATTGATATTTGTTTTTTATGCTCGATTTGGATGGTTAAAACCCTAGTTCCTCTTTTCAAAAGGGAAGTTGTGATTGAATGGAAATAGGATGATTGTTAAGATGTTGAATGGTAATGCAGTTGATTCTAGGGTTATAAAACTGGATTATTATTGATATGTGGTTTGGAATGGTTATATTCACCCAATTTGCACGGTTTGGAATTATGCATGCCAAGTGTTTGGTAAAATGTTTGCCTTATGAATGATTGAATATAAGATAAGTACAAAAAGGCATATACTTGTTATAATTGATAGTGCTTGGAAAGCTCGTGTGTATTTTACAGATGGGGAGAACTAAATCAACTGCAGCGGGAACCTTGAAAGGTGCATCTGATCGCCCTTCTAAGTGCAAAAGAGTAAGGACAGACCTATCTGGGGATCAGCCCTCTAGGAAAGTTTTTATAGATGTATAGAAGCAGCAAAGACATGAAAACATCAAAAGCTGGTCATTCATTCATGAGAGAATGTGCAATTGAATGAAGGTGATGAATTTCTTCATGGCCTCATGAGAAGGAATTGGATGACTCTTGCTAGTCCACCTCCAAAATTTGATCCGGAGATCGTTTATGAATTTTACACCAATGCTTGGGGGGAGAGACAACCTGCACAGGATAAAAGATCCAGACTCAGAGGGATATGAGTGCCATTTGACCCTCAATCCATCAAAATCTTCTTGGTAATCCTCTACAGTTTGATGATGATGATCAATGCACGTATCAAATGTTGAGGGGGAGATATGATGGTTTTGATGAGACAGTGGTATCAAGAGCTTTATGCCTGAGGGGTCGAAGATATGAAGTAGGACCTACAAGTAAACCCCTTAGGATAAAAAGAAAGGATATGAAGACAATTGTTCAGATGTGGATGACATTTACTTTAGCAAATATAGTACCCATAAGGCATATGTAAGATATGAACATGCCTAGGTGGTATTTGGTATATTCAATCTTGAGAGAGGACTACTCGGTGAATGTAGCTAGGATTATATTTGATGAGATATACAAATTTGCTAACCCAGAGATTAATCCCAGAAATGAAAGAGCCAAAGGATCTCTAGGCTTCCCTGCATTGATAACATCATTATGTGCATCGCATGGTGTTGAGGTCAACCCCACATTAAAGATTAGACCCACCATAGATGCAAGGTACATCCAGCAGTTTTGTGTGAATTCTGAGGAGAATCCTCAAGAGGCTCAACAACCACCATCTCCTCCTCATGTGGAAGAGTAGTAGTTTCAGCATGGAGAATCTTCAGCTGCATGTCCCACTAATGCTATGATATATAACCAGTCAGTCATTAGAGCTTCTATAGAACAGATGCAACTGGACAAAAGGGCAGATAAAACATATTTTGAACAGGAGCAGAGAGCAAATAGGATATATTTTGATCATATGACTTCATAAATCAGCTCAGTTCATAGGACTAGCACTTATATTCATCAGGGGTTGTATAATGGCATTCCTGAAGGCTAACAAAATCCGTGGATGACTCCATATGAATTCAGTCAGTATGCTGCATGGCCTGGGGACAGGCCTCATTTTTATGGGGGAGGTGGAGCTAGCACTTCTACAGCTGCACCAGAGGATCAGGATGCAGAGTTTGATACAGAGTTTGATCAGATTATGAGGGGAGACTGATTCTTATCTTGATATAATTCTGGTTATGTAATCTGAGTATTGTAATATGTGTTATGACTATAACTATCCGTAATTGAGAATTTGTTCTTTTTGTTATGTGTGATGTGATAGTTAGTTAATTATGTAGTTGAGTAGCAATTAGACTCATGATGGTTCTAAATCAGATTGGCCTATTAAATTGAAAAAGATTGAGTGGATTAGAATTTTTGAGTTAGTGAATGGGTGAATGATATATGAAAATTGAATAGGTAATGACTAAAACAAGGCTTGATAACAATTGAGGAATTACACCATTAGCCAAGTGAGTTGTAAATCCCTAAACAATTGAGAGTTGAGAGTTTCATTGATTAATGTATTAAGTTGATGTTGCCTAATTTTTTGAGTTATTTGACTTCACAAATGAAACTTGTAGATGATTAAGGCATTTCTGTATTTAGACATTTAAGCCCAGAGCCAAAAGGCCGACCAATTAGGTACATTTATAACAATTTTTTTTATAACCCTTTAAGCTAAATTTTTCTTTGTTGCACCCTAACCTTTAATTGATATATGATTTTCCAACCTTGTAACATGCTTAGGGAAGGAGAATATAGGTGCAATTTTCATAATGGGAAGGGTTGATGGAATTTTGACGTGTGGAATTTTGACATTCAATTTTGACAATTCACTCTTTTGTTACTCAAAAAAAATATTTTGAGAAAAAAAGAAGAAAAAGAAAAATAATCAAAAGAGTGAATTATATATATAAAAAAAGGGGGAAATGATGGATGGAAGAAATCAAGAGTGGGTAGATTCATTATTTTCAAGGGAATTTTGTATTAATTGTAGATATATTCTCCTTTTTTGAAGTGTGCATTTTGTTATCTGAAAAACCGATATTCTTGATAGCCCAGCCTCATTACAACCCTTGAAATCCATGTTGATTGTGTGTTTGTGATTTGGCTAAAAATAAAAGACAACTTTGATTTGTGCAGAGTTAGTGGAAGTTGAGGGAAACACTATCCTGTGAGATATTAAGAGAGAAATTCCTCAATTAGATTATCATGTCTCAGTTTGAGTTGTTTCTCTTGAAGATTGATTGTGTCTTTTTCCTGTTTAATTTGACTTGGAATATCTGATCTATCTCTTATATGGAATTATTGTTTTGAAATTGAATGCTATTTGAGGATTGAATCATAGGTCTGATTTTTGAGTAACCACTATTTTTGTTAGAAGAAGTTTTTGTTGTGAATTCAATTACTTTTCTTGAGGACAAGCAAGATTCTAGTTTGGGGGGAGTGGATAAGTATCAATTTTTAGTGTTTTTATACATTATAAATTTGAGTACTTGTGGGTTTAAGTGATCTTTAAGATAATAATTACCTCCGAATTGAGAGTTTTTGGATTTACTTTGTTAATTTGAG
>Ga0123340_1005513_pt1 | contig 12031 bp, 4 predicted proteins | sample SirMexnodulemix_FD_89961 | JGI IMG/M metagenome (GOLD analysis project Ga0123340, IMG submission 89961) | Root nodule microbial communities of legume samples collected from Mexico - Siratro Mexico nodule mix | ecosystem: Host-associated > Plants > Roots > Nodule | place: Mexico: Nepantla... | reverse complement strand
TATAAATATTATTTTATAAAACAGCTCAATTTATAAATTTATATGCCGACCAAGTCCACCTCTATTTAGATTGTGAAATAAACGTATTAAGTCAAAAGATATCGAATTTAATTTAAATTACAATTTGTTTAACCTTAGGTCAACCAATGAACTAAACTTATATTTGACGTCACTAATCTTCGTCACTACCCCTCTACTTTGATTCACAAAGAAAAATAATATTAAATCATATAAAATAAAAGGAAAGAGATGTGCCCAAACCACGAACAACAAAAATTCTCATCCCTGAAGCCTCTTTTCGCTATTTGCTTTTCGCGTGGCTTTATGTAAATTAGGTTTTTATGATCGCACTTAAAATTGGTGATAGTCACAACCCTAAGATGTGGGAACTAAATGCCTCTTTGCGTATCGAAGGCGCCATGAAATTGTGACATCACCAATTTCAAGTAATATAATAAAAATTATAATTTTGAAATTTAAGTCAAGAAAAATAAGATGATTTCTTCTAATTCTACATGTAAACAATTAGCTACAAACATGATGACTAATTTAACCAAAATGACATAGTTGAGTCACTTTTATAATGTAAGGAGTTTGATTGATTTTTTGAACATAGACTACGACGAAGGTTGTTAAATTGGAGAATAAAAAAGTATAACTAAACCATAATATTATATTAAAAAAATTCTCATTTATCTTAATTTCTTTTGATAAAATAATCTTTATTTGCACCGATTTATTTATTTATTTATTGTTTTCCCTTCTGGATCAAAGGTAGGGTTGACAAACTTGGGAAATTGAAAATTAAAACTTTGCATTTGTTCAAAGCAGTTAAAAGATTTGAATGACCATATTCAAATCCTTTCCAAAAAAGCATTTAAAAACTTTGCTTGTAAAAGTTATCCACTACTACTTTACAATTAAAAATATTTATTTAAACACGTCAAACTAATACATATTTAAGTTAGTGCTACGATTGTTTAATTAGTGAGTCGGTTACCTGCTACATATAAATATATATAACTATAACTTTTTTTTAATAATATTTTTGAGAAAACAAACTCTACATAGATTAAAATATTTATAAACAATAAAAAAAATGAATTTTAGAGAAATTAAATATAAATCTATCAAATCTATACCATGCTATGACAGACCCTTAAAAAATAAAAGTTGATTATAAATGTGATAAGGTGAGTGGGTAGGAATTCAAAGAATATTATTTAGCTGATGAGTATGCCAAGTCATTGATAATATCAATATGAGGTGTAGTGATAACGATGTATAAACATTGTAAACTATATATTGTTTTGGAAAATTAATCCATTAATAATATATGTATGTATAAGGTTATATTTACGAGACCAATCACTTTGCTAAAATAATTTGTAACTTTTTAATAAGTTAATTTTAGCTTATTTCAACAAATTTAACGCAGATGTTTATCAGAATATATTTAAACTTTTCTGGAATGTTTTGTCATCAAACTTGTGAATAAATGTTCATATAATACGGAATTATTAAACAAATTAAACAACATTGATAATCACACGCACATTAAGTCTATTTACTCTATAACTCACTATTTTTTTTTTTTCAAACAAATCATGTAAACAAAAATTCTAAATTTTTTAATTTGTTAAAAGAACCTAAAGGTTTGACAACTACACTTGTTTGAGTAGAAGATTGATCTTGTTGATTTGGGTAAGGAAGCATTTAATGAAGATCATTGGGATATCTTTATCGTATCCTCAAAAGAACTATTCTATGTCATTCTTTTTTGACAAAAAAAAATTGTGAAAGCTGGCGATTAATCCAATTTCACTATATATGTCATAACAAACATTGTAAGTTACAAAAATAACCTAAGATATACTCCTGAAATACTCAGCACCAGACTTTGAAGCCTTAAATATAAAAAAGTTAACCAAACATATGTTTTTAAATGTCTAAAAATATGAATGGACTCTAGTGGTTTTATGTTGAGATTTGGTAGCAACGAAGACGCGATTACTTCCTGCACCCCCATCATATTTTTAAAATACATGTCTCAGGTGAAAAAATGACTAAAAATTGACATTCCGGAATGAATTTTGCAGATGTAAAAACGGTTTTCAAAATTAACATTTCAGAATGAATTTTGAAGATGTAAAAATGACTTTCACCACGGTTTTCAAAATTAACATTTCAGAATGAATTTTGAAGATGTAAAAATGACTTTCAGAATAAATTTTGATAGGTGTAAAAATGAATTTTAGAATGCTGCTTTCGAAAGTTCAATTTGAATTTTGGAATGTATTTTTTAAAAACTTGTTTTTGGAAAAGTCATTTCGAAATACAACTACAAAAATGAAAAAGAAAAGCTTATGGAAATAAAATTATGTAATTCTTTTGATATCTCCTTTCCGAAAATGAAAAAAAAAAACCTGCAATCAAATCTTCTGTAACTCTAAACAAGAGAGTTAGAATGTATTTTATTATTCTGTTATGATTCTATAATAAGATTAGTTATGAAATATCCCGTTGTTATTATAAGCTAGTTGTACCTTGATCAATCTTACAACATTCATCTCCACCAACACACATCTCTGACGACAATGACCTCCACAACACCTATGTCAACACAGCATAGTGGCTGTCACCTAAAACCCTCTTGCCTTTACATATGAATTTCCAGGAACACGTAAGATATTTTCTTTTTGTATGGGGTGCAGGAAGTAAATGAAGAGTGCAAGAAGGAATTTCCCAACAAAGAATATAGGGCCTGGTTGAGGCTTTGTAGTTGGTTTGATTGCTAGATTTGATGAATTCAATTATAACCGCAGGCACACTTTGCATTAGCATAAAAAGTTCATCAAACAAATAAAAGTAAATATACCAATTTGTCACTTCTCTTGTTAACATACACTAGCATTAAAAAATTTATATTTTAAAAGTTTATTCTCAATGTTGATTAATTGATACATGTCATGAATGGTAGGGAATAAATCTAAATTTATTGACTAATAAAAAAAATAGTAAGATCAGAAGGCAAATAGAAAAAATAATATAAAAAAATTTATGTGGTTCGACTAAAACTTAATAACAAAATCTATTTTACTAGCAAATTCTGAATTCTAATTTTAAGATAACTCTTTATTGTAAGGTATTATTTATATATTTATATAGTTTAAAAGCTATTTAAGATCTTGTACCATTCTCGCTTTAACCGAGGATAATCTACTACTTCTAGACGTTTTAAATTTTACTGAACAAAATTTTCAATGAGTGCAACCAAGAGACTGAAAGGCAACTAGACAAACCGTACTATAATCTTTGCACGAAATGGAATGGAAACTGTTTCAGTGGCATATTGTGATTACTTTTGATTGGTTTTGACTTTTTTGTGGGATGAATTTCTTCTGTGTATAATATTCCTTTTCTGCATAAAGCAACTCTTTAATCTACACTTTATAAATTCGTGGAAAGCTAGCCTTTGTGAGTAAACCTATTGAATCATCAAATTGCAAATTATTGGTAATTACAGTCAAATAATGCACCTTTTTTCAGCTATTCATTGTCAACTGCAGATAAGAATAATTCATGCAAAAGATATCATATTGCCACTTTGGTAACAAATTATGTTAGAAGCAAACAAGCACAAATTGGTGGAATTGGGGTGAACTGTAATTCTAGAAAAGTAGGTTCTTAGCCATTCATATTTATTATTCGTGGCGAATCAGAACCATAAACAGTGAAATTAGTGGTTTATTTTCGTGAACACTCTATATATAGCCTATAGGTATTCACATTATAACTTATAGGATCTGAAGAAAACAATACTTCGGATATAGAGAAGCTTTTAATGACCCTCAAAGGCTTCCACTACTTCATTTTATGATGGATCCAAACATCGAGAAACATGAAGCTGTGGAAGCTGCTGAGGTCACTAAACAACTTCTCATGTATTTCTTATCATAATTGTGAGTCTTTGAATTCGATGTGTTATTACTTAGCAATTATTGCAGTTTCATCGTGGCTCTCTTTGGTATCAGAAAATTTTGTCAGAAGCACCACAATACTGTCAACACAGCTATCAAATAGTACGTGGAGCTTTTTTCTACACTGGAATCTTGAGAAGCTTGTGATCTTAAAAGCTGATAACTGTGTTTTAAGGAGTAAAGGGACTACTATATCAGGAGCCAAGGGTCTCATATAGGGAAAGTTAAAAGTGAGACAATTTTTGATGGAAGATTTTTCTATGCAATTTGTATGAAATATTAAACTTGTACTGTTTTTTGTATACGATGTTATGGTAGATTACATGGGGACTCAAATTTGGAAATACGTCATTGAGGGGTGAAGTAAACAGACGGAGGTTTAGGGTTCCAAAACCAATTTTAGCCTCACTGGTGCACACTTTTTTTTAGTGAAAAAATAAGAAAGGACTACAAAGCAAAATCGCTTAGTAAAAAAAAAAATAAAAACAAAAAAAGGTAAAATACCTAATGGTAATACTAAAAAGTCTACTTATTAGAAAAGAAACTAAACTAAACTATTAATCAAATATAAAGACGCTTCTGTTTCAATACTAACTTTTGTAGCTTCCTTGTAAACCAATCTCAATATAATAGTATGTCACTGACCATGATCTCAAATCTCAAAATAAACACATGTACAATACAAAAGAACCAAAACTACTATACAAGAAAGAAAAAATGCAATTCTTACTGGCGTACATAGGTTGAAATATCCAAAAATCTTCTTTTAATACAATTCTTGCTGATAAAAAAAAAAAAAGAAGGTTAACATAAGAGAAGAGATGAAACTGAAATGCAGAAATGAGAAGATAGAGGACAAGATTATTTAGGTTTTGATGCCTTACCACCACAACTATGGACATACACAGCTTACAACATGATGAGACCTTTGTTGTGCCGCCAAACCCTTGTCAGATTTATCGGTCTGAGATAGAAATAATAGAAGAATTAATCGAAATGAAAGTGAGAAAAGAAAAGGAGGAGAAATCTAACCTTAATGCTATCAGAGTTTTTTTCCTGGACAACGCCTTGGATTAGAGTAATTTATTTGAAACCAAATCAAACTAAAACTACACCTCCAACCTCCTCGATCTTCTTAGCCACGATCATGGAGACAACCTTGTAGGAACATACAGGATCAAATCAATATGTAGTTCACTTTCTGAACTATGAACATGATAGAGATGACCTTGAACATGTGAATTTATTGTAATGACTTTCCTATTTTGCTTTTATTTTTCATTTTTTTCGTATATAGATTAGAACAGCCCTTTTTGGTCTTTTATTAATTCAACTTTTTTATTATTGATAAAAAAATGGAGACGACCTTGACCTAGATGTTGAGGGATTAATTCTGTACTTTTCCCTTTCCTATAAGCTTAGACATTGGTGAGAGATGTAATTGGAGTGAAGAGCTCTGTAGATTTGAGAAGAAAAATGGAAGTAAAGAGTGCATGATAGGAGTGAAAAGCTCTGATTTTAGAATAATGTAAAAATTAGGGTTTAAGAAAGGATAAGAAAAGTTTAGATTTTAGAATATAGATGATGAAAAGTATTAAAAAAAAGTTAAAAACAAAACAAAAGTAAAATAGATTAAAATTATATGTTATTTGTTAATACAAAATTACTTAATTACATGAATTTACTAAGATTTGAAATGAATCTTAGATATTTGTCCTAGGTTATAGGAAAGTAAAGGTATGTAACATATATGTATGCACTACCAGGAAATACTTGGGGGAACTAGTCTTCTCTGAATTGAACCTTCTGAATTGTCATCTACCTATCATTTTCACTATGCTGCAATGTTTCATATATTGAAGGAGGGAAACCCACAATCTGTGTTAGCTATGCTTTGGACTGTAACTGTTTCATGCAGTGTTTATAGCTTCTCTGTCTCCATCAACAGAATCAATAAAAGGAAGTACAAATCTAGCTAAGTGCAAAAAGATCACTGTCAATTAGGCGTATGGGGTGGAAATACCATCTGCAAAACCAACTATAAAAAGCACAGAAACACAATCTCCACAACTTTGGCAGCAACGCAATGGCAGTGGATCAACAGAAGAAGTATAACCATAATTGGTGCAAAGGGCAAATTGCAGAGAAAAAGATTTTCATAGCCTGAGGGAAATAGTATGGCTACACCAAGGCTAAAACTGTTATGTGCTGAACCAGTCTATAATTAAAGATTTAACTATTTGGGATATGTGGCAAGTTATTTTTACTTTGTTTGTAACAGTAACTTAGTATGGTCGATATATAATTTAAACTACAATATTGTTATTCAAAGTATGAGATCTCTTGTCAGACTAAAAATAAGATTTAATTATGATATAGGAATGAGTAGGATTCTCTTATTATAAACTAGTTTTATAAAGATGAATTAGACTTAATAAACTCACTTTCTAATATCGTATCAGAGTTTATCTAGAGTCTATTCTAATAAAGTTTGATGAGCTTATCGAATCACCACCTACAAATATTTAGTTCCCATACACAAGTTAAACAATCACGACGTGATAAAGATGTATTGAAGATCTCGTACTGATTAAAGATAAGATCAATTCATGATATATAAATATAGTAGCATTTCCCACCTTATGAATAAATTTTATAAAAACGAGTTAAGCTTTAATTTAAATTCTTAATATTCAGATACAAATTCTAAAAGAAGGTGAGTTACCTGGATTAGAATACATTTCCAGATATTTATTTATTTCTTATTGATGATAAATGAAAAGTTAACTAAATTTTAATTATTTAAATAATTTTTTTAAAGTTACTTTTTATTGAAATAACTTTTAATAGTATATACTTAGTTAATTTTTTAATAAAATGAAAAATAATATTTCATTTCTTTTAAAGTTTTGATTAATATTTTTTTGTACCAAAACGACATTATAACTTTTTTTAATAAAATAGTTATTACGTTTTCTAGTTCACTGTTCTTTGTTTATATTCTACAATAAATACATATTAGTCAATTTTTCATTTACATTTTAATGAAAAACGTATAAATTAATTAAAATTTGATAAAAGTTAGAAGCATAATTAAAAAAAATTAAGGATTCAAGCCTGTGGTTAATTATACTGTACAATATATGCAAACTTGTATAATAAAAACGTTATTTCGCACCAATATTCACGGAAAACTTTCGTTTGACATTTATTTTTATTAATAAAATATTTTATGTTAATAAAATAATAATATATTAATAAAACAATGATATATTAATGAATGTAGAAAGTAAACAGTAGTATTGGTACTGTGTACCATTTTTTTTCAATATTTAAAATTAGTTTAAATTGAAGAAAACTTTAAATTTTGGAGATTATAGGTTAATAATAATATAAATAATTAAAACGATAAAGTTTCTTCTGTGCAGAAATTATAATTAATAACAAGTTTATAATTATAACTTGAGGGAACAAGATTCGTTGTTTTGGAACGTGCTCTTAAAGAATGATATGAATCAATAAATTTGAGCATTCTGCAGTATTTGGCTCTTGGCTTCCTTGGAAGTTGAAACGTAGCAAAGATGCTCCAATATTTGATCCTACAATGGGAAAAAAATTGACATCTGTTGACAATCCACTAAAGAATCAATAAAAAACTAACCTGTTTATATATAAAAGAAAAGGAGTTATCTTTATCTTTAGATTAAAAGAATTAGTACAAGGAATAAATTTTTGGAATAACTTAATCTGCGTTTGAAAATCCCTATTGCATGTAGTGATACTCGTTGGTTATTTTGTCTTCAATTAGTGTTGACACATGGCCATGGCTTCTCACTGTGGTTTATCAAATGTTCCATTGTTAAATTATTGCATGAAACGATTCATCTGTAGTGTTAATTGGTGGCATTCTGTAATTATCACCAATCAGTTTTGACTTGTGTGGGGGTTTCTGTTAGTATAATTAATATTCCTTTTATCTTTAAAGTCATTCTTTAATATATATTCTCCACGAGTCGTGAACACTAAATCAGATAGCTTCTACACAAACCAATCAAATAATCAACACGCAAATGAATTTTGATTAAAGGATCAGTATATTTGATTCTACCTGCCATCCACTGATGGAGATAAAAACAAATCATGCAAATGATGGTATATTTCCCTTTTGGTAACATTCTGTTCTATAAGAAGTAAATAAGCACTATGTATCTCCACCTTAGTGGAATTTAGTTGAGCTGTCATTTTAAACTATGAAGGTTCTTGAGAAATTAAAGTCCATTATTCTCTATCTAAAAAGTAATCATATCTTAAATTTGGCGAATCAAACCACAGCAAAGAGAGTAAGAGAATTTTCTTGTGATGCATGTTCATATTGTGTCTTTATCACACTCTATAAATATGGACTACACATGATGCAGTCATTGTGATTAAGGTATAAGGTGTGTGCTTGACTGAGAAATAAATTAATGAGTTTCTTAGGTCTATGTATGGAGATTTTCAATACAGAATGACTTTTGGTGACCCCAAAGGCTTCCACTACTGCAAATTTCTGTTGGTTTAATATCCTGAAACAAGTAGTAGTGGAGGCCTGAAGGTACATTAAAGGCATCTGCTCATGTTTTATTATGCTTACAAACATTCACAATGTTTTGAGCCAAAAATATTGTGTTGCAGATATATTTACAACTTTGATTATTGCAGATAAATATAAGCTCCAGAGTGCAGTTTCCAGTTCTTAAATTTACTGGATAATTTTTTTGCTATTATGTTGCTTTTATACTAGGAGTAAGACAAAAATACATCATTCTAATTATCAAGCTTTTATTGAGGAGCCTTTTTGTACTTTTTTGCTTGAGGGAGAAGAAGTAACACCACACTTTTTGTTTTCTTGGGTTTTAGGTTCTAATGTGAAAAAAAAGGATGGTGATATTTTTAGATTACTATTCATCTTTGACACCATTTAATACTAATATATATTATTATTTTATTTATATATAATATTTTATTAATAAAATATAGTGTCCAATGGAAGTATAATATAAAGAGTGGTGTCAAAATAGGATTTTTCAGAAAAAACTTATTATTTTTGGCTTTGGATTCAAAGGGTGTTGTTGTAGGTAAGGACCACCTCTTGTTACATAGGTTTTTGAAGAATTTTGGTTAGAGTTATTGTGTGATTTGTATATGTTTGGTTATGGTTGTGTAAAAGTTAGTTTGTAAGAGTGAGGTTCTAAATCTTCATTAAAGTTAGAACATGATTATACTTAACTAATAAGGTGAAAGACTTTTTTTCTCCTTTTCTAAGTAGCTATGAATCTAATGATGTGTTTAAAGTAGTATGTGAATCTAATGATGTGTTTAAGAAGTCTTCAGAGAATGAATTGTAAAATAGTTGGGATGTTAGAGTTGACTTTGTAAGATGTTGGATTTCTTGTTTTTGTAGATGAGATATTCTTGTACGTTTAATATAATTTTATGTTTTGAATAATAAAAGGAAAATTGTTTGCTGAGCTATATTGGTCAGAACTATCCGCTATACAGTAATGTATAATTAAATTAAATATATAAATGAGTGACATTTTTTATTTTACAAAATCAATAAAGATATATTCATTTAAATTTAACTACTGTCAATATTCATATATTTTTCTTTCGAGTTTGAAAGATTTGTCCAAGAAGAAAGATGTCCAAGGCACCAATTTAATTTCAAATTAAGAATGACTATCATCTCAATTGACTTCCTAACATCTCTTTGCAACACTCATCACTGATATGATTCTATGAAAAGCATTTTGAAAAATTAGACAACTTTTTTTATTTTTTATTTTGCAATATGGATGAGTAACAAGTTGCAGAGAAAGCTTTTTGTGTGAATCATTCGTTTAAAAGTATTTATAACATGTACTGGTTTCAATTTCAAGCTTCAACTGCACAAGTTGCAGTGAGCATAAGGTCAAGGATAACTGTTGAGAGCTTTAGCTCAGTGGGTATTTTCTACTACTTGCTTAGTGCCTTTTTTCCTTAGAATATATAAAAAACATTCAAACAAGACTCTTACCTTTTTTTGGTGGAATTAGTTTATTCCATGTGTTTTTGATACAGTGCCTTAAGGTATTTAAGTGTGTTTTGTTATTCACATACAATCAATTCTTTCCTATACTAATATATCACAATATGCTATGATATAATGAGATTACCTTGAGAACAAATTTAGCTATATACATTTTGTAAAAAAATAACTAATTATAAAAACTAACTATAACTCTAAAATAAATAATTACTATGCTTTGATGGAAAGGTAAAAATCAGAAGAAAAGAAATACACTTATAAAAAAAAATACCATTTTCATCTTAACTATTCATATAATTCTCTTGTATAAAGAAAACTCTTGATAAACTCATTTGACCTCATAAAATAAGCATTTTAAGATCATCACCGGACCTTGAGTCTAATTGATCGTGTCAATGATGGTTTATTAATGTCCTAAATTATCGAAATCATTTAGTATTTCATTAAAATAATGTTTAAAAATCATGGATAGAGATATAATGTACTGAAAAGGATTAATTATACGTAGAAAATAGTGATACAAGTGTCGTGTATACGGATAAAATAACCATTTAACCTAGTATTTTATAAATTTATAATGCAATACTTAATAATAGACAAATTATATTTGAAAACATACAACTTTTTTTTTTATAATTAAGCTTATAAAAAGTATAATTTTTATATATTAATAAATCTAGAAAGAAAAAAAATAATATATTATTCAAAATTTTATAATCTAATTAATATAGTTTTAGACATTCAGATAATAAAAGTAAAGTACTCAATTTAAAATCTAAGCAGTAATGGTTTGTAAGTTTTTTAAACAATGAAATTGCCAATGAAAAATTACATACAAACATAGGCAGAATGAAAAAAAAACAAAAAAAAAAAAACAGAATAACTAAAGATTTCAAGTAACTACCACATTTGTAGAAAGTGTATTGTTAATTATGAGAAATCCAAATGTAGTAGTTATTTTTTTTAACATCAAAGAAAGAATAAAATAAAAGGAGCATTTAAGAAATGTTCCTATCCTTGTACAACATATCCAAATCAGGACTAAGTGACACACCTACCAGAATATAAAATTCAAACATAAAAACACTCTATTAAACAGACCATTAACTAGGATACTAGGGGCACCTAAGAAAGACACATAACCACCATTAACCTGGGAGATGAATACACAAGAAAGAAGTACAAAAACAGATCCACACACATAGTAGGGAAGGGGCCATCCAAGCCAGCCATACCTCAAAAGTTGCTATGTCAAAGATTAGAGGCACTACACCGGAGAGAAGTTCCAATCTGAATAAGAAAAAGTGATTCTCTTCATCTTATACTTAACCCACAACAACCAAAAAGACTAAAGATTTCATCAGCATCTACAATCCCACCCTTAAATACCACCTTATTTCTGTAACTCCATATTTTCGATACAACGGCTACCCACACCCCTTTCCAGGCTCTATTAACGCTTAGCTTTTGGCCCACAAAACTCTGCAATGACATGAGTGACCTGATGTCTAACACCCACCTTCCCAATCCACCTGTCAGACTTATCCCACACTTGTTGTACCACACTACAAGTATTGAACAGATGGTCAGTGGATTCAACACCATCCTAGCACAGAGGGCAGAGCGGATTTGCCAACTGAACTCCCGTTCGTGCTAAATTAAGTCTAGTTGGCAATCTATCCAATAATATCCTACATGCACCCACAATCACTTAAGGGACAACACTTAAACACCACAACAACTTGAAAGACATTGAGGACTGCAAAGAGCTCTCTCCATTCAAGAAGCTATATCCAGACCTAATTGTATACTCCTGAGAATCCTCACCTACCCACACCAGCCTATCTTCTTTCCTAACGTCCCACTGTACATTTGAGATCAAAGTCAACATTCGAACCTCTCTCTTCGCCAATAAAGTAGTAGTTACTTGAAAGTGTCTTGTTAATCATCACCATATATATATATATATATATATATATAT
>Ga0123340_1005512_pt1 | contig 12031 bp, 12 predicted proteins | sample SirMexnodulemix_FD_89961 | JGI IMG/M metagenome (GOLD analysis project Ga0123340, IMG submission 89961) | Root nodule microbial communities of legume samples collected from Mexico - Siratro Mexico nodule mix | ecosystem: Host-associated > Plants > Roots > Nodule | place: Mexico: Nepantla... | reverse complement strand
TCATTTTAACTTCATCTGTTTTCAAATCTTTGATTAATCCTTCAAACAAGCAATAAGTAAGTAATTTTTGGTGTTTATTAGCAATTAGTAAGTGATATTGCTGATTAGAGTAGTTGATTTGGGATTTAGGTGTCGTCGATGACGAACAGAATAATTTTCCGATTTGATGTATGAGAAATTTGGAAATGAGAACCGGATGGCAACCCCATCCGATTGTCATTTCAAAATCAAAATGACAACTGGATGAGTACGCCATCCGGTTGTCATTTATAAATAAAATGAATTTTTTTAAATGACAACCGAATGACAAATGACAACTGGATGGGGGTGCCATCCGGTTGTCATTTTATTTTGAAATGATAACCGGATGACATACTCATCCGGTTGTCAATTTTTTTGAAATGTGAATCGGATGGGAGTGTCATCCGACTTTTATTTTTTTACTCGTATGAACCGGATATGGTCAGTTGTGGAATTAAAATTTTATATCAGGGTGCAGAAAGAAGATATCAGGGTCCAGGAAGAATTTGTCGACTCATCTTGGCTGGTTGAAATACCAAAACTTTCCCTTGTCATTGCCGCTCCTTATATATGCATTGAGTTAAAAGATTAATTAAAGAAAATATTTAAAATTGTACAGTTTTTTACATAAAAAACTTTCATATTAATTATTTTTTAACTTAATATAAATCTTTTTTAATAGATATGTTATGAAATCGCAAACATTCTAAGGAATCAATAATTTGTCTATACAAAATAAAAATAGACAACATAAAAGATTACTTTCAATAAATTATTATTTTAACAAAATTTCCCTTAAAGTGATATGTATATATATTAATTTAAGATCTTGACATCAAATAACTGTCTCAATTTCAAGAATGAGTCTTTATCAGTAAAAATCATATTTTCAAAATCTACATTTTAAATTTTATTATTTATTAATATACTTTAAAATTAATATGAAAAATAATTAAATGTGTTATGTTGGATCCAAACATACAAACACTAGTTTTTGTTTTTAAAAATTAGCGATTGAATTTGTTTGGCTTAAACCCTAGAGAAGAAGAAGCCGCTTCTTCCAGAGCCTTCTCTTTCCACTCATAAACCCCACGCACACTCTCTGTATTCTCTCACTTTGCCTTTGCATTTTGCTGCATTTTCTTTACTTTCCTTCTTCATTTCATATTCGCATCATGTATCGCTTTGCTTCTAGCCTCGCCTCCAAAGCAAGGTCACCCTCCTATCCACTCTTGCTTTTCTTTCTTCTCTTTTATTCCTGTGTTCTGTGGAAGTCAAATTGTTCCATCTGGGTCAAAGAAAATCTTCCGACATGGATCAAAATTTAATTTTTTAATCATTACCTCATTGGGTGTTGTGTGTTTGATTCTTACATGTTGGTGCTCAGTTGTGGGTTTTGGAGGCTAACACCTGACTGGGATTAATGGAGATTTTGTTTTGACTTGAGTTGCTGTTTCTTTGGTTGCAGGATTGCTAGGAATGGAAGCAAACAGGTGGAACTCTAATGCTTTAATGACACTTCTTTTTATGTATTGTAATGCTGGCATTTGGAGATTTGTGAGGGTAAATCCTTAGTCTTTGTTCGTTTTTTGTCTGTTTTCTTTTGCTGCATGATTTAGGTTGGAAGTAGGTTGAGCTGGAGCCGAAATTATGCTGCTAAAGACATTAGATTTGGTGTGGAGGCTCGGGCTGTGATGCTTAAGGGTGTTGAAGAGCTTGCCGATGCTGTCAAAGTGACCATGGGTCCCAAGGTAACTAAGTGGATTATTTGTTTGTTTCTTGTGTTTGTCGTTTTCTTACATTCATTGTTTGCGAAGGAGGTAGAGTAAGTGGTAAGTGTACAAGAAATGCCACTTCTGTATGATTGTGGCTGCAATCTCATTTGCCTATGAAGTCAACTTTTTTGCTTTAGAGGGACAAGAGCTCTATTTAACAAAAGAATTAACGATATTAATGCTAGTCTGTTTTGAGGTGTTGTCATTGTTCAATAATTGATTGATGTTGAGTGTATTCTCTTTAAGGGGCGTAATGTGGTTATTGAGCAAAGTTTTGGTGGCCCTAAAGTAACCAAAGATGGAGTAACTGTTGCAAAAAGCATTGAATTCAAGGATAAAGTTAAGAATGTTGGTGCCAGTCTCGTAAAGCAGGTTGCTAATGCTACTAATGATGTTGCTGGTGATGGTAAGCTGATATATCTTACATCTTATCATCGTATTAGTACATGGTATAGATGCTATAGGCTGTACACTGACATTTAGCAAGCTTTATTATGTAGTAATTTAGATTTTACCGTGACTGAATAATAAGGAAGCATTTCAATTGTTTTGAAGGAACCACATGTGCCACGGTCCTTACACGAGCCATATTTACTGAAGGCTGCAAATCAGTTGCAGCTGGAATGAATGCAATGGACCTGAGGCGTGGTATAAATATGGCTGTTGATGCTGTTGTAACAAACTTGAAAAGCAGAGCTCGGATGATTAGCACATCTGAAGAAATAGCACAGGTTTGTGGAACAACTTTGTTAAAGCCTTTCCTTGCATATTGCAGGAGATGCTAATATAGACTGAGTTTTGAATTTGATTTCTGTTTTTGAATTTGAATTGATAGGTTGGGACAATATCTGCTAATGGAGAGCGAGAAATTGGTGAGCTGATTGCCAAAGCTATGGAGAAAGTTGGCAAAGAGGGAGTTATCACAATTTCAGTAAGTTTTTATCAGATCATTCCATTTATTAGTGTTTTATATGCGTGTTTTATTTATTCTGTCTTACTAGTAGTTTAGTAGTTTGAACTTTTACCCCTTTTATAATTTTAGCTTATGAGCTTGATCATTGAATTATTTCAGGATGGCAAAACTTTATTTAATGAGTTAGAAGTTGTTGAAGGAATGAAGCTTGACAGGGGCTACATATCTCCTTATTTCATAACAAATGATAAGAACCAGAAATGTGTATGTTCTTTATCTATGTACTTTGCAACAACAGACCCCTTGCTCATGAATCTTTGTTTGTTTTATATACTTACCATGCATGTCTTGTGCCTACAGGAACTTGAGGATCCCCTCATTCTAATCCACGAGAAGAAAATCTCCAGTATAAATGCTGTAGTTAAAGTATTAGAGTTAGCTTTGAAGGTGAGAAGTGTCGTTCACTTTCTTTTGCGTCTGACTTTTAAGATGTGGATATTGGCTGACTGACACCTACTCTCATTTCCAGAGACAAAGACCGTTGTTGATTGTTGCCGAGGATGTTGAAAGTGATGCACTTGCAACACTTATTCTAAATAAGCTTCGGGCTGGAATTAAGGTTTGTATTTTCTGCTTGGCCGTAGGTTCCTAAATATTTGGATTATTGGTGTTGTGGAGTTGAAGTTATATATGAAGCTTTGCTGTAGGTATGTGCTATTAAAGCCCCTGGTTTTGGCGAAAATAGGAAGTCTGGTCTTCAAGATCTTGCAGTTCTCACAGGAGGAGCAGTAAGTTTACTGTTTTGAGGTTATTGCTGCATTAAATCTTATTTTGTGAACATATTAATGATAACTTTTCTGTATCCCAATAGGTTATCACTGAAGAACTTGGCTTGAAGCTTGAAAAGGTGGATTTGGATATGCTTGGCACTTGCAAAAAAGTAAGAATTTAGCTTTATTTGTAAAACATTTGAATCCACTGTAGAACTTTTGTGCCTTTTCCCAGTTAATGTTGTTTACTGGTTCTGGTAGAGGTTGTTTAATTTCCTGGAGCAACTCTCTTGTTTGATGTTGAAATATATTTTCATTGTGTTCTCTGTTCTTATCATGAAAGTGCACAGGGTTAACGTGGACAACTCACTTAGGTTATTATTGTTGCAGATAACAATTTCTAAGGATGACACTGTCATTCTTGACGGAGCTGGTGACAAGAAAGCAATTGAGGAAAGATGCGAACAGGTTTGACTGAGTTGATCTATAGATTTGGTTTTCCCATGATACATGTATTCTATCTCCAGCCGACATGTCAGGTTTAATGCTACATCTGACTTGTTTGTGATGACTTTTGATAAACAGATTAGGTCAGCAATTGAAAATAGCACCTCAGATTATGACAAGGAAAAGTTACAGGAAAGATTAGCCAAGCTTTCTGGTGGTGTTGCAGTGCTTAAGGTATACTTATTTCATCTTGGTTTCATGGTTTGTCCGCGGTGAAATCCCAGAGGTTCTATTTTGACAAAAGTAACATTTGAAAAATACCTTTCTACAGATTGGAGGAGCCAGTGAAGCTGAAGTTGGTGAAAAGAAGGATAGAGTGACAGATGCCTTGAATGCAACTAAGGCTGCTGTTGAAGAGGGCATAGTACCTGGTAAAATATCAATGCTAACAGTTTATTAGTTTTACAATCATGAATCAGATCTGACCTCAATTTGTTCTGGTATTTCAGGTGGTGGTGTTGCTCTTCTATATGCATCAAAAGAATTGGATAAACTTCAAACTGCTAACTTCGATCAGAAGATTGGCGTCCAGATTATCCAAAATGCTTTAAAGGTCTATTTTCTGATTCTCTTCTGCTTCTCCATATTACATTTTGATTGACACTTGTGCAAGCAAAACTTGATCCAAGTTCTTTTTCTCATCCTCGTGTTCATTCCACTATATGAATTGATATTCATGAGATCTATGAAATTGTTTAAGACTTTTAACTGAAGTTGCTAATTTGGGTTGCCATTATATTATTGCTTGTCCCCAAATATAATGCAGACACCTGTGCTCACAATTGCATCAAATGCGGGAGTTGAGGGTGCGGTTGTTGTTGGCAAACTATTGGAACAGGACGATCATGATCTAGGATATGATGCTGCCAAGGGTTACTGTTCTTTTATTTCATTTTCCCTGGTTGTGTATTCCTTCCTCGTCAGAAGAGATACTGATTTTGCTGATATATTTTTATTTTTGTTTTTCTATCCCGTAATTAGGTGAGTATGTGGATATGGTTAAATCTGGAATCATTGACCCATTGAAGGTGATTAGGACAGCCTTGGTTGATGCAGCAAGGTAGGATATTCTGAAATTTTACGTAGATTTTGATGCATTTTAAACTGTTTGTTTGTTATGTAGTTGGTTATAACCGGGCCTTCTAGATATATAGATACATTTCTACTCTTGGTCTTTAATTGAGTGGAATGATGTCACGTGATCTATATAGCCTAAGCAGGTGTAACTTTTTGTTATTATGTAGATTGGTTAATGCTTATGACCTTTTTCTGCAGTGTATCATCTTTGATGACAACAACTGAAGCTGTCGTGTCTGAACTTCCGAAGGATGATAATGATACTCCAGCTATGCCTGGTGGAATGGGTGGAATGGGTGGCATGGATTATTAACCGGCTTCGATTGATTTGATTGCACCTGAAAACAAGGATTGGTGCTGAACCCACACTTACAACCTTTTTTTTTTTTTTTTGTTGAATTATTTGTGTGAAGGCATCACTGTAATCATAGTGAGAGAACGAGATGTAGGTAAGAAAATTTGACTGCAATAATTCAAATTATAAGAGACATTTGGAACAATTTTTACCTCCCAAATCCAGGTATTGTTCCTGAAAATTTGTCCGTTTAAGGTATTCCGTTCATATTTGGTACCAATACACTCTCGAAAACTGGAAGCAATCATCATTACTTATTTAACCGAGCTAGTTCTAGTTTTTACCATTTAAATATTTTACGTAAATAATACCTCGATGAATCAGTTCATATTTAAACAATACTCCATGGTCATCTCACCGAAAAGTATTAAGTTTGTTCCGATCTGGTCAGTTTGGATTCTATTATTAGTGTAGAATCATTATTCCAAGACTTGGAGAAGAACAATAAAGTAGCATGATAACAGCTTTGAAATGTGTGTAAAATCAATTTTTAATACAAACATACACCATAAGTCGTAGGAAATTAGCACTTTCAAAATTTCCCCGAATAATAACAGCAACATAAGCTAAGTTTCTAGGACCTGGCTCGTTGATATAAATAACACCCTTCTAAAGATATTAAAATATACACGCTCAATCATTTTTAAAATTATGCTTATTCTTCTTTCAGCCTCATTTGCCTCTACGTCGATTTTTGGTTGCTGCGCAATTTGAACAGTACCATTTTCCTTTTGGTTGTTCTTTCAGACCAACACAACCGAAATGGAACCACTCTATTTTGCACTGTCAATTTGAATAGATCAAGGAAATATATAAGCAATGTAGGTAAAATGGACAAAAAAATGTATGCGGGAAAAAAAACACCTACGTTGGGGTTATCACATGCAACCATCGCTCCATAGCTAACTTGATTACAAAAGCAGTATGTTGGTTCATTTGGATCAACCGGTAAATCTAAATCCATGCCAGTTGGCTTTGCTGTGGGTTGTGCCTCTGTTGCCGCCGCCGTGACCGATGTGGTTTGGCGTGTTCTGGAGAGTGAGTTCAAAAAATGCATCAGATTGTAACTTTTTTGTAAGCTCTTGCTTGCTAATGTTTGATATTTTAGCACAAGAAGCATAAATGTATTCTAATGGGAAAACAGGAGGAGAAAAAAGGAAAAGCCAAAATTATATAGAAATACCACTTCCTCATTTCATAAACTTATATATTAAATGTTGTAAGGATAATGCTGTTTTAAGAGTAAAATGAAATCTGCTGCTGTTACGAAAATAGTCATAAGGAATTATAAAACGAAATTCTGATATTTTATTACATCATAAGGATTTTTCATTGTGGTAAATATTTGTTAAAATTTTGGCTTCCAAATATTTTACCTCTAGGGTTTTGTATCAGAATAAGTAGTACTTGAGGATCTAGAGCTTTCATATACTTCAAGTATTTAGGATCAGTTGAGGTTTAACTACATATAGAGATGCTATGATTGATGACAGTAAGGTCTCCATAGAGCAAGGTACAAGCACATAACAAGAAAGAACCATACCATAATGTCAAATGGCGTGAACTTATTAAATGAAGAAAAAGCATATAAACATGGGATGATAGCGGAAGAAAATCATACATTTCTTCCTGCAAAATTAACATCTGCCTATTCACTAACTTCTTAGTCAATGCTTTTAGGTATGACAAATTGAATTCAAGTAACAACGACGTTCTATTCTTCACCAAGCGTGAAAGTAGGGAGTGGTAAAAGGTACAGGCTCTGCTGCTAATAATTAAGAAAAAAAAAAGGATGCTTAGAGATCATGGCAGTAAGCATTTACCTTATCAAGAGCATGTTCAAAAAACGGAAGAAGGTTGTTGTTTTCACTGTGGCCATTGGCAAGCCATTTGGGCTCCTTTGAAGGTGTTCTAAAAGGAAGTTAACAGTGCTTATTTTGGGGGAGACGATAACAGGAGAGAAGATTCAAAGGTCTTGAATTGATGAAACCAAATTCAGTGCTGATCAGCAAGGAATAGTTTTCTTATTTTAGGCCTTGAGGACAAGGTGGTTTACCGGAAGGCATTATTAGGACCAAATCTGATTCAGGCACTTAAAATTTGTAACAGGAAGTTATTTTTTCATTAATTTTGGATTAGGCAGTTATAGGTTATTATGACGTGACAGTTATAAGTTATTTTATATTAATTTGGGTACAGACTTTAAAGGGAACTAAGGTATCATATTGTTAGGTGGAAACCTCGCATTTGTACTCAAGAAGTAATTCTTGAGTTCAGCACATAACAGTACCATAAAGGCAGGATTCCTTATTTAAGCAATGCATGTATGTGGCAGTCAAAAAGCATAAAGGCTAAGTCATAAGCTATTAGAAAATCGATTAAAATGATTTCTAGAAGAGTTGCATACTTTTTTCGTCCTCTACCAGTCCCACTACTCTCGTTACCCCTTCCAGATTTTGTATTACCCTCGGGACCTGAAGCAGGCACTCCTGTTATTGCAGCATGTTCTCTTTCTGTCATTAATCATATAAAATTAGGTTTTATTCACAAATATGATTAGTTTGTTATCAAATACAATACACTTCAACTAAATAACATATAGAAGACTATTAACAAGATTTACACTACAGATTATGAGTTGCACAAAAAAGGTAGGAAGTGCAGTACCACGCCGAAGCTCCTCATCAAACTTTTTAAGATACTGATCAAGTTGTTGTATGTGTGTATCTACCTGCAACACAATCATGAATATGTAATTACTAAATTCATGACAATAATTAAGAAACCAGTTTTCATTAACTTCACTGTAAATTTATTCCAATATCTATTCCTGAACTGAATTTCTCTAACCAAACAATAATACTTGCATATATAACTCCTTACCCAACTTCCAATAGCCAAAAGAAGTGTTTCATAAAAAGGAAAATAGTGTACATGAATCATGTTTGTATAACTATTTCACAGGCAACGGCCTGAGTTTAATCAAAATCATTGACAACCCAAAAAAGAAAAAAATAAACTAGTAAAGAAGCAAGATACAGATAGCAGGGTTGTGGAAATACAATCTTTTGAGCCAGCTATATCACAGTAGGTATTACCAAAAAAGCCACAATATCAAAGTTCAGGTAGACATGTTCAAAGCCATGCATTAACAAAGGTCTTCAAAAGGAATGTAACAAGATAAATGTGGACTACCAAATCATATGCCTGGACAGCCAAGGCAACTTTTTCATCAGCAACCCTGATACTATGCTTTTGCTCATCAAGCGCTTCATCAGAGAATCTAATAACTGAAGTATCAGGTGTAATGTTTCCAGACCTAACTCCTCGCCTAATATCTTCAATTTCATGTTCACAACGCTGTTCATTTTGCCTTTGAATATCTGTTTACACATATCAGAATGCTTATGTTGAGTGGAAACCGTAAACAACACCTCAGATGCAATATGATAACAGTAGAAACAGACACACACAACTAAGTTTTTCTTCTTTTTCCTTTATCAATACAAGAATGGGCATTGCTGATATTGATCACGAATATGAAAAATAGTACACTGTATCTACATTTTAATATCTAATGTCTAATCATATTTATGGAAGCAACATAATGAACATATAACGTTTTGTAAATATAGAGCATAAACTTTAAACTTAACACAACCTCACAAAAAGGCTTGCAAGTTGAAGTTTTCACCCACTTGTATACTATAATTTGATCATGTCTTTAGCTGGTAAGGGGTCTCTAACAGACTCTCATATGGAGGACTAAACATATCGAGCTTAGGACTAGATATTTGTGGATGGTCCATACCATCTTAGAAATTAGACTTCAAGCCAAACCCAACCTCACAAAAACTAGCTTGCAAGATAAGGTTTGCACTGCTTATACACTATAATTTAGTCATATTTTTAGTTGATGTGAGATCTCCAACAATAACATTGATTGTACATGATCAATCAAATAAACCAAAAATAAGATCTTCAAATTTCCAAACACAAACTTATCATAAGGAACTGACATTTACATTGAAAGTTAAAAACTCTAGTTTGACCAATGTTTAACACTAGAAATTGTAGCATTTCACTCAGCATTATAGGGGCACCACTGTGATGGGTACAGAACTTGCTTGAAACTTTGTTGAAAGCTTTATTCACACATCATGCAATTCTCGCTCATATCATCTATTTTGACACAAACCACAAAACTCCAGTCCTTTCTGGTGTTGTTTCCTGCCAATCCTACTTCTCTATTTTGCATGTACTCTGTTCTGTCAATTGTCTCCTCATCCTCTACTTCTTTCAGTTCTCACAGGAAGTTCTAAGAAAGGTCTGCATCCTCCCTCTGCCCCTGTTCTGTTGCACACCCTTCTTTTTGTGTCTCTTGTTTTGTTCTACCACTCACCCCTTTTGTTCTATGTTTGGGTTTTATTCTGATTGTCTTGTTTTAATCAGTCACCCTTTAAGCAGCTGTAAGCATCATCCACTTGGAAGTTTATACTTATTCAATTTCTTTATTTTTGTTCTAATTGACTTATGTTATGTATTTAGCTTAAGAATGTAGCTTCTGATTATTAATTATACATATATTTAATATATTTTTCATCATGCATAATTTTTAGTTATTTTAGCATTTATATATGTTTAATATAATTATTCAGCCTGTATCTACATTCCTCAGAATAGTGATTATCCTACTATCTGCTATCACGCTATAACCACTATGTGTGAATAACAGCTATGCCTCCAAGTTTGCCTATGCAAGGATTCACATATTACACCAAATTACTGATATCGACCTAGTATCCTGCTTATTTTTGCAAGACAGAATATGCAAAATTGATCTCAAAAACAAGTTTTTAAATCCTGGTGGCCACCAACCACGGTAATCAACTATGCATAGAGGACAATACAAATTCTTTAGAAAATTCAACCATCATCTTGTATGCATATATAAATAAAAAAATGATGTTAGTTAATTAGTTAGCTACTATTAATTCATAGCTGCTTTGTAGCTGCCTGTAAATAACTTAAGCTATTGTATTTCTGTACAGATTGAATGTAAATTGAATGTTAATGACAGAAGTGCACTGCATAAATTCTATGATCTTTCATCTTTCCCTGTCTCTTCTTCTCTATTCTGTTTAATTCTTCTTCCTTTTCCGCTCTTCTTCCATGCCTTCCAAAAGCTCAAAAGCTTGCTCTTAGGTACTTTGAGCCCTATAGGATTCTGGAAAAAATAGGGTCAGTTTCCTACCACTTACACCTTCCCAAAAACTCTAAAAATGAACTCAACATTTCATCTCTCTTTATGCAAGTGATGCCAAGACACCTCTGAAAAAGGTATGTCCAGTTGCCTAAAAGTTACAGCCATGCATAGTATATGCTTCCTGAAAAGATCCCCAACAAACATGTGAGAAGGAAGAAGAGTCCTTATCATCACAATATTTGGTGCTCTAGTATGGTTTACTTTATGAGGAGGCTACATGTCTCCATCCATTCAAGTTTCAGCAGCAATTCCCAATGTTTGAAATGCACAACCTTTAAGGGCAAGGATCTTCATTTTGGGGAGGGATATTGATATGCAAAGATAAATAAGAAAATTAGTTAATTATGTTTGGTAACTGCTTATAACTAAGAATATGTTCTAGACATATGCTTTAATCACTTTGTTTCTCTCCTCTTTCTCAGTATCCTCTAAATTCTATATTATTATCACTCTATAAACACATATCCTAAGAGAGAAGTGCACTCAGTTAATCAAGCTACATAGAATGATATAAAAGCCACTAACCTACATACCATTGCTTACAAATAGATTTTTTACTTGTAATGATGGGATAAAAAAAAAGTAAATTGTCTATCCACTGTGTCACCAATTGTAACTATCATGATTTGATTTCTTATTGTTTTACGGTGTAAAGATTTCTCCACTGACCAGCAAATAAAAATTAAACTAAAGAAAAAAAAAATAAACACAGGCTCTAAATAAATAAATAGAACTTTAAAATTAAAATTAAAATTACCCTGTAAGCTCTTATCCAAGTCACGTAACAATGCATACTTCTTCTGAAGAATAACGGGCAGCGAATCCAAATCTGCAGAAGAACGCACGCAAAGTCGATTGTTAATGCGAAATTGAAAGCACAGACACATAATCGAACCCTAAAAATCCTAATCTACAAAAGGTAAAAGAGAAATCGAGAGAGATAAAGGAAGGAATATATTACTGGCTTGAAATTCCTCAAGGAACGACATTAGGGTTTGTGGGCAGAACTGAATCGGAAAAATCGATTTCAGTTTAAGATGAAAAAACACAATATTTTCTGTAACAATTTGTAGCAAACACACTGAAGAGAGAGGAATTGAATTTTGCCTCTTCTGTATCAAAATCTTTAAAAAAAAAAAAAACTAAAAAGTCATAAAGTTTAATCTATAAGTATAATAAGTATTAATCTATGATTATTTTTGTAAGAATCTTCATATATTTAAAAATCTTGATTACTTTTCTTGTAATGAACCACAAAGTACTAAGATATTTTATACATCCAATTAATTAAAAATCATCCTACATATTTTTTAAGTAATTATTGTATAAATAGCTAAAATGTATATT